>CERB01035624.1_pt1 | contig 22519 bp, 25 predicted proteins | sample 356271 | NCBI WGS metagenome assembly CERB01 (sample SAMEA2621155, study PRJEB7988) | marine metagenome | isolation source: saline water (ENVO:00002010), including
AAGCACTCTATTACCAGTACCACCAGTTACAATAGATTCTAAACTATTTAATCTTGTGGCATGGGATGTTGTAGTACCATTAAGTGTACTTACAGTAGCGTTTAATGAGTTGTGTTCATTAAGTGTAGCTAATCTTCTTGTAGTTCCATCTGCTTCAAATACTTGTGATTCAAGATTGGTAATTCTATTTAAATCTAATGTTATACTACCAGTACCTTGCACTTGTAATAATTCTAAAGCAGCTACCCTTGATGTTAGTGATGTAGATGCAGAACCATTAACAGTATTATCTAACGATGATGTTAATGTTTCTAGCGCAGTTATTTTAGTTCCTTGATCAGAGATAATTTGCACACCGTTTTGTGTAATAATGTTTTCAAGAACCAAGACTCTGCCATCTACTGTAGAAATATTAGATATTTGATCTTGTAGTGATGTAGATAATTGTGATGTATCTATTCTGTTTGATGCAGCAGATATATCAGCAAGTAATTTATCTAAATCTATATTAGCTTGAGTTATTTCTGTACCAGATAAATCAATAATAGTTCCTGATCCAGATGATACTGTTGAGGAAAAATCTCTTATCTCAATAGAAGCACCAGTAGGTGGAGCAGTTGTAAATGTTATAACATTATCAGATAATGTGTAGTTAGCAACATTCTGTAAAACACCATCAATAATAACTAATATGGACAAGACACTACTAGGTCTTGCTGATAGAGTTAATGTCGTTTGACCAGAAGAAGTATATGTTGTTGATATAGGTTGAACCCTACCGAATACCAAATCCCATGCTGTGCCTGTCCATATCCGTGTTTCTAAAGCTGTTGTATTGTAATATAAGTCACCAGTTTGTAATGCAGTACCGTCTGGCCTGTTAGTTAAATCAGTTGAAAAAGCTCCAAGATACTCAGTAATAGCAGATGTTTTAGTGGTGACATTACCAGATGAGTCAAAAGCCAAGAGCTTTCCAGCCCTTGAAGTCGCAGTAGGTAAATCTCCTGGCGTACCCTCTTGTATAGGTGCTGAAATAGATTGATCAACTTTTAACTCCAAGTCTTGTAAGTTTCTTGTTACCCTTGATAACTCAACATTGAGGTCCTCAATATCGAAATACCCTCCTGTGTTGTAGTCACTTGTTCTTGATATAGATGTATCTCTGATTATGTCAACGGTCACATTACTTTGTGCTGTGGCAAATTCAACAGTAGTAGAACTAGCAGTACCTATATTATTTAATATATATGCTGTTCCTGTCTGTCCTGATAAAGAAGCTACTTGTGTAGCCTCTACATCATTCACAAAAACCTTAATATCCGCAGCTTGTTCAGTAGCAAACGGTACTGAGAATACAGTTTGTGATGATGTGCCAACAGTATACTCTACTCTTGGGCTTGTATCTGATACACTTATTGCCATAATGACCTACTTTCCTTAATGTTTATTCTATTGCAACGCACTTTAATTGTTCTCTCTTATAAATTCTTCTGTTCCTTTATATAAATCTTCTATAAATGGAACATTATTAAATGGAATCATTGTTCTTATAGCTTTTCCTACATCTCTTTCATTCATGTTATCTCTATTAAACAGCAATTCATAAGCATTGTAAGGTATATGATATGGAGTACCACCTATTCTTCTTATTTTATCTACTTGATCGTTATCAAAAGGACTATTAACAAAGTTATATATACCTAATGATTCATCATTATCCATAAACATAGCTGAAACTCCATCTATCATTGTATCAGCGTTAAACATCCATGATGTTACACCAGCGTATTCTAATGTTTTTGCAATTTGATAATCTATTGGTTGTTCATGAAACCAATCATATTTCATATTAAGCATTAAATATGATAATGCTCCAGCAGTAGCTAAACCACTTTTAATGCCTGGTCCTCTGCCTTGCACATAAGGTCCTAATATTTTTTGTGCAGCTCCTACACCAAAATTAAAAAACTGAAATGACATAGAAACCAATGGCATATAATACCTTGCGTTAATTGATACATCTCTTTGTATAGTACGAAACTCATCTGTTAATTCTTCTATTTTTACCTTGTCTTTTCTTTTATAGGCTTTCGACAATTCATCAGATACCTTACTCAATTTTTTTTCTAATTTAATTCTTTTGCTTTTCCATCTTCTATTAGCTCCTGATCTATAATCTGGCATAGCGCTTCTCCAAAAACCAAGCATTTGGCCCGGTAATTGAGCAAGTTCTGGTGTCATAATAGTCATCTTAACTTCTGAGTTTATAGCGTACCCCCATTTTTTTGCTAATTTTTCCCCTGATTTACCTACCCATGTGTCAGGATCAACTTCATATAATTTTTGATTATTAATAGTAACTTCTTTCCATGTTACTCCTTTTTCTTTTTTACCTATTGCTATAATATCATCTAAACTAAAACCTAGTGCTTGAAAGTTATCTAAATCATCAACTAATTCTTTTGTTGGTAGCGTTCTTCTACCATTAACTACTTTAATACTATTAGAAATTTTAATAGCTCTTGTTATAAAACTTTGTATAGCAAGATTTCCAGCAAATTCTTTCATGTATACAGTTAAAGCACCAAGACCACTAACTTTATGAATTGCTCCACCACCTTTATCTAATAAATGTTCTAATGGTCCAAGATATTTACCAACAACAGGGTATGCTCCATTTTCTGCAATATATCTTTTTGATACACTACCCATAGCCATTTCATTAATAACATCAAATCTCTGTAACATAGGTCTATTAACTTTAAGAGTTAATTCTTTATACTCTTTACTTCTCATTAATCTTTGACCAGCTTGTTTTAATATTGGACCCCATTTGTATTGCCTTACAAGACCGTTTAAATCAACAACAGCATTAAAAGCAAACTTACCAGCTACAGCCATAGCAGCAGCGTTTTTTAAACCTCTTGCTAATCTTGAATCCCATCTACCAGCTTGTGAAGAACTAACCATTGTTCCTAGTAAAGTATCTCTACTATCTTCAATATTTTGTATCATTGAAACTCTAATATTTTGGAGCTTTTGAAATTCTTTTTTTGATTTAGCTTTTGACATAGCTTCCATAAAAATGTTTTCAACTCTATCTATGATATTACCTAGCATAATATCTCCATCTCCAAACTTAGCCATTTCAATTCTTGCTCCCATTTTGGCTATATAATTTCTACCAAGCAACATAGGATCAGTTTCAGTTATTTGAGCTAATATTCGTTTAGGCAACGCAATTTGTCTGCCCATTAAATACCTACTACCGCCTTTATTTCTGCCTGTAACATTTTGAAATTGTCCATCACCCTCTTGCAATATATTATCTACAGTTTGCTTTGCTCTTATTCTTGCTTCTTTTAAAGGCCCAGCAAATGTTTTAGCTAATTCATCTTCTATCATTGTTCTGTATTGTCTAACTGCATTTATATCATAAACTATTGGTATGTAGTGTTCTTGATTTTTTGGAGGTCTAACAGGAGCATTAAGTTCTTCTTTTAATAATGCTTTATGATATGCAATCTCGTTTTTTACTTTACTCATTAGACTTTTAAGTTCTTCATAAACTTCTGGTCCATACTTAGTTTTTGATTTATCAAAAAGTTTTTCTCTACCTTTATATATTTCTAATCTTTTTTCTAATCTAGCTATTGTTTTTTTTAATCCCTCTGGGTTTTGTAGCAAACCTAATCTTTTTAATTCATTTCCAAATCGTTTGTACACACTTCTATTAACAACTGTACTTTTTTGTACTGTTTGAAATACTTTTTCTAATTCTTCATCGGATAATTTAGTTAAGCCTGGTACTACTTTTCGATATTCAGATAAAAATTCTTTTGCAGATTTTGCTGGCATGCCTGATTCCATAGTAATTATATGCCCTACATTTTTAAATGAAAATAACTCTGTATTAATCTTGTTCTTTAAAAGAGGTACTTTATTTAAACCTCTTTTAAAAAAATCTAATACTCTTGATGATTGCACAGCGCTATCATAAGTACCTCCTAATGATCCCACATCATTTTTTGATAGACTAATGTTATTAAGACTTGCGTATAACTCTTTTTGGACTTGAAATATATTTTGTATTTCGCCATTCCAATTTGTTTTAGCTTTTGTATTAACAGATGCTTCTATTCCCTCGTCTACATTTCTATTAACCAAATAAGAAAAATCACCTGACAATCCATGTGTAATATCAATTAATTCTTTTGCAGAAGTTTTTGATATTAATTCATCTTTTGCTAAAACATTAGCTATATCAAGGTTTTCATCATACCATGATCTTGATAGTCCTAGTGGGTATTTAAAAACATTTCTAATAATACCAGACGCTTTAGCTCTTGTTGTGTCATCTTTTGGCCCACGCAATATTACTTCTCTATTTGGGTCCACATCAATATCAAAATATTTTTGATCTTTTGTTCTATCTAATGATGCTTTTACAACTGGTTCTCTTGTTCCTTTAGTAATATAGTTATCTACTTCATCCATAGCCTCATCTAAGATTTCATCTACTTCTTTTTGTATTGCTAGTTTTTCTGTTTTAGTTTTTGCATTAGCTTTTAATTTAGCAAAAATAGGAGATAACGCACCTCCTAATAAAAATGATCCTCCTAATACTAATGGTAATTCTTTTTCTGGATCAGCTGTTGGGTCCATATTAACTCTTGCAACTTCCCACGGCGCTACTAATCCAGCTGTTCTTGTTCCAGAACTTAAAAAGTTTTTACCTAAATTTCTCATTATGTTTCCACCCCATTCTACTTTTTTATATGGGTTAAAAAGAATTAAAGGGTCTTGGGCTAAAGATGTACCCCACACTAAAAATTTTTTAAAGGGATGCAGTTTATCAATTTCTTGTTTTGCATTTAAATTTTGTCTTATGTTTTGTTCTCTAAGTTGTAACTCTTGTATGTTTTTTGAATCATATAATTCTTCTGGGTATTGACTTCTTAGATATGGATCAGAACTATTCCACCAATCAAAATCTTCATCTATTCCAAATTCTTTAATTGCTTCTATTTGATCCATATCTGACGCAAACTCAGACAATGGTAATGTTTGCCAAAGCAAACCTACAGCTTTAGTAAATGTAGGAGCATTGTCTATATCGTCTTGTGTTCCATCAAATGCTCTTGGCACTCTTATAACTGGTTCATCAGGTTGTTGTTCAAATATTGGCATTTACATTGGTAATGGATTGTTAACCATTTCTCTCATAATTTTTCTTCTTAATTCCCTAAGTCGTATTTTATCTTCTATCTCTGGAGTTATTTCTTTAGGTAATGACTCTATAAAACTTTCTTCATATAATAATAAATTCTGATTATTTTCATTGTACAAAGGTGAAGCAACACCAGATTCAGGATTTATAAAATAAGCATGATATGTGTTTACAAACTGTTCTTTTTCTGTGTCGTAAAATAAACCAACATCTTCAAACTTAATATTTTCTGGTGTAAAGTTTTCTGTTAATTCTCCATTTTCCCCAGTAAATAAATCTCTGTTAAATACTGCTTTCTTAATGTTTTGAAATTCATCGTTAGCAAAATTTTCTGGTATAATGCTATATACACTTGAAACTCCGTTTATGTTATTTTCATCAAGCCTAAAGTTATCGGCAAACATATCCATAGCTTTATTAATAACTTCATCAAACTCCTTTTTACCTATGCTTTCTTCGTCAACTCCAATCTTTAATCTTAATTGAGTCATAATTGCTGTATCAATATAATCTTTTAAATTAGGGTTTGCTAATATTGTTTGAGCTAAAACATTTCTAACACGCTCTTTATCTCCACCCCATCTATCAGTAAAGCCCATTTTTTCAAAAGTTTCAAAGTCTGTTCTTGCAAAAAGATTTTTTGCAAAACTAGGATTTCTTATATAATCTCCAACAGATTCATTATCTCCTTCTTCTTTAACAATAATAGCATTAAAATTAAAAGGTTCTTGACTAAAAACAGTTCTATGTTTTTCAGCTGGAGTATCTCCATATACATCAGTATAGTTAAATTCTTTCATAAATTTTATTATGGCTAAACTTTCTTTATCTTCTCCTACTTGAAAATTTAAAGGGTTAGCTGATTGAGCTTCTAATGAAATTATTGCGTTTTGTAATACAAGAAAAGTTTCTCCAGTTACATCTCCCTCTGCTAAATCATATAAATGTTTAGCAAGTTTTGTTCCAATAAATCCTGTTTTACTTGGTCCATCTTCACTTGTTAACAACCAAGATACTATTTTTGAGTTTCTTTCTGTTGTGTTTTGACTATTTTCTGTTGCTGATATTATTGATTCAACATAATAATCATCTAAAGATGTCATATTCTTTTGATCGACAGTTGTATTTAGTTGTACACCACCACGAGTATCTTCTGATTTAACTGTTCTTTTACTTAGTATTTCTATTGTGTTTTCTAAATCTATTTCTTTTTCAACATTTTCCAACCAAGCATTTAATTCAGCTTCTAGTCTTATATAGCTATCTGCTTCTATGTAGTTATCTTGAAACATAGTTTCTGCTGTATATGATTTGCCGTCAATAAATATTTCTGGTTTAGTTCCGTCTAATAAACTTATAATATCTTTAATTTCTGCTTTTCTTAGGTCTAAAGGTTTGTCTGTATATGTGCCTGAAATTATAATTCCAGTTGCTATATCTTCTATAATTTTATTAGATTGAGTTCCAAGTATATAACTTTTAAAGTTTTGAATTCTACTTGCTAACTCTAACTCACCGTTTTTTACAGTTGTTAGTATTTCTTCTATTGTTTTTGCTGATGCAACATCTTCTCTAAATGTTATTTTATGAGCATTTTCTATTTTATTTGCACTTTCTCTTTCAGATAATTTTTGCGATACATTACTTATTTCATTTCTAAATACATCTCTTTTTTGATTAATGTGTATTTCAATTTCTTTTAAATCTGCTTCTGAAAAATTGTTATATACATCTTCCCCAAGTTGTTCTTTTATTGCACTCATTGTTGTTTTTACTGTATCATCACTTAAGTATGCAGATATATCTACAACCTTACCATCTGTAGTAAACAAACCATTACCTCTGATTTCTGCTGCTCTGCCTGTTATTATATCTTGAGCAATATATTTTGCTTCTAATTTATTAGATTCGTTTTGTACTGTTATGCTATCTCCAATAATTGTATTTCTTAATTGAGCTTTTTCATAATCACTTAAGTTTGTATTTGCGTTTAAGTCTGTTAAAAATGCTGTTTCATCAAATTTACCATTTTTGTCAAATTCATTTCTTTTATACCTTAATTGGTAATTTTGGTAATCAGGATGTTTTGATTCATTAGGTTCATTTCTTCGTAATGATTGTGTTAGTGTTTGACCTACATCTGATATAGCTTGACCAATACCTTGTGCTGCTTGAAATCCTGTATCTGATCTAGCTATTCCTATATTTCCTATTGATGTCATTAATCTTTTATTTTTTACTGTCATAACTAACCTTTATAATCTGCATACCCACCCATTAATGTACCACCAGCTTTTATTAGTGAAGCTGTTTGAGCTGCACTACCAGCTTGTCTTGTAGCAATACCACTTCTTCTTAAAGAATCTATTTTTAATAAACTTTTTGTTTTTGATGTTGCTACATCTTTTTGTTGTCTTTCTAAATTATCATCTATGACTGCTAAATCTGATTCTCCACCAGACATCATAGTTAAATTAGCATTTAAAATTTTTTGATTTTCCCTTACTATTGAATTTTCTTCTGCAATAGCATTTAGTCTTTCATTTTCTTCTTGTATTTTTAATTCGTACGCTTGTTGTTTGGCTTGTGCTTTCGCCATCTTACCAGAATACAACATACCAAATGCACTAATTCCAGCTGCTACTAAATATAAAGGATTGCCTGCCATTATACTGTTACCTCACTTACTAATTGCATTACTCCACATGATGCTGGTAATGTCTGTGTTATTTGAATTGTTGGGTCCTGAGAATAACCTAACAATCTAAAATCCTGTTTGCCATCTACTCTAGCTGGGTCCTGTTGTATAAGGCCAGATGCAGTAGTCCTGTTAAATAATGTTCTACCATTAACAGACATTGACAATGCTCCCTCAGTTTCTACTTTCACTCTTGTTATTCTCCTCATGTTGCCAGTTAATTCACTGCCTGGATATTGAAAATCTACTGGCATAGTTTCCAAGTTCATAAAATATGAATATCCTATATATGCTTTATCACCATTTGATAAGTTCAGCAAATTTGAATCCAATGTTCCTGTACCTGATACAGTTTGTGTTCCTCTGTAAGAGCCGTCATTTTTGATTACATGGACAGTTTTGTTATAATGATGTGCTGGTATACCTATGATTGTATTATTGGCTACAGTAACCTCGTATGCGTCATCTAGGTGACATTCATTTGTAGAGTCTATCTCATCAAAGTTTGTAAACTTCTCTAAAGAGATAACTCCATTTCTATCTGTAACCCAAAATATATTCTCATTAACAGAACACATGGACATAACTTTATCTAAGTGACCATCGGTACTAGCTGTTTGTCCTGACGCATCCCATAGTACCCATCCAAGTATAGATTCAGATAGAACAGAATGTAATACAGCTACAGTACCATCTGTGTTTACAAAGAAAATATATTCCTCAGGTCTGGTATCAGAGCCACCAAAGCTACATATATCGATAGGAGTATTAATAAGATGGCTAGACCGTATGGAAACATCTCTTGGTGCAAAAGCTCCAGCAGATACTCTTTCCAAATCTCTAACAGTTCTACCATTCCTTTGTACATAAAAAGTGTTACCATTACATATATGAGGATTAGTTCGTGTTGATCCATAGCCTGTCATCCTTTCGATTTGAATATTCGTTGGAGTGAGAGGAGTACCAGCATCTTGTATAACAAGAAACTCTCCACCACTTGTAAGTATTTCTAATCCTTTGTTTGACACAATATGATATATTTCGTTTAATTGATTTGATGCTACAATAGTTTGGACACTATCATTGTCCGCAGCAGTACCCACATCAAAGTTATAGTAATCTCCTGACTGTGAACCGAATAAAGCATCTGGTTGACTTGTTGTTCCACCAAACCATAATCTATTTTGATGGAATGTTATTGCTCTTGGGTAACCATTTCTTGAACAGAATGATTGTTCTTTCCATTCTCTTGATGCTGGTAAATTAGCTCCAGTAATCTTAACTCCAGCTCCTCCAAAATCTCTGGACCCATTACCATTAGGATCAACATTAGCTGATGTTCCTGTATATCCAGTTACTTCATGTGATGCGTTGTATACTGCCCATGCAGATATAGCATTACTACCTACACTAAATCCTGTTGCTACATTATAAGTACTGCCACTAGGTAAGAAGAATCCAAAGTTACCAGCAACTTGTGATATATTTATTGTTGTATCTGATCCAATCATAAAGTGATCGTCATCAATAACCCTTTGTATTTGGAAGTTACCATTAAGTCCTGATCTTTGTATAAGACCTGGCTCTCCAGCAAATCCAGTTAAAGACAATGTATCACCAGCTTTAAAACCATGATTAACTAATGTAACCTCTACTGTATTTTCTCCAGCAGTAGACCTAAATGGATTTAATGGTAGCTCTATTTCAAGTCTGTCTTTTACAATACCATTAGCTTGTGTACCATCTACTACTGTATGTATCTCTATTTCCTTACCATGCCATAGTATTGACTCCTTGTTAGTAGCCATGCTACTTGTAAAAAAAGAATCACTAGCAAGTAAACTAATGTCACCAACATTGGAGCTAGGTTTAATGGTAACATCACTACTTGCTAGCTTTGAGTAGGGTTGATAGATTTCATATAAGTCTACTGTTCCACCATTACCAGTATATGTAAATTGTGTCACATTAGATGATTTCTTAAATTCTAATTTCTTTGCAGTAAATGAAGATGAACTTACTCTCTCTACTATAATAGGATTAAATGATTCATGGGTAAAAATAAATGTGTCGGCTTGTTGGGCGTATGTAAACTCATGTATGTTGTTTGCATCAATAGGTATAGCTGGAGTTGTTGATCCATCTGTATAGTTGTTGATAGTTGATATAGGTGTTTGACTTGTTACATCATACACAACAATCTTACCTATTTGAAATAAGAAAAGATATTCTTGTGTTTCATTAAATACAAATGGTTCTACTCTAGCATGAGTAGTAGTACCAGTTAATTCATCCCAATGTAGAGTGCCTGGCCTCCTAAATACTGATCCTTGTGATGTTAATAAAGCATTTCTAAGTTTCTTACATCCAGCAGAATAAGCTGGAATATCTGTCCTTGCTTTCATACGAGGGTCCAATTCGCCTACAGTAAAATCTGTTTGTACAAATTTTATCTTTTTAGCCATTAGAATCTCCTAGCAAGTGTCCGTGAGTTACCTCTAAACTTAGCAAATCTATCCATTCTTAATCTCTCAGATGTAGTTTGTTGTGCGTCTACATTCCTTGCTATTAAATATTGTCTTTGTGCTTTTTCTTCAAAGAGTGCTGATTTGTTTTCATCTTCTGCTATTGCTCCAGCAAATACAGATGCTAAATGAAATTGTAATGCTGTAATAAAGTATGGTGGAAATGTAGTTGTGTCTGGTCTATATGTATATTCAGCTATAACTTTGTCATTAACACCAGCATTACAGAATAACTTCTCTGTAAATATTTCGTATTGTATTGGGTTACCATTAACAGTAACACCATGTATCATGATTGATTCTTGTGGTATTTGATAAGCAGCATCATACCTATCATCATCTATTGGAGTTTCTGTTAGCCTTGATAACTGTGTTATGTTCGAGGCAAACCTCCATCGTGTCTGTGTGAGAGCTGTTCTTACAATATCTTCATACAGATTCTGTGCTACTTGGGATTCAGTTGTTGTTCCAGAAAACGACGAAATCGGTGATGCACCGATTAGAACCAATCCTCTTGAGGCTATGTCTATGTCACTCCCTGAGGGAGTTGATGTTGTTGTTGTCATATTAATTATAGGGGTAGCTGCGAACGCTCACTACCCCTATCCTTTTTTGGTTAAGCTAACGCAGTAGTTGTTACGGTTGAGTTGCCAGTAGTTGATGAAACTGTAATTACATCAACAGCAGCAGTACCTCCAGTAGCTGAAACAACAAGAATAATATCAAATTGTTTCAAATTGTTAGTAACATCATTAAAATAACCAGAGCCAGTTATAGTACCAACGGCATCAGCTGATTTGTAATACCAAATAGCTGGTGAAGTACCACCGACTTTTTTCAATTCTGAGTCTGATAAAGCCATGTTTTACTCCTATACCGATTCGTCTATAACGACTTCCCATATACCAGCAGTATCGACAGCGATCGATCCCATTGACATATAAGAGGTTACAAGGTTACTAACTTTTTCTGGAATGTAGTTTACTTCCGTTCTAACATCCGATCCTGTAGCAGTACCAATAGCTGATTTGTGGTAAGCAAAACATTTTCTATCATTAGTTGAGATAGGTAATGCAGAGTGCATAAAGAATGTAAAGCCTAGCCAGTTTTTAGCTGTGACACCACTTGGGAAAGGTAAACCGCCAGCGCCAATGTAGTCTGTGTTAACAAACTCATCGATACCTAGTAGGTCAGCCCATCCCTCTGGAGATACGATAAAGTATCTGTTTCCATCGTCAGGGATGTCAGCTTCGTTCATGGCTACAAAAGTAGATAATACTTTAGCTTTTGTAAGACCAGCTGAACCAGCTGCAATAGTTGAACCGTTACCAGCGTCAAGAGCAGAAATGATAAGGTCATCAGTCTTTCTTCCTAATGCGTTTGCAGCATTAGTAGCGACTACTTGTCTTTCATCAATGTTTGTCTTGAGTAGGTCTAGTGTATCAATGTAGTCAGCTGCATAGTAATCAGACAATGTGACATCTACATTAGTATGTACGAGGTCCATGCTTGACACTTCTGCATGTCTTGACTTAGTGACTGCCTCACCTTTGCCGACTTTTTGGAATCGAGCTGTTGAGCCAGTTACATTGTTCACTTGGCGAGTTGTGTTTCTGAGTTTAGAACCAGCTCTTTGATAAGCAAGGTGGACTTCACTCTCGAACTGCGTAATAAACGCTTGATCTATAGTTAATGCCATAGATACTCTCCTTTAAGTTAGAGTTAATAAAATACCTCCTGTTATCCTAATGTACTGGTTCCAATTATCCTAAGGAATAGGGTTGGTCATCTACCTTTGGGCAGTTAACACTAATTAATTATTTCTTGATTGTTCACGCAACGCACAAAATACATACGGTTGTCATCTTCTAGGTCTATAATATCAAACTTATGGTAGAGTAAAAACTTCTTTAGCCCTTTTCTTCTTGAATCTGCTATGTTAAATATCAAATCAAAGTGTGTATTAAAGACTTCTACCCATGCTTTTGACTCTCTTAAGAATATAAACTTTTCTTTTTTACTCATGTTATTAGACATTAAAAGCCATATTCTACCAGCATTTTTATACATCTTGTTGTTAACAGGAGGTGTATCTCTAAAGATTCCCCACATCATCATAGGTCCATGCTTGTTTACAGCTACCCATGATATGTCTTGTTGGTGTTCGTCTAATGCCTGGACACATGCTTCCATTGGTGTGTGTCCAAGTAGCTCACATTCTGCAATATCTTCGTCTGTTAGATTACCAGCTAATGCTGTGACTAAGTGTAGGTCAGGTTTGAATATACTAATTGCCACCTAATTTCTGAAACCCATCATTCACTTCTTGAACGAATTGTTCATCTCGCCTATTCTGATCCCAGTATCTTGGATCGTTCATTTTAGCTCTTAGATCATCTATAGTTAATTGGCCTGTGCCTTTATCTACTCCATCAGCAGTATTAACACTAGCTACTCCCATATTCATAACTCTTTCAAGGAAACGAATACCAGTAGCAGATTGACCTAGCTGAACAACAATATCTAATTCTTCATTCTGAAAATTCTTAGATGCCCAATTTGTTACGCTATCTATTCTTGCATCAGCATTATCGCCTAGCTTTTTCTTTTCAGAATCTAAGTCTTGTTCGACAACAGTAGATTCAGCAAATTGTTTTATACCCTCATGGAATTGTTCATCATTAAATCCCTGTTCAAATGCTGTCTTTTTCCACCAGTCTAACATAGGATTAGCAAGTATATCTTCTTGTGTGAATCCCTCTATCTCTGGAATTGTATAAGCATTTTCATCTGCTGGTCTATCTTTCATTTGCTCTGCTTTAAGTTCACCTACCAGTTCTTCTTTAAAGTCATCTTTTCTTTTACCAATCATACCCTCTAATTCTGTATATGATTTAGCTAAAGCTATGTCGTCTAGCTTTCCATCTTTCCAAAATTTTTCTGGTACATGTTCAGGTCTGGTTGGAGTCTGGCTTTCGGTTGGTGCAGATTGGGTGGGAGGGAGATCGCCAGACTCCGTTGTTTCTTCTACTTCTTGTGGTTCTACTAAAGATTCATCATTCATTTGTTTGCTCCTGTGTTGCTTGATGTTGTCTTATTCTTGTTTCAATAACACCAACTAAAAACCTCTGGCCCTCTAAATGAAACAAAGCATCAGCTTTTATTTCTGGTCCAGCGACTCTTTCTGTTGTTATTGATTTTAAATATTTAAGTGTTTCGATTCCATGTGGTGTTCCAAAAGTAGTAGTCAATAAATCATTTAACAATTCATTATCTTTCTTACTTCTTTCATATCCATCAGGACCCAATATCTTCTGTTGTTTCGGCATTTGGTATAGCTCCCATCTGTTGTGCCTGTTGTAAAACTTGCTGTCTATCAGCATCAGTCATTAACAAATCCTCTGGCACGGAGAATTTTTTAGCTAAGAATTTAGCAACCTCATCACCTTTAACTAACATAGGTAACATCTGTGGTCCAAACCTAGCCATGACCAATTCTAAAAATCTATCTACTGATGCAATATCTGTTTGCATCTGTGCTTGTGCTAATGGAGAGATACTTACTACTTTAATTTCTCTACCATTAATTTGTGGTACTTCTATTCTACCCTGTTTTTTAAGTATATGTATAACTCGTCGTAGGATTGGAGTAACCAACTCTGCTTGTAATCTTCCAAAGGCTGATCCAATTCTTCTTGAAAGGTCTGCCATTCTTTCTGCAATTTCTGTTGCAGAGGCTGGGGTTCTGTTCGGATCGCCCAGCATATCATTGTATAAAGCTCTCTTGATGTTGTTACGCATATCCGACAAAATAATATCAGATATTCTAAAGTCACCAGCATTTTGGATCGGCTGGAGTCCAGACGAGCCTGGTGCTTTAGGTATGACAGTACCCGGCAATAACTGTATTGTATCTGTATTAACAATACCATCATCTTCCAGTTGGTATATACCTGAGATAGCCATCTGCGCATTTTCTAATATCATCTCCACAGTTAGATTCGTAGTCTTGATTGCTGCCATAGCGTTCATCAATGGTCCACGACCGTATACTTCTCCAGCACATTTACCCCAACGGAAACAAATGTATGGATTAGAACCATTACCATCCATTTCTCTATGGACTATCTTGCGCTTTTCTTCTTTTACTATAACACAGAAATGATATTTCTCATCAGGTAAAACAGAATAATCTCTGTATACTGTTTCTACTATTGTAACTTTTCTATCAGGATTTCTTTCGATATTCATTTTCATATCTTCTGATACATCAGCATCAGGATATGCAATAGGTATATCTCTATATCGTACTAATCTTTTCCGATATATTGTGTCAATATCGTCTTGAGGTCCTGTTTCCAGCGTAATATGAGGGAGCGGAATTGCTGTAAAATTGACAGGGTTAATTGCGTCACCTTCTTCCACAAGTAAGCAACCTGTTCCAACAGCCAAGTCCAAGAAGCTTTCATGTACTTCTTGATTAAAGTTGGAATTTTGCAGAACTTCAAATACATATTCTGTAACATCATCGAGAGCTTTGTTAACATCTAATCTTTCCTCCTCAGGAACTTCTTGTCCTCCTACTAAGTCAGCCCATCTGGCAAAGTTGGGAACAATTCCAGCTTGTAGTCTTGATGCAAATTCTTGTACTCCTACTACAGCTGTTTCATCAAAAATTTTGTCATGTCTATTTGCACCTTGAGATTCTTGAAAGAAACTTTCTCTCTGTGGTAGTGCATATTCATAACATTCTTCAAAGGTAGGAGTCCATAATTGTTTAGTAGCCTCCGCTTTACTATACCTTTCAAGTATTTTCTTTACATCATCTTCCATAGTCTATGAGCCTAGAGGATAACCTCTACCTCCACTCAATCCAGTAATAAGTGATCGTCTACCGAATCCAGATTGCAATAATCTTTCTGCTTCCGTTGCCTCAGTCTTAAGTCTAGTACGCTCGTCTAACTCGCCTTTTAGTTGAGCTGCTCTTGCTGCTTTTGCGTCTTGACTTTCCTTTGGTGGTTTTGGTGTTTTTAAGCACATATTTTTTCATCCTTTATGCATTGGTAGTAACAATTAGAAATTGAGCAACGCACATTACTTTTTCAACCAGAAGTTTAACAGCAATACTAGGAGTGCTGCAATACCAAATATATCAAAATAAGTAAGTGTCATTAGAATTTACTCCAGAAACTTTTTTCTTTTTTTCTAGGTCTTTTCTTATCAAATGGATTAAAGGATGCCTTTACTTGAAAAGCATCCCTTAATGCGTTCCCATGTGTTATTCCTCTACCCTCACCAGAACCTAGCATCAGGTATTGTAGAGCATCATGCACATGGGAAAATCTGTTTTTGTTTGGTGTTTCTTGGTATCTTTCCTGTCCTGTTACTTGTAATCTTCTATAGTGATAGCCACCATCAAACCCAGCTATAAGTTCTTTACATCTTTTATCTATGATTACTCCAGACTGGCCCTCAAGCATACGAGTTAGTCCAGCATTTACAGACTCTAACCTTAGACTTACATCATTACTAGGTGCTGGATAGACTTGTACTCCAGCTCCTCTCATTATCTGGAATGGTGTACTCTCATCAGTTTGCGCTCTGAAGTCACCAGCTGGATCACCCCACATTTGTAGGTCACAACCCTGATAATTCTGTGCAATTTCTTGTCGCATTAGCTCAGCAAAGCGTACTATACCCATGTCAATACACACAACTTCCTTTAAGATGTGCCATCTTCCGCGAATTTTTTGGGCAAATACGGCAGCTGGAGTCAATCCAAAGTCCATACCTACATAGACTGTATTGCCATTTGCTACTGGTATATGTTCTTCTGCTACATGAATAAGCTTATTAAAGTCTGGATATACTGGTTTACCATCATCTAATCTACCTAATCGGTTCATAACATAGATGTCTATCCAAGATTTAGTCTTACCATTGACTATATTCTTATAGTATTCTGGGGTTAAATGCTTTTTGTTTTCTGCTTTATCGTTAGCTTTGTAGCCTATAACTTCATTCTCATCATTCTTATTTTCAATCATACCTCCTGGCTGATTCCAAAATGCCCAGTTATCAGGCTTCACTAACATTAATGCTTCTTCTCGTGATATATGTTCTGGTACTATAGAGTCACCAGCCATGATAGCCCACCAATGATCTTCTTCTGGAGCGTTGGTATCACATATAACTCCATACCATGATGGTCCACCATCTTTCATAGAGGGGTATCTACCCACTCTCATAGTACACGCATCAATAATAGACTTAGGAATCTCTCTTGCCTCGTTCACCCATATACCAGTTAGCTCTAATGATAGCAGCTTCTTCACATCTTCTGGTCTATCTAGGGCTAAAAAGATAATCTCAACATCTAAATCGCCTTTTTTTATGTGGTGTGTAAAGGGAACAGACCATCTAAAGTTTCCCCAATCATTCTCAGGAAACCAGTCAAGCCATGTTTTTATAGTTGTTGTGCGTAATTGTGGGTTAGTATTCCTTATAACTGCCCATCTGCTGCGCCGTTTTCCATCTTCCGATGGCTTTTGTAGTAAGGCACGCCTAAACATTTCTATGCAACATGCTACAGATTTGCCAGAACCTACTGGACCACGAAGCCCACGAAAGAACGAATCATCTTTCATAAAGGTTTTCAAGGTGTCACCATCTGGTTTGTATTTAAGTTGCACGCTTACTGATCCTTTTCTCGTAACATGGTGTACAAAGTATTATATCACCACCAGTAATAACAAAGCTATCTCCTTGATGCACAGACCTTTCGCATATACGACACGGCCCGATAACTCCTCCCCTTTTGTTTTGGTGTAGCTCCTGAGGTGTCATATCCCTCTTTAACTTCTTCTTCTTTACTCCAACCACTATTCCTCCGTGTAGTGTTCCACCCTATCGCTAAATGCTTTTCGGACAAAATGATCCAAAAAATTTTTCTGGAATAAGAGAGTATAGATGTCCTTATCCTCCGCATATACTCCAACCCTACCATCGCCATGCTCAACAACACAAGTGAGAGATACAATGTCATCCCTATACTCGATAAGGTGATCCAGTACAGAATCAGTTGTATGCCTTGTGTTATCATCATTTACTGTAAACTCTATTATGTTGTTATCATTTGACATGATGTTGTAACTATACACCAGTATTGACGAACCCTAACGCACAAAAATATTTAAGAGCTTTTTTTAAGAATAATGTTTGAGGAGGACAAGTAACAGCAAGTGGAGTAGGGGTTTTGACCCCCCCTACGACAAATCAATAGATATTTTGATGTCACCATCAAGAAGATGTTGTGTCCTTTCTGGCGGTTTGAATCCAGCTCTATCTAATATATCCTTAGACGCTTCAAGTTGCACATACTCTGACTTAGCTCCACCAGAAAGGTTAACCATCTTCTGCATAGCCTTTGCAGAGGCGATACCGATGTGTTCAGCAGTTCCTTTCATAAGAGCTTGTTGAATATGTGGGAGTTTCAGTAGCTTACTGGCTTGCACACTTGCGTTCTTGTCTGAGTAACCAGCGTCAATACAAGCTCTCTTACCATTTCCACCGTTGGTTAAATAGTTATCCACGAATTGCCTCTGCAAATCAGTTAAAGTTGTGACATCATTAGCCATGTATCATACCTCACGGTTAGTTGCTCTGCCGATTATACAGTTATGATTCGTTTCATGTCAAGACTGTTATCCACATGGCTAATAAAATATCTGTGATTTGTTTAAGACATTGGTATATCGAACCATTTAGCTAGTGCATAAGCTGGTAACAAGACAAAGTGAACGATATAGCCTGTAGCATGGATATATATACCTAGTATTTCGAGTAATATGTTCATTACATTTGCTCCCATGCTTTGTCTGATATTACCAGCATTTGCTCATGATATTCATCTGGTTCGATAAGACCAGCTGAGAACATTTCACTAAGGAATATAGATTGCTTTATAAAATCTGTATTTACTGACATAGCATGGTCAGCTTGTTTAATGTAATCATTATTTAGTGAAATGTAATCATTGTTTTCTGTTTTTAGTTCCATTGTATAATCTCCTTATAATATGCACATGGCTCGACTATATGGCTACGAATGGCAATATGTCTGGGTGCGGGCAGTTCAGCTATGCTGAACAACACGGCTTATTGCCATGATGTAATCGCCATATAGTAATGTGCATTGGTTCTAAGGAATTATACATGGAACGCATAGAACACAATGATTTACAATCATTACTGCGCATGTGCTGGTCTTTGTTGATGTCGTGGTATCAATTCAGTACGGACAGGCCTTATCACTTTGTCGTGAGGTGTACTCATTTTATGCTCCTTATTTATTTGGTTCTGGGCTATGAAACTTGGAGTCTTAATCATACAACAGCTCGTAACTTACGCAGTCAAATCAACCTCCTTGTGGGAGGGCTTGCGCGATTTGACTACAGTTACGGCTGTGTATGATAGCCTCTGGCAGTTTCGCCACACAACCTTTTATAAGGAGTATAAAATGAGTAATAAAACTCACGATAACAAAGTGATTACGGACACTTTAAACCGTACTGTAATTGATAACGACATCAACAAAGAAGGAAAATATAATGGATATTATATTTCTGGTTCAGACAAAGTTGCTTATAGCAATTCTGTCGCAAGACGACTAGTTGTTGCTAAAGTTCGTGGTCATTACTATGAAATACAGGAACTTAAGCGTTCTGAAGTTAGAGCTATTGATTTCAAGCAATCATTACTTGAGAAAGAATGTTCTGATATTAATCTTCAGAGAGCTGATGATAATCTCAAGGGTATTCAACAAGCATTATCTAGTATGATTGCTGAAATCTCATGGTTTGATGAGGCATTAGCTTTCTTTAGTCAGAAAGCAGACGGTCCTACGTATCAATCTATTGTTACTGCTCTTAGAAATAGAGCAAGAAGTAACAATATCCGAAAGGCTGTAACTAGAGATTATAAACCTCTTAGTAAAGCTCAACTCAATAAGATAAGTATTGATGATGAGCCTACTCGTATGCCTTTCGGTGATAACGAAATGGAGTCCGATGTAGCTTCCGATATTAATTCACATACTGAAACAGTATTGAATGGGAAAGCTAATCCGAATACTGAAGTCCAGACTTCAGAAGTTATATCTTAGGATATAACTTACCACTCAGCTACTTAAGGTAGCTGGGTGGTTCTTCATACTGGGGGAACTTGACCACTAGGTCAGACAGAACGCTTCGAGCTACCCAGTATGGCTAATGTGAGTAGAAGAAAACCCAATCTCCCCATTGTATATCTTCTACTCACAAATTTTTTTATAAGTCATCCCTAACTTTTGGTATGTCGAGTTAGAACGACTTTAAAAGTGCAGGCATACCACCAATTTTTTTAAGGAGAAACTAATGGCAATAGAAATATTTGATGTATCAATAACTCTATCAAGAGATAATTCAAATGATGATGATGAAACATGGGTTGATGAACAACACATCGCTAATGAAATCAAATCATGGCTTGAAGATATAGACTATGGAGTAATGGCAATCGGAGTAAATAATATTAAAATTAATTACGGAGAAACAAATGCAAGTTAAAGATTTAATAGAACTATTAAATGACTATCAAATGAATGACTATATCTATTTTGATTTATTAAATTGGAATGGAAAAAGAACAAGAGATTCTATTATTAGTAACAATATAGAAAGACATTATGCACTACCTATAAAGGTAGGACATAATAAAATCTGTAGTGATTTAAATCTAAATGATAGAGAGATAGTTTTTAGTGTAGATTTTCGTGGGAATATAAACAAGGAGATAGAAGATGTCTAAGACAAAAAAAGTTGCAGAGTTTAACAAGAATAAACTCAATGAAAAATTTCTAACAATACTAGATGACGCTGATAAGATTGAAGGATCATGGCATAGGCCCTGGCAATCTCAGCTTACATCACAGTACAGAGCAAGCACTATTGATGTTAATAAAAAGGATAACAAACCAGAATCTTATAGTGGTTTGAATCAATTACTTATGTCATTGGTATCGGAAATTTATGGATATAAATCTAAGGTATGGGGTACATACAAGACATGGGAAAAGCTAGGGTATACACCAAGAGGTGCTAGTCCAGTAGGTATTGTAATGCCAATCATGCAGTATAATGCTGAAGCTGGTAAAGATATTATATCACGGTGGAAAAGTACACCCGGCTTTAATGGAGATCAAGTAGAACCATTAGTAATTCGTGGTGTAAAAATTCCAGAGTGGAAAGACTCTGACTATATGGATATGGGTAAGACTAAGAAAGATAACTTAGTTAATATGACTGAAGAATGTGAGCGTCTGATTTCTAACTTTATGCACAAGCAAGGCATTGAGTTAAAAGAAAAAGGTAGCCAAGCATACTATGATCCATTAGCAGATATGATATGTATGCCAGAACAATGGAGATTCCAAAAAACAGTAGATGGATTATCACCAACAGATATGTATACACTTGTCATGTTACATGAGTGTGGTCATGCTACTGGCCGAGCCAATAGATTAGATAGAGGTTTAGAACTTGGAGCTGTTGATAAAGAAAGCTACGCTAAAGAAGAACTAATAGCTGAGATGTGTAGCATTATGATAGCTTATGAATTAGGTATAGTATCACAACCACAACCTAATCATTTGCAATACATTAAGTCATGGAAGAAAGCTATCAAAGATGATAGTAACTACCTGACTCATTGTATTAATCAAGCAAGCGCAGCATCGAAATGGTTTCTGGAAAACAAAACACCTAGACCTATGAAAGAGGTGCTTAAGAAATCATTTGATAAAGTGTTAAAGCATATAGATTAAATAAATCTATTGTGAATTAATGTGGATTATGTTAATAATATTATAAGGAGATAAACATGACTAAAGAAATACCTGATGTTGATACATCATTTCGTACTAACATACGAAACCAAATAATAAAAGCTATTAAAAGACAGCACCCTAATGTTGAAATATCATTTGATGATAGTGATGAGAAATATATTAAGTTTATTACTGATCAGATAATGATGAGTCAACACCCAGAACTAACTGAAGAACAAAGAAAGTTTATGATTACATATACATTACAACATGCAGTTAATAAACTTATTGAAGATAGTTTAGTCCAAGCATACGGAGGTACAGATGGCAATACCAACTGATTTAAATGTAATTAAATTTCCTACACCTACAAGGAAGAACGATCCATCTACATCTAAGAATACTTGGACCAATACTAAAGACTATAAGATACTACATGCTTTAACTAAAAGTTTAAATACTGGTGGTACATTCTCAGAGATAGCAAAGTATACCGGTATTAAAGAAGTATCAATAAGCTCCAGGCTTAAAGCATTTAGAGATAAAGGTTGGGTATACATTAAGTTTGATGAACACGGTAACCCAGATAAAAGGAAAAGTATTACAAGTAATTGTAATAACACTATACATTTCCTTAGTACTGAGGGTTTACAATTAGTTAGAAGCGAGGAGGACAATGCAACACAGTAGCTTAGACTTAGACTTATACGAAATTAAAAAGCGTTACCAATGGGCAAAGAAACATTTGCAAGACGCTAAGTATATGGAACAAAAGAATTTTTTTAAGAAGGAGATTAATGCATGTGCTTTTGCAGCAGAACAAAAGCATAATGTAGATATAAGAAACATATAGAATTTATATAATGGGTGGGATAGCAATACTGATGAGCGGAGTTACAAATACTAGGATGAGTAACCAAAAATCAGACGAAGAAAATTAAGTTGAAAGAAAGAGGCTAGACTTAAATGCGCAGCCTCTCATTACTTATGAGTATCTTCAGCGTGTCGCACACGAACCAACATTATATGATAAAGTCGTGATGAGTATTACGCACAGAGGCGGTATGATAAGTGCTGCGAAAATCATATCCAAGTATCGTTACACTGCACACTTGATTGAATGTAATGCAAGTCAATCAGAGTAGGTAAACCATCGCATGGTGTAACCATAACATGGGAAATCCTTAGTTAGAAAGGCCTCAC
>CERB01179342.1_pt1 | contig 21894 bp, 18 predicted proteins | sample 356271 | NCBI WGS metagenome assembly CERB01 (sample SAMEA2621155, study PRJEB7988) | marine metagenome | isolation source: saline water (ENVO:00002010), including
GGACTATCAATCGGGAATACGTTGAGTCGGTAATACAAGTCCTCACGAAACTTGTCTTCATTGATCATGGTTTCCAAATTGCGGTGCGTCGCGGCGATGATGCGTACGTTACACTGAAGGGGTTTGTTGCCACCTACGCGCTCGAAGGTACGCTCTTGTAACACGCGCAATAATTTAACCTGCATCTGAAGCGGCATATCGCCGATTTCATCCAGAAACAACGTACCGCCTTCCGCTAACTCAAAACGGCCTTTACGCGCGCTGATTGCGCCAGTAAACGCCCCTTTTTCGTGACCAAATAGCTCGCTTTCTAGCAGCTCGCCAGGAATGGCACCGCAGTTTACCGGAATAAATGGCCCGTCTTTGCGTTCAGATAAGAAGTGAACATTACGTGCAACGACCTCTTTACCTGTTCCAGACTCACCTAGAATCAAGACAGTGGCATCAGTTGGAGCAACCTGTTCAACTAATCGACGAACTATTTGTATTTGTTCGCTTTTGCCAATAAGGCTTCTAAACAGTCGCGTCTTTGTTCCCGATGTACGAGACAAGCTCGGTTTGCGCCTTGAGTATTCTTGGCAACGATGGATAGCTTGAGTCAAAACGGGATAGGTTAATGGCGTTGCAATAACGCTAACGAGATTACAACCTGCTGATGCTTGGCTATTATTTTCAACCAATGCTACAAATGGTATGTGAGGAAACTTCTCAACCAGTCCGCTGACTATGGCTGGCGATATGTGCTCTATAAGAACAGCATCAGCCCCACTATCTTGCAAATACCTTTCGCAATCACTAAAGCCTCGCGATTGACACGATTCTCCCATGAAGGTAACGATAGTTTCCAAGTTTTGAATAAGTTCCTGGTTGTCACTAACCAGCAAAATGTTCTTCATCAATTCCCCGAGAACGCTTTGTTATTATTTACAGTTTAGCGCATTTATAAATTGTAACGACAAAAGATCGGAGCGCAACCGCTGTTTTCGGAAATGTATCAATAAAAAAAGCAGGTTACCCTGCTTCTTTCGATTAATTTTAGCAAAATTAACGTATGTTGGTTTAACTCAACAACGATAAAACCTGACTTTGCTGCTGATTCGCTTGCGCTTGAACAGTAAGGGCAGCTTGGCCTAAAACATCGTTAGATGCACGCTCTGATGCTGCTTGAGCAAAATCTAAGCCTTGGATTCGGCTTCTCGCCTCTGCAGTATTAATGTTCGACTGAGTAAGAGAACGCGCTGCACTTTCAAAGCGATTTTGCGTTGCGCCTAAATCGCCACGGGCGCTGCCCAATGTCACGATTGCTGCATCAGTTGCACCTAGTGCATCCTCAATACTTGTTCCCGCCGTTACATCGATCGCGAGCACATCACTTAGCTCTGAAGATATATCTCGCGTGTTCACGCTTATCGATTGTTCAGTACTTGCCCCTGATTGAAAGTCAAGTGAACCGTTTTCAGATAATAACGGTTTGCCAGCGAAATTGGTCTGCTCAATGGTTTGCGAAATATTTTCTTGCAGCTGCGTTATTTCAGATTGAATAGCACGACGATCGCCACTGCTTAACACCCCACTACCCGACTGTAAGGTAAGCTCACGAATACGGTTAACGTCGTCGTTTATGCTTCCGAGGCCGCCTTCTGCGACTTGCGCCACTGAAATTCCGTCGTAAACGTTATTAATAGCCTGGCGGTTACCTTCTACTTCTGAAGTTAACCTGTCGATAATTTGCTGGGCTGCTGCATCGTCGAGAGCATTGTTAACTTTTTTACCTGAAGCCAGCTTTTCAAGCAGATTGTCCTGCTTTTCTTGGATTTGACCAATTAGCGATGTTGAGCTGCTGTTATTAATTTGCATAGTTGCGCCCTCTCTTAAACACTTCCCCCAAATATAGCATATTGCTGTATAACTTCTAATCAGTACAAAGTATAAAAGTTCATACTCCTTAACCTACAACGATAAATGTGAAACACCATTGAGCATGAGGCAGCTATTCCTTTTTAGAAAAAAGATTGGACTTCACCCCCTATGTTTTGCAATTATTTTTGCCGAATAATCGTTGTGCCCTAATGGTTTATGGCATTGTTGCCGACACATGATATATTTAAACGATAATCATAAAAATAGTGGGCGATCTATGTTTGACGGTAAGTCTATATTGATAACAGGTGGTACAGGCTCTTTCGGTCATAAATACACCGAAAACTTGTTATCACGCTACAACCCCAAGCGCTTAATCATTTATTCGCGCGATGAACTCAAACAGTTCGAAATGCAGCAGAAGTTTAACGCTCCATGTATGCGCTATTTCATCGGCGATGTGCGAGACAAAGACCGCCTTACCCGAGCAATGCAGGGTGTGGACTACGTTATTCATGCAGCGGCTATGAAACAAGTTCCTGCTGCTGAATATAATCCCACTGAGTGTATCCGCACTAATATCGATGGCGCTGAAAACGTTATAAACGCAGCTATTGATAATTCGGTAAGCAAAGTTATCGCGCTGTCGACCGACAAAGCAGCTAACCCCGTTAATTTGTACGGTGCGACTAAGCTCGCTTCCGATAAGCTGTTTGTTGCAGCAAATAATATGGTTGGCGCGGGCAGACCTCGATTTTCTGTAGTGAGATACGGGAATGTAGTAGGCTCTCGTGGCTCGGTTGTTCCTTTTTTCGAAAAGCTCATTAAAGAAGGTACAGACTATATTCCTGTTACGCATACAGATATGACCCGCTTTTGGATAACCCTTCAACAGGGCGTAAACTTTGTTCTAAAGAATTTCGAGCGGATGCTTGGCGGCGAAATATTCGTTCCTAAAATACCATCAATTAGAATCACCGATTTGGCCGAAGCTATGGCACCAGGTGTACCGATAAAAATTGTGGGCATTCGACCAGGTGAAAAGCTTCACGAAATGATGTGCCCCGGCGACATGGCTTTTCACACTTTTGAGTATGACGACCACTTCGTGATTGCGCCAGCTATTAAATTTTTCAATAGATGCAACGACTTCAAAACTAACGCTCTCGGTGAAAAGGGAAATTCAGTAGTTGATGGATTTGAGTACGTGTCAGACACAAACTCTCACTTTCTTACGGTAGATGAAATTTTGACGTTTGGTCAGGATGATAAGTCATGATTCCTTATGGCAAACAGCATATAGATGATGAAGATATCAACGCGGTTGTTGAAACACTAAAGTCTGATTGGCTTACCCAAGGCCCTAAAGTTCCTCTGTTCGAAGAGGCGATGTCTGAATACTGCGGAGCGAGACATGCTGTCGCCGTTAATAGCGCTACCTCAGCGTTACATTTGGCTTGCTTGGCACTATCAGTGGGAGAAGGGGATCGAGTTTGGACATCTCCGAACTCATTTGTAGCCTCGTCAAACTGCGCTCTTTATTGCAATGCTATCGTCGACTTTGTAGACATTGATATTGAAACCGGCAATATGAGTATCACCGAGCTAGAAAATAAGTTGAGAAAGGCGAAAGAAACCAACACATTACCAAAAGTCTTAATTCCCGTGCATTTTGCAGGACAATCGTGTGATATGAAGAGTATTGCAACTCTCGCGTCGCACTATGGGTTTCGAGTCATTGAAGATGCATCTCATGCCGTGGGAGCAAAGTACAAAAATAGCTTAGTAGGTAGTTGTAAATACGCCGACATTTGCGTTTTTAGTTTTCACCCAGTAAAGATCATAACCACCATGGAAGGTGGAATGGCAATGACAAATGATCCAGCACTAGCAGAATCAATGCGGATGGGCAGAAGCCATGGTGTCACTAGTGCTAAAGAGTTAATGACGAAACCTTCTCATGGTCCTTGGTATTATCAGCAAGTTAGTCTTGGCTATAATTACCGAATGAACGATATTGAGGGAGCGCTAGGGGTTAGCCAAGTCAAAAAGCTCTCAGTATTTATAGAGAAACGGAATTCAATCGCTAAAAAGTACAATGAGCTATTTAAGTCTTACCCACGGATTTGTCCACTAATAGTCAGTGACCAAAGCTACTCTAGCTATCATCTTTATGTCGTTCGTATATTCGATATTAGTCAGGAACAAAAAAAGACACTTATTGAGCGTCTTAGAAACGCAAAAATCTTTGCACACTTGCACTACATTCCCATCCATACTCAGCCATATTATGAGGCACTAGGATTTAACGCTGGAGACTTTCCTAGCGCAGAGCAATATTACAAACAGGCAATTACCTTACCCATTTTTCCAGATTTAGCATCTTCACAAGTTGAGTTTATTGTCGATAAACTTATCACAACGCTTGACGAACTCGACAAATAATTTTGGCATTATAACTTTGATACTCAAATGCAGGAGTGTCTGAAATGTTTTTTTTAGAGTGAATCGACAAAAAATGAATATCGCTATAATCCCCGCTAGAGGCGGAAGCAAACGAATTCCCAAAAAAAATATCACTAACTTTTGCGGAAAACCAATTATTGCTTACTCAATTGAAGCTGCAATAAACAGCAAGTTAATAGATAGAGTCATCGTCTCTACCGATGACTATGAGATCGCAAACGTTGCAAAAGAATATGGAGCCGAAATTCCTTTTATGCGAGATAAATCTCTCGCTGATGATATGACAGGTACCACTCCAGTTATCCGCTCTGCGCTAAGTGACTACATAGCCCTTAAAAATAACGTTGAATACTGTTTATGTCTATATGCTACCGCGCCTTTCGTCACTGCGCAGCTATTAGATCAATCGGTAGCGTTGCTGCAACAAACAAAAGCGGATTACGTGTTTACCGCCCATCGGTTTTCCTTTCCTATACAAAGAGCCTTACTGGAGGATGAAATTGGTAACATCCGGCCCTATAGCGCTGTAGATATCAACAAGCGTTCACAGGATCTACCACATGCTTATCATGATGCTGGGCAACTTTATGCTGCGCAAGCATCAACGTGGTTAGATACTTCTAAGGCAATATTTTCTGAACACTCACGAATGTTAAAGCTTCCTTCCCATCTAGTTCAAGATATTGATACATTCGAGGACTGGAAGCGTGCAGAAGTGATGTTCAGAATACTGAAAGAAATGGGAGAGCGCTAATCTTAAAAATTGCTTTTAGAGTGGACGCAAACTCAGAAATAGGCACAGGTCATGTTATGCGATGCCTTACATTAGCCAAGGGCATTCAAAATTTGTTGGACGCGTCTGGCACTCTCCATCGCATCACTTTTGTAAACTCTCAAAAATCGACGCTGTTACAAGAACGTTATGGCCCCTGTAACCTCAATCATGAAGTTGTGCAGCATATTGATAGTGATGTTGGGCATGTAGACGCTGATTTATGGATAGTTGATCATTACCAACTAGATGAAACATTCGAACAAAAACTTTCGTTAACTGGCGCAAAAGTGATGGTTATCGATGACTTAGCAAATCGCCCTCACTATTGTGACCTACTGCTGGATGTCAACTTTTTCGATAAAGGTAATAGATACGAAATGTTAGTTCCACCTAAGTGCAAAATGCTGCTCGGCCCAGAGTACGCATTATTGCGACAGGAGTTTTATGAACAACCAACTCAGGATTTTATGAAGCGTAATCCAGTACGAGTGCTAGTTTGTTTTGGCGGCAGTGACCCCTCTAACATGACATCTTTAACGCTTGACGCTATCGCTTCTATTAAAGATCTTCAATTAGAGGTCGATATTGTTATTGGAAGTGGCCATCAAGCGAAAAAAGATGTGATAGCTAAGGTCAGTCAAATAAACTTGATTACTAAGCACAACATACGTTTACATATAGATTGTGACCGAATAGCGGAGCTTATGAAAAAAGCTTCGCTAATGGTTGGCGCGGGTGGTTCAATGCACTGGGAACGTTGTATCTCATCGCTCCCAGCTCTCGTTATATGCGTGGCAGAAAACCAAGTTGAAACAACGCGATGTTTATCGAAAGAAAACGTATGCAAATATCTCGGATTTTGGGATCAGGTGTCTGTAACTGACGTTGCAAGAGCGCTCGTGTCGTTACTACAATCACCGTCCAAATTAAAGGCCATGTCTAAATGCGCTGGTAAAATAGTGCCTCGACACAGTGGTACTCCTTGCGTGAGCAAACACGTTTTGTCACTACTACAGCCTTTACCTTTAGAGCAAGCATGAGAGAGAAAAAGTGAACAACATAAAAATTGGATCATTCAGCATAGGTAAAGACGAGCCTCCGTTTATTATTGCTGAGTTATCGGGTAACCATAATCAAAACTTAACTCTTGCATTAGAAATGGTAGACGCTGCCGCCGACGCTGGCGTTCATGCTCTTAAACTACAAACCTATACCGCCGACACTATGACTATCGACATAAAGCGTGGTGAGTTTTTTATCGATGATAAACAAAGTCTTTGGCAGGGCCACTCGCTCTATGAGCTGTACGAAAAAGCACATACTCCTTGGGAATGGCATCAAGCGATATTTGAAAGGGCGAAAGAAAGAGGAATGGTTGCATTTAGCACGCCTTTTGATGCAACGTCAGTTGACTTTTTAGAAACACTAGACGTTCCATGCTACAAAATTGCATCATTTGAAAACACCGATCATGAATTAATTGCTAAGGTCGCTAAGACGGGTAAACCGGTAATATTGTCTACCGGCATGGCAAGCCTTACTGAGATAGCCGAGGCTGTAGAGGTACTTGAGCGGAACAATTGTCAGGAGTATGTTCTTCTTAAATGCACCAGCCAGTACCCTGCAGATCCGGTAAACGCAAACCTAGCAACACTCCCGCACCTACAGCAATTGTTTAACTGCCAGGTAGGTATATCAGATCATACCACAGGTATTGGTACTGCTATTGCTGCAACGGCTCTCGGTGCAACAGTAATTGAGAAGCACTTTGTAATAGACAGAAATGCTGGCGGTGTAGACGCGGCATTTTCCCTTGAAGCGGATGAGTTTGCTCTTCTAGTCAACGAAACAAGGCGTGCACGCGTGGCTATTGGCAAGATTTCATACGGATGCACAGAATCAGAAATAAATTCGCGTAAACTTAGGCGCAGCCTTTACATTGTAAAAGATGTCAAGGAAGGAGAAATACTCACGCGAGAGAACGTTCGAGCTATTCGCCCAGGTCTTGGTTTGCCAGTAAAACACCTAAAACACATCCTTGGGAAGCAGGTGTGTCGGTCAGTAAAGGGTGGCAGTCCTCTTTCATGGAGCATTATTCGATAGTGCCCTATTAGAATTGAAAATACATATGTTGACCCGCTTAGTGACGCGCGACGATGCAGAATACCTGTTTAAATGGCGCAACGATCCGCACACAATTGCCATGTCACTGAACTCGATGCCCGTCAACTGGAATGAGCATATTGAATGGCTCCAACTTGCCCTAAATGATAAGAAAAAACTGCTTCTTTTGTGTTACTTGGAAAACTCTGCTCCCGTTGGATTTGTTCGTTTTGATGTTTATCACCACTATGCAGAAGTATCGATTAACCTTAACCCATGCAGCAGAGGAAAGGGGCTTGCTAAAAGGTGCCTAACCGCAGCATTAGAGAGGTTTCAAAGGGAATTTCGGAAGCCTACGCAAATAATAGCGCGTATAAAAATTGACAATAAAGCAAGCCAGCGGCTTTTCACTGGCACCGGCTTCACTTATTTCAAAGCGCAAGATAACATTACGTTTTATGCACTAGACCTCACCTCATCTCAAAAGACCTAAAATCACAGTGGTTTTCAATTTGCTAACGCAGCCAAATCTCAAAAATTAAATGATATTATCGCAATAGTAGTGGTTTATTACTTTTCTAAAAGAAACCACGTAATGTCGTCTTTTGGAGCCCAATTGTCTCGCTTATACAGAAAGCCATAATCAACAAGTTTCATTCCATAATCGTCAATCAGGTCTCCAGCAAAATCGCGCTTAAACAGCTTTTCTTGTTCGCCCCGATAAGTAATAACAGTGGGAAACGGATTATAATATTCGGCAACAAGAACATAGCGACGAGAATTTTCCACCAAGTTACTGTAAACATCGTTTAAAAATTCTGGATTTATGTGGATAAGCACACCGGCAGTAAATGTCAGATCGAATTTATTGCTGCGGATCTTTTCAAGAATTGACGCCGTAAAAATATCTGCAACACGCTCTTTTTCTGCCTGCTCTGCAGCTTTTTTGTTTATTTCATATCCGGTTAACGACAGGCTGGGCTTAAGCTTTTTAAGAGCAACCAAGTTCAAGCCAATATTACAACCTAATTCAAGGGCAGATGTTACATTGTTAGCCGAACGCAGCATCTTCGACCACATAGCAACCTTGGAATAGAGCAATGATTCAGAGTCGTTTCTATGCCTGTAGCTATCTCCAAACTCACCCGCCCAGAATTGTTCTTGTTCTGTTTTATAGGTCATTGTTTTTCGCCCTATTGATTTTAAATTTCGTTCAGATTTACTGAAGCCTTATTTCTTATAGTCGCGTACTAGGATTTGTGCAATGACAAGGTTTGCGCTTTTCAAATGAAACAAAATAATGAATATCTAACCATTAATGCCTTGCTGTTCGATTAAACTCTTCAATATTAGCGTTTTGCGTCGGTTTACCCAGCTGAATATGCAGCAATGTGATTTGTTGTTTATTATCCCAAGCAACTTATTGTTTTGAAGAGCATTTTATGCTTTTTTTTAGTCAAATTGTAGACGTTTTTTTCTGGCCATCCAAGTATTTGCTCTAACGACCGGATATCACGAGCACTTGCCATCGTTAAATCCACATCGATCGCGAGTCCTTCGCGATTGTTATCGTCAATAACATTAAACGAACGTATACAACGGCCTCTTGCAAGCTGTCACTTAATAAGCCCACCGACCATGCTAGAGTTGGCATAGTCGGCGCTCCAAGCGCATCCGGCTTATCTCATTTAAGCCGTTTTATTGGCTCAATAAGCAGGTTCAGCTCAAGCTCTTTGTAGATGCGATACACACGTTTTAAATTCCATGTGTAGCTTTCACGTTGCGCAACAACAAAAAATATAGCCCCCCCCACCGCTCGTGAGTATTAGTTAAGAGCAATAACTTTTCGGAATCAATGCATTTTGGCTCGCCTGCTTTGCTACATACCGATAGCCACTTTAACTTAATCCCACGCGATCACAAGCCAGACGAATACTGCGCCGACCCTGCTTGACTAACTTTACACCCACCTCGCTGTTTTGGAATGGCCTTAGGGCTTTCCCTCGATTATTTTGTGGCGAATATCCGCTTTGATACGCTCTTCAGCGTACATTTTTTGATGCGCTTATTTTAGGCTTACAGCTTTTTCATCTGATTCATCATTGAGGTGTCCATGCCACCGTACGTTGAGCGCCAGCTAGAAAACTTTGCGCTAAGCATTCCGTGCTCACCAACTAAGTCAGGCACCATCACCAAACCTTCATTTTGTTTAAGAATAGTCATGATTTGGCTTTCGCCGTATTTTAATTGTCATTCGTTCTTGAATTTGATGAAAAGACGTTTCAGCATAAGCTATCCAAGTTGAAATCGCCTAACAAACAATAAAAAAATTTAATCACCCAGACTAGAGTAAATATACTACTAAACATCTCAATCTATTTTTGCCGCAATATATCAACAGGACATAATTAGCTATATTACATTTTAAAATTAGGTAAGAAGCTAAAATCAAATGCGCAGTAAGGCATGAATTTCAGACAGATGCTTCGGCAACTGAAGAGAGCGAGCAAAGCTGTACTCTTTATGTACAATAGTGATTCGAGAGTCGATTGAAACCGGACTTCTGCCAGGATTGAGCCTAGAAAAGTTCCTGTTCTTGCTTTCTCCTATAAAATAGTAGTCATCGGATTCATCGAGGCCTCTAACAAACCCCGGTAAAGTGGCTAACACACTAAAGTTATTGCCAAGTAAATTACCTTTAAAGGAGTCTAATACTCTAAAGCCTGCATTGCCACAACAGATGCTATGGGGCATAGTTAAACCACTAATAATGACCGTCTGATCACCTGTCTTTAAATTAACTTCTAAAATGCCCCCGTCAAAACTATTCCTTTTATAATTCCCCGACAGTGAAAACATTGATATATAAGCAAAATCACCCACGATTTCGACATCGTTACAATGATGCTGAGGACTCCCCCACATTGCTTTTTTATGGCTTAGCGGATAGTGAAAAACTTCATTTCCTTTATCATCCACGCCAATTAGCGCATCTTGGTAACTAGAGACCAAAACCCAGGTATCTTGGTATTTTCTGACACCATGGGGCCGTAACGCATTTTTTAATTCAATTCTATCAACCAACTCAAATTTCTGATCTAAAAATAATATTCCTTCGCCCTGACTAGTGAATACAAATTGCTTGTCATCCTTTATCAAGCCATGGGTGTTTCCTGCATGAATATGTTTATAAGAGGGATAATCTTCGCCCTCCTCAATTAAATATATGCCGCCTTTTGAAAAAGTCCTTTCTGATGAGGGCAAGCCGCTGCTGATTAAAAAGCGAAACTTGATGTCTTCTAACTTCGACATTTCCATGCGCTCGGACAAAAGCGACGCTACTTTTGCGTCTTCACCCCATACAAAACCTAAGTTTATGAGTTGCTTTTTGACCTCGGTAATGGAGGTAGTACACACAACCACCTGAAATTCACTGACTCGTCCTTTCAAGACCTCTGGAGACTGAACTTCAAAGCCCTGAAAGGTATTTCCGATCAAATCGGGATTATTGTCTACAATAAACGCAGGGTCTAAAAAAAAATTTTTTTCAGCTACGTGACCACAACCAAACAATACTATTTTTTTATGCATAACGCTTCCCGTTATATATGCAGACCTTTTCCAAATAAAATAAATTCTCTTGACGGCTTTGTATCATCCGATAGCAACGATGATATTGAGTTAGGTATCTCAGGACATAGCTTTACCTCTTTACCAATTAGGTGAGCCACATCTTTCAAACGATGCTTAATAAACCATTGCCTACCACTTTGTGTCACATCAAGCCAATCGAAAAAAGGATCAATATCAACTTGTTGCGCTTGGTACTGTCTTTGTAAATCGATGCCTTGTGTTCTTGTAATACGTCCATGGCGAATTTCTCGAGTAAGATGGTCACTCACTTTTCGGTAGCCCACCCTTTTCATTTTAAGTAGATCGTGAAGACCATAGTAAACAGAGCTTCCCGCGCGCTCATAAATATCAAAAGTGCTGGTGTGGGTTTGTGGCTTAAATCCCTGAGCTATAGCTTGATAATTTTGTGCTAATGGATCCCAAGGTAGGTAATTACTTAGATAAATACCAATTACTCCCGCTTTATTTAGCTTCGTAATATCGGGATATTGATAGTAATTAAGCTCATGCTCTTGCACCTGCGCGCCATTGCCAATAAGACGGTCACAATCCACATTAAACAAATCGTGTTCATTACGACTCCAGCGCGACATTTGTACGCGATCACGATGTGAAAATTTGCCCACTTGCTCAATAGCTTGATGCTGTCCCCAAATAATTAAAGGAATTTTACGCTCGTATGCAATGTGCACAGGATAGCTCGTGTGCAACTGCAAAAAAGGAAGCAGTAAATGGTCGTATTTGCGTAACGAGGTTCTAACGAGCTCCTTGTATACCCTCAGATCTGGGTTAAAAATTAAAGAATCCAAATCAAAATAGGTGATCAATTGATGCAAATTATGCCAACCAATATCATTCCTGAAATAATCATTAACCGAAACCACTAAAGGTGATAAACCGAGTTCCAACACCTGTGTTAATGTGAAGTAGTCTTCTGCATCTCCCACTACCGGAACCACACAGTCATATTGACGCTTTTGTTTTTGGTGGGATTTTATTAATGCGTGTAAATAGGCTTGTTGAGCCTCCCAAATATCCTGATGCTTTTCAGCGTGGGTTAAGCATCCAGAACACATTGCCACAGTTGAATCAACTTGAAAAGACAGACCCAAAGGATGGTCACTTCTATACAAACACGTTTGGCAACTAGAGGGCATGCTTATATCCCTCTATCGCATATTCAGCATGCAACGCCTTGTTGTCAATCAACACAGATGCTAAACCTTTTTGCATGGCCCAATTGACCGTATTATGCCCTACGCCCCCGCTTACGATTAATTTGCCATAATCAAAAGAATGATGGGCTTGTAATGTGCTTAACAACCTTTGATCGAAGGTATCGTATTCGCCTTCATGCTGAGTATCATAGATAATGATTTCGTTGGCGAATTCGTCAATAAACGGCAAATTGAGCCTATCGATATTTTTGTATGCAGCTTTTGCGCTGTGAAATATGCTTAAGTTGTTAACGTTCAACTTTAAAGGTAGCAGGCACTGAATAGATTGGCGCCCAAAAATTTGGCTTGCTGAACGAATTAACGACTCATTATTTTCAATAAATGCTGAAGAAAATATCAACCTTTCAATGGGTAAGCCTTGCAATAAAGAGAGCTGCTGAACATCACGCAAGCCACCACCTAGTGAGATTGGCGTTAAGGATTTGAGTCTGCGTAGTTGTGATAGGTCTCGTTTAAACGTTTGCAAAGAGTCATTCGCTTTTACGGGCCGAATTATGGCGATTTCGTCACACTCATATGCACCTAGTTCATCAATTACCCACTGCAAGTTTCCCAAGGGTCTTTGTAAAGACCAGTTATAGGATTGCACACCTCTTTGCTCGCGCATTAATACATTTGCACCTACTCTCATATGTCTCACCTACAAAATCATTTTCAAAAGCGCCAGGCCGCTTGCCTGACTCTTTTCTGGGTGAAATTGCATGCCAATAATTTGTTGATTTATCACCATTGCACTGAAGGGCGCCAAGTCTGGAGAAATCGGCATATTGAGGAAGCGTTTATCAAGACAGCGAACACCATATTCGTGGTTATAAAATACTCGACCAGAGAACACGCGTTTTTTCGTCAATCGAAATTCCGCTTGGTAATCCTTGGCTGCAAGCTCTGCCTTATTTAACTGGATTGCCTCCCATTGATTGTGTGACTTTGCTTGAGGCAAAGCGACCGTGCGTGCCTTAAGTAAGCCTAAACCCTCGACACCGCCATCTTCTTCCATAAATTGTGTCATGGCCTGAAAACCTAAGCAAATACCAATCAATTTATTGCCACTATTCACATGCTCAAGGATCGCATCTACAAACGCATACTTATGAAGTTGCTCCATAAAAAACCCTGCCGAACCAACCCCTGGTAAGATAATCACTTTAGCGGAAAGCTGATTAACATGATTCACCACACGAGAGTGCACGTGTACCCGGTCCAAGCAGTGAACAATTGAACTAATGTTGCCGCTGCCAACATCAATAATATCAACCGGCATAATCCATCCCCACAGTAAATTTTGGGACAGGACGAGCCTGAGCTCGAATCTTAAAAATTTTAGGATTTACCCATTTATTCGTGATATCCCAGAATTCTTCCACTGTAATACCTACATAATCAGCGAAACGCTTAATGATCGTATCTGCGCATACGCCATCAAACTCTTGGGCGATAGGGATAGCCTGTTCACGCGTTATTTGGCCATCCCTTATCTTCTCGCACAGTAAATCAGTTGTACGACCAAAGCCAAATTTAAAGTACTTGAGCATCATATTGATGTTTGTAAACTCCTCGTCTAGCATAGAAGCGTTTGATATGTCCCCGGTTTCATACTCATCAAACGGTCGCAAACTTAAGCCATTCAGTGCTGCATAAGTAGCATTGCTTTCATTGCTCCAGTCATCCCAAGCTGGGCCAAGATAAAAAATCTTTATTTTCTTTTTATTAAACGCATATTCGTCGGGATAAAAATAATGATGCGCTTTGTAAGGTGCTGCAACCGCATTGGCTAACCATTCATTTCCTCCATCGGTTAACGTGTTGAGTTTGCGCAAATTACTACCGTCAAACTCATCAAGGCCTTCTACAGCGCTATCCCCTACTTGGAGCGCCGGGTTTTCTCCCCAAAATATCGTGGTGACGCCTAGCTCAATGGCTAATCTTGGAACGGTAGAAAACAATGACATTTCAGTAGACTTACATACATTACCAAACTGTAAAAACGAGTCTAAAGCTAGCTTAGCAGCGGTCTGGGGTGCAGGCGTGGCTGTCACCAAATCAAACCCCATTTCAATAAGATTGGATAAGTTGTCAGCGCCTACCTGACTCATCTGTTTCGGAGTGTAGGCGCAGCATACTAACAAAGGTCTTAAACCCAGTCGGTCTCGGACCCAGTGAGCTTGGCGAGTACTGTCTTTTCCTCCGCTCACCCCCACAATGCAATCGTACTGAGCTTTCTTAGTGTTTCTACTTTGCTTCCTGCGACTTTGTTTAATACTTTGCTTCAGCTGGTTCAACTTCAAACGATACTTTTCTTCGTCTGGCTCGATACTATTAGAATACCGACAGGCAATGCAAACACCATCAACGAACGATGAATTGGGGCGTAAATCAGTAGTGAGACAACTTTTGCAATATTTCATGTAGTTATAGGCGCCAATTAAGCGTTAATCATCAAGTAAAAGCTTACAATTCAATAGAAAGCAAATATCAGGCCAAAAATCACTTACCATCGACATTGAAAATTCCTTAAGAAAGCAAACGCGGGGCTTTGATCATGTATTAGTGGTGAGATAAAGAGGATACCTCTCCATCTTAAGAAGCATATTTGGATACTTAGGTTGATAAGTGCTATCTCGATTTCTAGAGTACAATCAATAATTGAAGATATATATAGATATAAGTAATTCGTGCTGTCTCGGGAAAATATACATCACACAAAAACGATACAAATAATTAGGTGCGAATTCAAGTCCGAAGTTCACCACTCGCTGAACTAAGCCGTTAGCTTGCCAATAAAATTGATGAATGGGAAGTATACATGTATCGTGCTATCGCGATCGGGCGTTTTCAATTCATAGCGCACTTTCCATGCTGCGTCATGCATAGGCGCTGCTCACTGATGGCTGGACGGTTGATGTAGCGGCATAGCCTTTCTAGTATTTCAGGCTCATCGGTAATGGCAAGTACGCTGGCGTCTACCGAAAAACCTTAGGTACTAGACCGTTTCCATCTTCACCCTCGGTGCTTGCTAGCAAGGTTTGCAGCGTAAATACCTTCTACTATCGTGGTGAGACTATTGTAATACAGTAGCTGAAATAGGCCTTGTAAATGCAACAGACTATCTTCATCATCGATGGGTGAATTCAGGTAACTGGTTTCTATGTTGCCCTGTAGCAGGCCGACTTTCTCTAGATATTTTGCGATGTGATGGTTGTTAATATGGCAAGTGCGGCCATATCGACATGAGTGGGGCCTTTGATACGAATAAACGTTGTTTCATCCCGAGCATTTTCGCTAATCGCACCGTAGAGGGACAGCATATGGAAGTGAATGCCTGAATTAGGCGCATTGCCAAAGCGCAGAACGAGCGTCACTGCACCTGTTTTCGCGTGTTTGTTTGAAAAGCTAGTTTTTAACAACCAAAGTTGAAATGGCACTCATGACTTTACCTAATGCATTTGGTTATCAGGCAAAAATAGTTAATATTCACACCAGTAAGATTCAAAAAACCAAAAAGAGATTCTCTTCTCTAATAGAAGGTAAGAACCTGAAACGTTCATCAACACCATTAACCATTTCTTTTTCACTTAAATACTTTCTTGAGAAAGCCGTATAGTAATGGGATTCGTAGCTAATAAACGTCGATAGGCTAGCAAACTCAGTAAGGTATTCAGACAGAACATTAAATGACCTTTTTTCGAGGAGTTTAGGCACGACAACTTTAACTGACTCACTACAAGTGGCTGCAAGCAATGCTATAAAAAATACGTAGTTAACTTTATTGTCAAAAACTCCGAAGTCGTAATTTTCGTCATTAAAGTACTGAGGAAGGTAGAGAATTAGTGCATTACTGTCTCTCGCTAACAAATTTTTAAAATCACCTAGACTTGTTACTATTAAACATAATTTTTCTTCTTTTAGCGAGGTAAAGCAATGACCAGTTTTATAAAACTCAATGCGAAGCCTGCCACAGGTTGGTGAAAAGTCGCTGAAATTTATGCCAAGTATTTTTGAAGCTTTCGCCAATGCCGGACCAGCACTTTCACTAAAAGCCACTAATCTATGCCCCTTATAATATTCGGGCCCTTTTACCTGAGCACGCTCTAATGGGCAACCTGATATGAAGTCAAGTTCGTAAGGCGCAACTTTCATACTCAGACTTGCGTCAGCTAAAAACAACATCCACTGCTCCCTTATTCTGTTTAATAACTCTACGCATTCTTCATCGTTTGCCATATTAAGCGTGTTGCTTAATGCGGTATTTACGTAATTAACCGAGCCATGTAAGTAATAAATCACTATGGGTTTACCGTCTCTAAACTGCTCGATAATAATCTTTCTATTGCTTATTATTGCTTTTTCTGCATCAGCTCGCTCCTTAAACGGTTTACTCATCACTTTTTCGAGCAAACTGAACCCATGGAGTAAGTCACTAACATTTATTTTTTCATTAAACCGTTCTTTAAAAACTTGCTTATCAAGCGTTTGGTGTGCAGTATTTTCTAACCACTCTACTGCATTCGCTTTTTTTCTGCTATCTGACAAAATCAGAATATTTTGTAGTTCTAAAGGGATGGTCCCTCTTATTTTTGCGCCGTCGTTTAGATTGTAAACTTCAACATCTGCACTCGCGTTTTCTAATGCTAACTCTATAACTGACTTAGACATTTTGAATTCGTACTTGGTGTTGACAATGGGTCTCAAATTGCCCTCGACCGTCAAAGACGTGTCGTGGGCTCGGGTATACTCAATGTACTCTTTACCATCCTCTAAATAGTAACCAGACTGTTTAGAATGATGATGTTTTTGATCGACAAAACCAAGATCGACGCCAAAGAGATAAATTTGTTTAAAACCGAGTTCTAACGCACAGTCAATCGCAAAATTAGAAACAGTTGGATAAGAATATTCTAATGAGACAAACTCGTGTTCTCTAAATAAAGATTCTATAATCAGAGTTGCAGATTCTCCTTTTTTTAACGACAAATACGCGTTTTTATAAGCATTGATAACGTCGGGGTGAACACCGTTGCCACTAATAAGGTTGATCTTTTTTAGATATTCTCGGTCATTTATTCTGACCAACCAGTCGTAGGGAGATCTGTTCACCTCTAAATCAACATGATAATCAGGTACAATCTGGTTTTTATGTAGTACTTGCAACGCTGTGCCACAGCTAATAACAATCGCGTTAGTGTGCTCCTTTTTTAAAACAGGGAGAAGGTTATCTAAGGATGGGCCATTGCCTACAACAAATACTGGCACTTCTTTGAGAACGTGCGGTTTTGTTTCGTTTTTGAGCAAGTATTTAAAATTATTTTCAACTGTCCACTTGCTGTGGGATACGATGTATCGTGAATTTTCAAAGTTATCACTCAAGCCTATGACAAGCCTTATTTCTTCTCGTAGGTTATTCAGTAAAGGTTCGAGCACGTCATTATCATAACTTTTAAACAAAAACATGTTTGCTAGGTTATAGCTTCCCACCCGATCAAATTGAGTGAGAAAATCGCGCACTAAATTTGAACCATCGTCACCTATATTTAGGTAAATACTACTCTCATTAAAATCCATTTTTTCAAGCAGTGCTTTCCAGTCTATTGAAAACAGGGAAGAATAGAAAAAGTCGCGATTAGGTTCATAAATGAAAAGCTTCCCTACTTCGTGGGCATCCATCAAACACTGTAGCTGGTAACCATTGCCAATACCAAACAAAAGTAGCGATTTAATTTCGCGATTTAAAACAGCGCTATCTATTTTATATTTTTTAACTTCGTTTTGGATTCTGACACGGGTTCTGTAATGAAAGTGAGGAGAAAGTTTTCCTCCTGAGTAATTTAGAACCAATTCATCTCTGCTGGGGTTGTCCTTAAACATTGCATAAATGTTTTCAGATTCTTTTTTAGCATTGTCGCCAAGTAAGAACGTTTGGTGCTTCACATTAAACAAATTGACCTCGCCGGCCGGGTTACCAACTACCTGCCAATGCAGTGGGATATATGTTGCAAATTCATCGGCAATATCGGGGAAGTACTTTTTAAAAGCCTTAAGGTTGCTTTCAAACCTATCGTGATCGAGATTATCTGCGCTCCACGACGATGAAGACACTACAGGTGTCCACTTGGGCACGTAATTCTCAAATCGTGGCTCTTTTACACTTGGTCTTAGGTCGCGGGTTAAACACCAATTATTAGCGGTCAATTCGTCACGAATATCATCGAATTCACTACAGTGATAATGAAAGTAAACCAGCGACGAGGAGATACCAAAAGCACTGTGTAGCTCATTTAAGTCTGAATACAGCGATTTACCATTACTTGGCAATTGAAGATAGAGCGATACTTTGTTTTTCTGAGCGATGTCAAAGATGCGTGGCCAAACACCAGCGTAAAGCGAACAAACCAAATAGTCGATATTGGGTTCATAAACGACGATATGCTTGATGTCAGTCGCATTTAACAGTTCAGCCAAGTGCCATCCTAGCCCAACACCAAACACCACAAGAGCATTTTCTCTGGAGGGGGGGGGGGTTAAAGTTGGACGTCCTTCAGCGCTCGATAGTTGTAACTGCTGTGGTGTAGCGAGAAAGCGCTCAACGTGACGGCTAATTGATTTCGAGACCTGGGAACCGTAAAAAACTGTTCCCGAACTCGACTCAACGATATCAACCTCACCTTCTTTATTTACAAATACTGAATTGTGTTGAGATGTATGGTTTTTGAGAGTCTTATAAATAGAGGGAACAATGCGCTGAAAGCTAGTTAAGCTTTTGTTGTAATTTTTAGTAATGACGGGAAGTAGTGCTTCCTCTTTTTCTAATTGTGTTTTATCGTCTTCAATAAACAGCTGAATGGCTTTACGCATTGTTATTTGTATCTCTTAACTGCATGGTTCGCTCGTTTAAGGTTTATTACCTCACTTTTTGCTTCCTCACGCAAACTATACGCTATAGATGCTAACTGTTTATTGCTCTCTATTTCAAATTTGACAAATTCTTGCTTATTTTTCAACCGCACTCTATTCAGTTCTCTAACAACAAGTTTGTGTCGAAGGGCTACAAGTTTAAAAAGAGACGCTGTTTCTACTTCTTCCTCTTCAAATAGCGACTCTATTTTATCATTTACAAGCGATAAAAACGGTGTTGTCAATTCGTGGGTAAGCGCTATGTGGGCGTCATCACACATTTGACGCAGCCATGTTTTTCTTCTCATAGGCTTCGAGCTTTGCACTTTCAGGAATGGATATCCAGGCGTCACGGATTGGTTCTAATAAGCTATATGCTTCATCCAACTTACTAATATCGTTAGTAAAATTAGCTTCATTTATAAGCTCTACGATGAAACTGTACAGAGCAGATAAGTTTTCCGCTACCTCACCACCCACTTCCATATCCAAGGTATCTCTTAGGTAAATAACAATTGACGTGGCTTTCGTTACAAACTTGGATTTATTGACAAAATCTTTACGCTCAATTGCCCCTTTTGCATAAGCAACTCTGTCCATAGCTCCTTGAAGTAGCATTAGCGTTAGTTTATGCGGATCAGCTGTTGAGACATCTTGTTTAACGTTGCTTTTTTGATAGGCCTTTATTCCTCGTAACGACATAATAACTCCAGTATCTAAATAAGTGCTGCAAACAACGCTGAACCTGTTTGGTTCAATTGAGCAATGGTTTTGTCCAAATTCACATATCTTAAGCGCACAGTTTGTTCAAAGTTCGCCATTCTCAATTCTAATGCTTCTCTCGCTGTATCGACACTATCTCTTTCATCTCGAGCACTTCGTTCTCTTGAACTGATGAGCCCACTCGTAGAAGAATATTGGTCCACTAGTTCGTACAGTCTTACCGCGATGCCATTGTCTTCATCATTAAATAAGATTGAAATGTTATCAAAACTTTCTTCGAGGGTATCATTTAAACGCGCCTGACCAGTCCCGAAACCAAAATCTTCTGTACCTATTTCCAGCCTACCATCTTCGTTAAGCTCTATTCCTAATTGAAAGAGGCTACTAACCCCTGAGTTTGGTACTTCTTCCCCAACTATAGTACCTATGCTCAACTGCAAACCGCGTAGTAAAGAGTCACCAGCAAGCGGGCCATCTTCATCGTCAGAGGTGGCGCCATAACGAGTGAGACGCTCTATTTCATCAACGAGCGAGTTGTAGCTAGAAATGAAACTCTTGATATCCTCTTCAACACCTTCTTTATTAAATCCTATACTCAGTATAGTTGCTACCTGTTCTCCGTTGCTATTCGTCGGAGACAATTCGTTAGCAGTAAAAGAGACACTTTGAATTGTATTCTCGAACTCATTACTAGTACTTTGCACTTCAATTCCATCGACAATTGCAATAGCATTTTGCGCTGATTGGATGTTACTAGGATCAATGTTGTTTGTTCCACCCGTCGTAGTCAAGCGGTCTAATTCTGCGTTACCGCTATCATTCGTTATTTCTAAATTATTACCTTCACCGACTTTATCTGAAAGGATGACTAAACGTGGGCCATCAATAGTACCCGTTTCAATAATATTTGCAGTCACACCGAAGTTGTCATCTGAACTATTAATCAATTCACGTAAGTCAGCAAGGGTGGTAGTGTCATTAATGTTAATCGTGAAACTATCTTCTGTACCTACGCTAAATGTTAAGGACCCAGTCCCTGAATTTATCAATGAATCCGAACTAGATGCAAATGCGCCAGCGTCAGTCGTAATCCTACTACCCGAGGCTAATTGCTGAACAATAATTTCGTAAGAGCCTCGCAATGCTGAGTTGGACGCGTCAGCTGATATGACATCGTCATCTTCGGAGGGATTTGTTATAGTAGGCTCGCGACTATTCAGATTGCTGCCATCTCGAAGCTTATCAACCGCGTCTTGGAATTCTGAAATCTTTGATTTAATTGATCCTAATGCTGAAATTTCAGCATCAACAGCTTTTTCCCTAGCGTCAAGGCGAAGCTCCTTAGGTTGCCTCTCAGAGGAAATAAGTTGTCGTACTAAATCATCGAGCGCTAGGCCCGAGCCTACACCTAAAGAACTTATCGACATAACTCACCCCTTTTTAAACCTGATTATTAATTAGCACCCCGACACGGCTTCCAACATCCTGTTGTAACTCTTGGATTCGCTTAGCAAGAACAAGAAGTTCCTCAGAAGGAATCTGTCTTATTACATCGCCAGTATCAGAGTCTAATACGGTTACTACCGACCGTTCAGTGTTTTCGTCTATAGAAAACGCTAAGTTACGATTTTGTCCCTGTAAAAACGATTCTACACGAGATATCGCGTCACTCAATTGCAGTCCATTTTCTTCGTTATTACTTGTATCGGAAGAAGCTTGAAGAACTTGAGACAAATTTTGTGTCTCATTTATCTGATTCTCTACGTTAACAAAAACAGACTTTGAATTTCGATCAGTATAATTACTGATTTCATTTCGTTGAATTATAGGTTTGTTGACAGGAGTTTCCACACTTCCGAGTGACGATGATGCGAAAACCTGACCACCTTGACTATTTTGAATGTCCATCAACCACCTCCTCACTTAAACAACAAAACCGGCGTTTACCGTGAGTAAACGCCGTATGTCTTTATACATCAAGTATACTACTCAAAAGTAAACTTAACCAAGTAAAGATAAGGCTGCTTGAGGGCGCTGGTTTGCCTGACTCAGGACAGAAAGCGATGCCTGCTGAATAATTTGATTTCTTGTTAAGTTTGCAGTCTCCGTCGCAAAGTCAGTATCTCTGATTTGTGCACGCGCAGCAGATACATTTTCAGAGATATTGCCTAGATTTCGGATTGTTGACTGAAATCTATTTTGAATCGC
>CERB01034072.1_pt1 | contig 21648 bp, 18 predicted proteins | sample 356271 | NCBI WGS metagenome assembly CERB01 (sample SAMEA2621155, study PRJEB7988) | marine metagenome | isolation source: saline water (ENVO:00002010), including
CGCTAAGTTTCCCATCAATAATAAAGTGTCTAGGTAAAAGTGGGGGTTTAACCAAGTTACTGCCAACGCAATGAGCAGTGCTTTTTTGAACGACAGTTGCTTTTTCGCCATTTCTAAAACAAGCGCGTCGTTGGCCAAAGATGATTTTATTTTGTTAAAAGCAATCCACAGTAAGAACGCCACACCAGCCCACTTGGTGATAGACACCAGCATTGGGTATTCCTGCAATAGCAAGCCAAAGCCCATCGCACCTAAACTTATTGAGATGGCATCGCTTAGGATAAACAGCAGGACAAACAAGGTTGTCCACTGTCGCTTCATCGATTGCTCAATCAAAAAACTGTTTTGTGCGCCTACTGCAATAATTAGGGTACCGCCCATCACGAAACCACTTGTTGCTGCCGCCAACATGATAAATGCCTCTTAGTGTAAATAAGTTCAAACGCCATAGCTGTAACGCGGTTTAAGGTTACATGCTGAATAATTGGCTTGATTTTATACACCTTGAAAGACTAAATTAAATTAATGATATTTGTCTTGAATAAGCAAAATTAATACTTATAACCTTCTTTTCACAGGTAGTCATTAATGTTGGATTACGACGCGCTTCGATGCTTTCATGAAGTGTTACGCTACGGCGGATTTGAAAAAGGTGCACAGGCCCTAAACCTCACCCAGTCGGCGGTATCGCAAAAAATAAAACGGCTAGAGCAGAGTGTCGGTGGCCCAGTGATGGTTCGCACCAAGCCGCTTCGCGCTACGCCACTGGGAAAAGAGCTGCTGGCGCATATTCAAAAAGTAAGCGTATTAGAAGAAGCGCTGAATATACAAAGTGGATTAGAAGCGTCGGCTGCACCTATAAGCGTTGCCGTGAATAACGATGTGCTGGCTACCTGGTTCTCGCAAGTAATGGCCGCGTTTAGTGATAAGCGTGCCAACCCGATTCATATTGTTAATGCGGATCAAACTCAAACCCGAGACATATTACAGCAAGGCCGTGTAATGGCTTGCATTAGCCAAACAGGTACACCCGTTACCGGTGGGCAATCTATAAGACTGGGAACCATGCGCTATCAACTTTATGCATCGCCTCGCTTCATTGAGCGATACCTGCATAAAGAAATATCCCCCCAGAGCGTGATGAGTACACCGGGTTTGCTGTACGACGAATACGATGTGACTTTGCTGACTGATTATCAACGAGAGTGTTTAAACATAGCCCCCTCTTTTACAACTTGTCATTGGTATCCATCGTCTCATGGCTTTGTCAAAATGGCGCTAGATGGCGTGGTGTGGGCTTTGCTACCCACGCTTCAAGTTGAACAAGAGGTTAACGAAGGCGATCTCGTTCCGTTATTTCCTCAAAAAGAGCTTGGAGTACCGTTATTTTGGCATTGGACAACCCTTGAATCGGCAGCGCTTGCCGACTTGACTAAGGCCGTAAAGAATATAGCGAAAGCGCAGCTTAAATGACCCTAATACACTGCGGGTGTGATACGTTGCTGGAAGGTTAATTAAGAAGACGCCAATTGAGCCGTCTTATGCTTCTCCTTAACGCTGTACATCAGTTTATCTGCTTTATTTAACAGAGTGGTGAGATCTTTGCAGCGTTCATTTGTGATGTATGTGCCTACGCTTGCCGTAACAGAAATAACAACGTTATCGGTTCTAATATCCCTTTCCAGAAGACTGGCTTCTATGCGCGCAGCCAAGCGCTCAGATTGTCCTTCACTGTAACAGTGGCTTAGCACCACAAATTCATCGCCGCCAAGGCGCCCTACTGCATCTTGGTCTCGGCATCGGCTCAGCAGAATTTTAGCAATAACCTGCAGCACTTTATCGCCGCAATGGTGCCCGTAATGATCATTAATCTCCTTGAAGTTATCAACGTCGATAAATAGCAAGGTCAAATATCCTCCCTCCTTGTTGAAGTTAGTAAGCAGACTTTGTGCTATTCCTTCCCATCCACTGCGGTTTAGCACTTTACACAGGGAATCTGTAGACGCACGTTTGAATGCACTAAGCCTGTCGTCATCGAGCTTTTTTACTTTTCTCGACGTGGCAATAGCAAAAATAAACGCTTCAATAGTTATTCCCACAATAAGTCCGTAGCGGTACATAAACGCTGACACGTCTGAAAAAACCAATCGAAACATCATGGAAAACACCATGACAGCAATACCCATTAATACTAAGTTTGAGCAATGTACTTTGCGGTAGGCGGCGTAAACACAGCTTGATAGCGTACAGGTCATTGTTATCAGCGTGATAAGACTTAGCGTACTATTTACTCTCATCGCATCAGAAGTGGACAGAATGATCTGCACAAATGAAAGTGCCAGTGCCGAACACGCCATTCCCAGAATAAACTGGCGCTGCCATACTTTTAGCAGTGCTTTGAAATCGAGTAGTTGATCAAGAAACTTTACCGCAGCAAATACCGTGATCCCTGCGAATAACAGATGCAGTTTAAAGTTCGAGAAAAAGGCGACATGGGGAAACGCAATGTTCAGTAACCCTTCTTGAAGCAAAAAGAAAATTGCCGCACTGAGCACATAGAAACTGTAGGAGTAAAAGCCGTAGTTGCGCATACTTGTTCCCAGCATTCCAACGTACAAGGTTAACGCTAAGCAAAAGCCGATGAACAAGCTCAATGTGAAGGTATGTATTGACGCCAACGTCTGAAAATCATTTAACGTAGCGATATTTAGCCTGACAGGTCGCTCTACCTGAGAGTTAATATCCAAAAATAGACGCTTATGGGTATTATCTATTGCATAGGACTCAAATGCGCCGGTTAACTTGGGGACTTTTTGCATCTCGCTGTCATACAGCTGATTATAAGAAAGGTAGTTTCTTGGGAAATAGAGAACGTGAGTCGCGTTGACATCGCAGCTTAACGAAAGTCGCTGTGCACCTTCTTTAAGTACGATAGACAGAGCACTATCGGTATCAGTATCAGAAGTACCATTTTCAGCATTAATGACGCACGCTGCATTGGCAAACGTGCCGAACGTCAGCAAAATCAACCCAAACAACAAGCGAACAAAATTACGCGACACTCCACATGCCATAGATTTGCTTCCTACTGGTACCGCAGCTAAATCCGTGTAGCAAAAATATCCCTGTACGGCTATTACACAAAGATGAGTTATGAGTATTTATATTCTGGTATAAAAACTCACACCCATTAAGCTTAGTTTAAAAATGTGAGAACGCTGAAAAATATCCTGCGGAATGACAAGAAATGTATATTTTTCCTATGCGGAGTTAGCTGCTAGCGCCGTCGAAGGAAAAATCAATACCACTAACACCATTTAATTTGGGCTTTGCGAACAAGAACCCCTGAAATCTTTGTACACCCGCATGCTGCAACCACAGCCACTCATCAATCGTTTCGACGCCTTCTACCACCAAGGGAATTCCCATAGAGTTGGCAAACTCGAGTACAGCCTCGGTTATTGCTTGTCGATGCCCGCTTTCGTGAATGCCTGTCGTTATTTTTCTATCTAATTTAATTTTGTCTGGTGTGAAGTCTGCGAGTAACGATAACCCTGCGTACCCTGCGCCGAAGTCATCTATAGCGACTCTCATGCCTCGTGAACGGATCTGCTCTATTGCTTGGTAAAATGTGTCACTTTCGCTGATTATTTCTGTTTCGGTAACTTCAATAACAAGCTGCTGTGGTTTCAATTTATTGCGTTTAACCAATTCGTGAAGGTAGTCTGCGACGTTGACGGTGGAGGTAATCGCTCTGGGGCATAAATTGATGGATAAAGACTGGTCTGAAGATAGCAACGCAGCGCCTTGCTTAATTGCTATAGCTTTGCTTTTCAGGTCAAAATCGTACTTTTCCGGCCCAACCAGCTCCTCCAAAATAGTCTCAGGGTATCTCCCATCGTTACTTCTGATTAGGGCTTCAATTGAAGAGACACGAGCTCTGTAGGTATCCACAATAGGCTGAAAGGCAAACTGAATGTCAGAGTTTTCGAAGGGTTTAACTGCTTTCTCTGACGTCGCAACGTTAGCTCTTACGTTTTTGCGCGCGTTATCACTTAAACAAGTTCGCCATTTCCCAGAAGCAAAGCTGTTGAGAAGCGCAAATATCCGGCTTTCCCGGCTAATATTAATGTCCGAAGGTAACCAATAGCAGCGGCTTCCTTCTGCGACAGAAAGCGTTCTTAAATGCCAATCTCCAAAATCGCGTTTGTGAATGACCATTTCGGTCACTTTCATAATGTTGCTGTGACGACTGTCTGTTTTTATATGTTCGAAAAGCCCGTTACCTTCTCACAATCTCCTTCAAGCACTTGAAAGAAGTATTCCCCATCAAACAAAAGAATACCTGTAATGTGGTTTTTCGCATTAAATGGCAGTGAATCGTTTGTTATTTTAAGAAGTTCATTTTCATCAATTTTTACCATCGACTGACTTCTGTAAACTAACTGCTTAAGCACGGGTTGCCTCTTGTTAAACTTTGTTTTCATCCCTGCTTCGAACTAGCTGCAACCTCTTTTTACAGCTTTTTTATCATAGTGTGGGGCAAAGTATAGTCTTAGAAACGAGAATCTCGCAAAGTCGGTTTAGGTAACTTTGCTTAACTTAAATTAACGTCTTTCAATGGCGGGAATCTCAATATATGCATCGGGATCAGATTCTTTTAGCGCATTAAGTTTACGTTTTCTTGTCGCTCGCTCATCAATAGTTTCACCAAAAACCTGTACATGTAAGTCGGCAATCAGCGCCTTGCCCTGTTCATTGGTAATTATCCCTAGAAGCTCGCCAGCGTGCATAAACCCTTGTACTCGATATTTCTCAGCATCGACCTTTTTACCGTTTTTGCTGGCTGTATAAAGCGCGATAAGCTGTTCGGAACAAGCATCTAAAAAACGTACCTTCTGTTTCTCATCAATCATTATCTTATTCTTTCCTTCGGTGGCTTGTATTCAGACACCTTAGCGAGATTTTGATGTTATGGGTAGATGTAAGCTTAACTATGCGCCTAACGCCGACTAAGTTAGGCCTATCGATTACTTCAACTAAAGTTCATTGGTGAAATAGCCGTTTGATGCCTACGCTCTCATTAGTGCTAGAAAGAAACTTTCTAGGTAGTCACCGTTAAATTTATGTGAGCATCACTATGCGAGTTCAAATAGCGTTAGGCTTGGTTGCTGCCTTGGTATTTGCCCCCGTTGTTGTTGCAAAGGGAAATGCTCATCATTGGGAAACGTCACCCCATCATCTATCTGCATTGGTAGGTACCACTTACACAAAAGAGTGCGGAAACGCATTTACAATAGGTGTCGATTACGAATACCGTGTGAGCGACTTTTTAGGCGTAGGCTTTGTGGCTGAATACGCGTTTGAAGACTTAGACGCTTATACCTACTTGCTTGTTGCTGACCTGCACATTACCAATAATTTTATTGCACAAATAGGCCCTGGCGTTGAGTTCCACGGCAGCCATAAAATGGAGGTAGCCCGGTTAGGCTTTTTGTATGAGTTTGAAGTATCGGGGGTTACCATATCGCCGCAGCTTCATTACGACTATCATCGAAATCATAAAAGTGCAGTGGTTGCTGGTCTGGCAATTGGTATGTCGTTTTGATTACAGCGCAATTCTGCGCCGTTTTTAGCTTTTTATTTGACGAAGGCTTTTAATCTAACGTTAATCTTCTAGAAAGTTCTTTTTAAGTAAGTCTGTTTAGTCTTATCTGTGTTCAATTATCAGACTGAGAGACTACGATGAAAAACTTAGCTTTAGCACTAACCGCCCTTCCCTTTATTGCTTCAGCATCCAATGCAGTTGCATTTGAAAAAGGCGACATTCTCGTCCGAGGTGGCTTTGCCACGGTTGCACCTGATGAATCGTCTTCAAACATTAACGTGGGTGATGACTTTGGTTTTGGCCTGACCATTGATAACAACACGCAGTTGGGCCTCACCGCGGCCTATTTCATCACGGATAGGGTTAACGTAGAAGTATTAGCCGCAACGCCGTTCACACATGACGTTAATTTCGCTATCGATAACCCATTAGGAACAGGTAACCAGCTAGGCGAAGTAACCCACCTTCCGCCCACAGTGACGGTTAACTATTACTTTAACGATCCATCAAGTGCTTTTCAGCCCTATGTGGGTGCGGGTCTAAACTATACGTTTATTTATGACGAGCAATTTACGGGAGCTAATGAAGAGGCAGGGCTTAGTGACTTATCTCTTGATAACTCGTTTGGCTTAGCCGCACAAGTGGGAATAGACTGTCAGTTAAGCGAAAGATGGTTTTTGAATGCCGCCGTTCGTTGGATAGACATAGACACAGAAGCAAGCTTTAACCTAGGTGATACCCGGGGCTCAGTGAGCGCTATTGAAATTGACCCCTTTGTCTATGCTATTTCGCTAGGTTACCGGTTTTAGGTAACCGTTTAATTCTTTGCTTTCCGCAAAGTGTACGACAATTTGGAGCGTGGTGAGGTTCTTGAGCTGAAGTAATTATAACGAAGACAGATGAAATTAGAGCGAAGACGAACTAACTTATATCAATACCATACAAATCCATACAATGTTGAATATTAATGGATTATGTCTTTGTCTTCGTTTTTTAATCCGCTATGTTGCTCTCTCTTCTGTTATTTAGTCCAGTTTTCGTTGGATTACTCTTCAACAGTAACAAGTTTTGAAATGTTATAGCGATCTAGGTCGTCTCTAATTTCGGTAGTAATATCGAGGTATAGAGTAGGGCTCTTTATAAAATCTTCCCACTTAATGGACTGAATGTATGAGTGTCTACCTGTATAGACTGTTCCACCAACATGTTCATCACACTCTTGTAAATCTGGATATTTTTTATTAAACATATTCCTTCTTTATGCGCCATGACGGCCAAAATCGCGGTTGACGGTCTTTTTCCCCTGAACGTGCCCGTTATCGCACTTTTCGCAAACTCACCGACCACCCTCTGGCGCTGCCCCAAGAAACGCAATGGATGCCTCAGCGCTGGGATAGCGCATTCGTGATAAGCTCCAAGTCTAAGGTGGAGCACACTTGCTTAAACCGTGAAGCGCTCCTTTCCCACAACGGGCCTATGCCAAACGATAATGGAGCTTGAGTAGCATGACAATCCCGGGAGCCCAGGCGCGGCTGGCGCAAATCGTCGAAGCGCTGGCGCGATTGGAAGAACAAAAAACGGCGTTGCTTAATGAACGTAGTGCGCTTTTGCAACAAAGTATGGCGCATCAAGCACAGTACTTCAGTCAATCTGAGACACCCGAGGCCAAGGTTGCCCTGTTTAAGCAATACTTTCGAGGACGCGAAGATGTCTACCCCTTCCGCTGGGAGTCTAAGCAAGGCAAAGCCGGATACAGCCCTTCCTGTGCCAATGAATGGCAAGCTGGGATCTGCAACAAGCCCAAAACGGCATGTTCAGAATGTGCCCACCAAGCCTTCCATCGCTTTGATGACAGTGCCATTAATGCCCATCTTCGAGGGCAACGCACGATTGGGATCTACCCGTTAACGGCGCAAAATGAATGTTACCTGTTAGCGTTTGACTTCGATAAAACGGACTGGTTTGAGGCAATATCGGCACTGCGAAACGTGTGTGAGTCACTGTCTATTGGCTACTTAGTTGAGCGTTCCCGTAGTGGACAAGGCGGTCATTTATGGCTCTTTTTTGAAAAAGCGACAGACGCAAAATCCTCACGCCAATTGGGCACAGCGTTGCTCAATCTGACCATGGACACATACCCGGCCCTTAACTTTGACTGTTTTGACCGCATGTTTCCCAACCAAGATGTCTTACCCAGCGGCGGGATGGGGAACCTCATTGCATTACCGTTACAAAAGCAGCCTCGCTTGTCGGGAAACGCCTGCTTTATTGATACTGACGGGGGTGTTGTCGAAGATCAATGGCAAGCACTGGCGGCGACGGGCAAACTATCACCTGACACTATACGGCAACTACTCGAGCGTCTCGCCGATTATGTGGACGTGGAACCGCAAGTCGCCGAGTTAAAACCCTGGGAAAAATCGACGACCCTTAATACGCCCAAAATTGACGACTGCCCCGCGACAATCGACATCGTCGTGGCTGACAAGCTGTATATTGCTATTGCGGTTTTACCCAACAAACTGGTCGCAACGTTAAAGAAGTTAGCGGTGTTTGCCAATCCTGAATTTTTTAAACGCCAGGCGATGCGATTTTCAACGATTGGCGTACCTCGCTATCTGTGTGCGGCGCACATTGAATCGGGCTATCTGCACCTGCCCAGAGGACTAAAAGGACAAGTTGAAGCGTTACTGGAACAACAGGCTTGTACTATCCGATATCAGGATAAACGCTATGCTGGTCAGCGACTCCCGGCCCTGCGTTTTGAGGGCACGCTTCGCAGCCAGCAAGCGAAAGCGCTAAAAGCCTTACTGGAGAATGAACATGGACTGGTCATTGCGAATACGGGGTTTGGTAAGACCGTTGTTGCACTGGCATTAATCGCCAAACGCGCAGTCAATACATTGGTATTAGTGCACAATAAGGCGCTGGCGGAACAATGGATTGAGCGATGCAAGATATTCCTCAAAGACGCTGAGATGGGATCTCTCCTGGGCGGGAAGGATAAATTAAACGGACGGATCGACGTCGCGACGTATCAAAGCCTGATCAGTAGAAATGGCATTGATATTCATGACAAAGTAGATAGCTATGGGCAAATTATTGTCGATGAATGCCATCACATTCCGGCCTCAAACTATGAAACGTTGTTAAAGAACGTCGCGCCTCAATTCTTGGTTGGCTTTACCGCGACGCCCAAAAGACAAGATGGGTTGGAAAAGCTAATGTATTTTCAACTTGGTGCGGTGTTATTTGAGTCTAAACCAGCGTCGTTAACATTCAGTCAAACGGCCTATGGCTGCGACACCCAAATCGCTTTTCCAGCGACTTGGGTGGATGGTTCGGAGCCGGTAAAAATCACCCAACTGTATCAATACCTGCAAGATAATGCGTCTCGAAATCAGCTCATCACCCGCAGCATTGCCCAGGCAATAGAAGCCAAGCGTCAATGTCTGGTGCTCAGTGAACGTAAAGAACATATTGCAATACTCAGCGAGCAATTAAATACACAAGGCATCAATACCATTGAGCTGCATGGTGGTGTGAGTACTAAGATCCGTAAACAGCGGATTGAACTGATTCAGAAGGGATTACCTGAAAGGACTGTCATCATTGCGACGGGTAAATATGTGGGGGAAGGCTTTGACCTGCCTTATCTGGATACCTTGTTTTTGGCCCTCCCAATTTCCTGGAAAGGGATTGTTGCCCAGTACGCTGGCCGTATTCAGCGTCACCACCCAAATAAAACAGAGGTCACGGTGCACGATTATGTTGATGACTTTCCCATGTTACAACGAATGTGGAAAAAGCGTGCCAATGGATATAAGGCCGTTGGGTACAGTGTCAAAAAGATCGGTAGCGGCACAACTAACAAGCTTCTTTGACCCAGAATGCTAATCCATGTTTATCTAACTGGCTGCATAATTCGAAGTGTACCCCGTGGTATTTTTAATTCTTTTCTCGTTGATACCTACGATACATTACCCCTAATCATGAGCCGTTAATCGGCTCGCCAAAATCGCCAGAGCGGCTTGTTGATTGAGATGCTGTGACGGCAATACCACGGAGCGGACAATTAAACCGGTAGGCACATGCAGAACTTCTACCCCGACATGGGTGGCAGCCAAGCGGGTGGTCGGCGATGGGATGATCGTAAAGACCAAATCAGCGGCAAACGACGACGGCATCGGCATGTCCTTACTTTCGCATGCGCTCGACCGTCAGGCCGTGGGCCTGGGCGAATGCTAGGACTTTGCCTTCAGTCGCGACCACATCATGCTGATAGCGACAGCAGAAAGCGATCCAACGTTGTTCCGGTTTGAAGACTGCTCGCACATCATTCAAGCCATGATCAATGCCATATTGAGTGGTATCGATGGGCACGGCCTCATGGACGTGAAAGTGTTCCTGCGCAAACTGGGTCAGCAGAGGGCGAGGCTCCGTGTCTGCACCCACCTTCCATACAAAATTGCAATACACTGTCATGGTGTCTCCTTTATGCTGGGTCGAGGGAAATATCACTGACCCGGATACGTTGCACGGTCACGTGTGCCGCACGCCACTTTGCCAGTTCGCTGTCCAATAACACCCGTTGTAATGAGCGCACGCAGCCCTCTTTGAGTGGATGCAGTATCGAGATCTCCCCATTTGAGGCCGTCCAATGATAGCTACCTTCTTTCGTATGGATAGGTACAGCACCTTGTATTGCGCAGTGAACGCTAATCGAATTGTCATTGAAGAGCGTGACTAGACAAACCTGGGGAGCGGCGTTGTTAGCGGTTAGTGTGTAAAGTAGCCAACCATCGGGGTAAGTGAGCACGTCATGCTATCGTGTCAGTGGTATCTCTCTTTACGCTAGTATAAGGTAAGGATTAGATCAATAGTCTCTTATAAACAATGAGTTAGTATCACTTTGATACTAACTCCCGCACGGACTGTGGTCTGCGGCTATGTGCTTGTTATTACGCTAGAACTTAACATGGACTCGGATAAACGGCTGGTCAATAGGCCCATTTGAAGGCCACGACTGACGCGTTAAAAGAGGAGAGAGAAGGAGGAGCCACAAGATCGTGGTGTGATTGGGACAGTGTTGTGTTTGCAGGTGCGACCGTTGTATCAGAATGAATTTTTTGTGCTGAATAGGGATTACTGTTTTGCTTTAATATACATGAGGTTATGTTTGAAATTTTCGTTGTGTTGTGAGTTAATACTTTGAAGATAATAGATGAATGTGGTTGACGGGCGGCATGCATATCACTACTATTATAAGCAACACGCCCGCCAAGCCTCTTAACAATGCTCAAATTGTGCGGGCTTTTTTATGCCTGAATTTTACGTCATGGAAGATAAGGCATAATGAATCAATTCAACAAACCCGCGGTTAGTATTACAGAACAAATCGGCATTCTTCAGCACCGCGGTCTAACCATTCAAAATCCAGAACGTGCGGAAAGATATTTAGAAGTAATAAGCTATTTTCGCCTTAGCGCATATATGCGCCCATTCCAAAAGAATATAAACGAACAAGTTGTAGATCATCAATTCAAAGATGGAACTGAATTTAAACAAATAGTGGACTTGTACGCTTTTGATAGAGAATTGCGGCTGCTCATTATGGACGCTATTGAGAGAGTAGAAGTTGCAATCCGAGCTACCTTGAATAACGTTATGGCTAACAAGCATCAAACTGATGATATATGTAGTGGCTCCCACTGGTACTTGAATGAATCATTATTTAAATCCTCATACCAGCACAAACGACTGTTGAAAGAAATCGAAGATAAGCAATCAAAAGAATCCAACGATCTTCAGAGAGATGTAAAAAAGATTGAACGAACTTCCGTTTCTGCCGAAGTTAAAGATCGGCGGATTGAAAGAAGAGTCCGAGAGAATTATGCCCGCTTCTACCAACATACATATGATTCTCCTAAGTTAATGCCAGGTTGGGCGATGGTGGAAGAATTAACTCTTGGGAGTATATCTCACCTATATCGAGGGCTAGCAAAAGATAATGACCGTAAAGATATCGCTAGAAGATTTGACTTACCTCAAGAGGTTCTTGAAAGTTGGTTGCATACGCTAAACTTTGTGAGGAATTGTTGCGCACATCATAGTCGACTTTGGAATCGAGAATTGTCTGTTCAGCCTAAGATTCCAAATGGTGATAATTGGCAGTTGCCAGACAGACTTGAGCCCAGCCAAGTTCAGCCTAAGCGTCGTATTTATATGGTGTTACTTATGTTAGGTCACCTAATGAGGCAGGTTAGTCCAGATAGTCAATGGCATAATAAAGTAAAAGCGCTAGTTACACTTCATCCCGAAGTGCCAAAATTTCCTATGGGCTTTCCAGATGATTGGCTCAACCACGAATTCTTCAGTAGTTAAGTATCGCGAGACATCAAAAACATCTCGATGAAATACGGGTTTTGCAAAGTCCATGTGAGATTCAGTAAAATTATTCATACTAGAATGTCTTCGTTTTAATTTGATATTTATAGAAATCGAATGGGTTTTATTCAGAGGTCTATAAGGCTACTTTGTCTTCGTTTTAGTTAAGCCGGTTCATTCTTGTGTTCGCATAATAAAGTTTGTACACAACACCGTTTTGGAATAATAAAGTTTGTACACTATACAGAATGTGTAGGCTGAATTTTATCGCTTCAACTTTAATTTGTTTAGCATAACGTTTGCCGCACACTGCTAAATCGATAATCATTTAGCTATAGAATGCACCGAGCTTCACTCACACAAAATGACCCCAAACTGAGGATTACTCTAGTTGTTAGGGCCGACGCAACCCAAGTGATTGTGACGTCGCTTTCGATTGTAGAACACTTCAATATAATCGAAGGTGTTTATTAATTCACTTGTACTTTACTTAGGATGGATTGCAAACTGCCTTGCCTTTTTACAATATCCCTTCCTTCTTCAGCACTCATGAGCTGAGAGCGAAATTTCTGGATATCATCATCACCTCTATCAGTTCATTTGCTCTAGATTGCTTAGGTGATGGACGACAAGGTTTTACCCACTTGTGTATGCTGTGTGAGAGACACCAATATTCTCTGCGACTTCGGCTGTCGAACATCCGTGCCAGTAACTTGATTAACCGCTTAATATCTACCAAGTTATGTCAAAATAATTCGTAATAATTCACTTTACTCATACCTAGATTTGAGAAGAAACATGGCCAGAACTGTGCTATTTTATACTCAGAATTATTAAGAGTACTTTCCACTACAATGAATAAAAGTGTTAAGTTGACAGCAAAAGACATATGTAGCGCTCTAGATGTGCGGAAACATAGATTTCGAACTTGGGTAGAGACGCTTCCGCCTTTTTGCTCCGAAGAAGTCAAACCAAGATCGGCTAGGCTTCTATCGTCACAAGATCTACTATTTTTCTTCGTAATCAAGGATCTTGAGGACAATTATGGACTTAAACTTCGCTATCTTAAGAATTTTTCTGGTTGTCTATTTGAGAAGATTGGGCAGCCAAAACCTCTTACTTTAAGTCATTTAATTTACATTAATGTATCTACGTTTAGTGTTGAGCTAGTAAGCACCAATAGGACTCTTGGTGCAGGTTTATTGCTTGATGTGACACCAGCTTGGCAGCTGATGGAGGAATTTTTTGGACTTTCAGCAGATCAACAAGATCTGCCCTTTGGTTTAATGGCTGTAGACCGATGACAACATCTGAATCATACATAGATTTTTGGATTGAACAACTTGGATTAAAAGGCAGGGGGCAACCTGATTTATACATGGCAGGGGATGTCGTCACTGGAGCGAAACATGCTTCTGCAATGAGAACAGCATTTGCTGAACTGGATATAAGTGCTTTCTTTTGTATTCAAGGTATTCCCACTGTAGCTATTTTATTCGAGCCAGAACCCCAACAACCGAGAATTGATCATTTACATAAATCATTGTGGAATCAAGGTTTAGCCAGCTTGCTCTTAATCATAAGCACCAAGGAAGTAAGAGCATATTCCTTGATAAGTAAACCTATTGAAAATTTTGAAAAATCAAAAGATAAGAGACTTATAGAAATATTAGATTTAGTGACTGATTCTTTAGAAGTACTCAACCTCATACCAAATGTTGAGTCTGGTAGATACTTTATAAATAATGCAGCTTGCTTCAGTACTGAACAACGAGTCGATAACGTTTTATTGGGAAACTTGGTTGAGGTTCATAAACGACTGATTGCGCTCGACATGACCCCAAGCCAGACCGAAGCACTACTGATGCAGATAATGTTTCTGGCTTATCTTGAAGATAGACAAATAGTTACGCCAGACTATATTAAGTCCGTAAGTAACGACGACAATGTTATTTCTTTGGAAACATTGCTAAAGGCTGGCAATGTTAAATTATTCAATGCGCTTTTTAACAGACTAAACAGAGATTTTAATGGTGATTTATTCTTATCACCTTGTAGTTTTGAGCAATCAAAAGAATGTGAAATTACGGCTATACATCTTGATCTGCTCTGGCTATTCCGCTCTGGGATGGTCGAACTTGAATCAGGGCAGGGTCGATTCTGGCCATACGATTTTAGCTTTATACCTGTAGAGCTAATATCTGCTGTATATGACCGTTTTCTGGGAATCGATCCTGAGGATAAAAGACGCACTGGTGCTTTTTATACTCCTTCTTTTTTAGCAAGTCTTACTGTTAATCAATCTGTAGAGATTATATCCCATAATCGATTGCTTGAAAGCTCATTTTTGGCAATAGATCCTTCCTGTGGCTCCGGAATATTCTTAGTTCAATTGTTTGAGAGAATTGTAGAAGTATGGCGGTTAGAAAATAACGAAGAAATACCTACTTGGGAATTTTTGATATCAACTGTACTTAAAATTAATGGACAAGATAAAGACAAACGAGCTGTTCGGGTAGCTGCTTTTTCATTGTATATAGCTTTACTGGAACAAGCGGACTCACAGGATATATCGACTCATCTAAAAAATGGAAAACTCCTCCCCACCCTAATGGGCAACTCATTGAGAGCATTAGATTTTTTTGATGGCAGCTCTGCTTTCAAAGAGTATGATTTAATCATTGGAAACCCACCTTGGGTGAGTCGAAAGCATCAAGAGAATAAATCAGCGTTAGATTGGTGCCAAAAACAGAAAAAAGAAATTCCCGGTAAAGAAGTAGCTTGGGCATTTGCATGGAAGTCGCTGGAACACTTGAAACCAAATGGGATTGTAGCGTTTCTGTTACCCGCAATGGGATTCTTGGTTAACCATAACAAAAATACGGTAAATACTAGAAGTCGTTGGATGAAAGATATTCGTTTTGAACGAGTGATTAATTTTTCTGACTTGCGGTACCAACTATTTGAAAGCGCCATTCGTCCAACTGCACTATGTGTATACCGACCCAGAAATGAAGGCGAAGGAGAATACCGATTTGATTATTGGTGCCCCAAAGCAGATTTGCATTTAAGAAACAAGAGACTTATTACACTGAGCAGCGCCGACTACGGTAAAGTCAGGTCTGATGAAGTTATTAGAGATTATAAGGTTTTAAAGCGATATTTATGGATGAAGAACCCCGATTTAAAGCTGTTCTCTTGGTTAGATACTCTACCTAAATTACATGATAGAACGCAAACGTACAGAGAAAAGCTGTCTGAGCGAAATGAACATGTTAAGAAATGGATTATTGGCAAAGGGTTTGAAAGACTCAACCCCAACAGTTCCTCTATTAATCCAGCTAGAGGAGTCCATTCGAATATAATTGGTTCAATACCTCACTTAGACAACGAAAATCTGTCTAGGTGGACGTTACCAAATTTAGAGTTTAAACCCTTTCCAGATTCGATTGTGCGTCGTAGGGGGGTCGAAGAAGTATTCGAAGGGCCGCATGTTCTTATATCTAGAGGTGTAACTGCATCAGGGAGACTTCGATGTGCCTATGTTGAAGAATCAATGACGTTTTTGGATGGGATATATGGATTAAGTTTTCCCTCCACAGATGTTTATATCTCAAAGTTGTTGACTGTAATTCTGAACAGTTCTCTAGCTTCTTGGTTTTTATTCCATTCCTCAGCGAGTCCTGGTATGGAAAGACCTGAGATTAAAGGTAAGGAAATGCTGCAACTTCCATTTCCTTTGCCAGAAGAATGCCAAAACCCGGTTAAAGCTAAAAACGCTTGCGATGAGATAGTTTCGATAATAGATCAGTTACATCATAAGGATGAGACGCTACAACTTGAAACATCTTTGGAGTGCTTGGAAGCACAATTTGATCAATTAGTTTATCAGTATTATGGACTAGACGATTCAGAGATTCATGTGATAGAAGACTTCATGAAGTTCATCTTACCAAGCGTCCAGCCAGCCAAAAATTCATATCCACCACTTTGGAAGGTCCCTTCAGAAGAGCAGCAGATTTGCTATGCAGACTCGATTATTTCGTCAATACAGGAATGGTTAGACAGTGACTTTGTTACTGCGCGTCTATATAGAGGGGCAAGTGATTTAGCGCTTATCAGACTTACAGTTACACCAGATAAACCCGATAAAAAGATTTCCATAGTTGACAATGATGACGAATTCAATGAGACGTTGCGTAAGATTAGAAGGTCACTTCCTCGAAATCTTTCAAGCAATTTTCAGTTATATCCAGACTTAAGAATTTTCATCAATGATGACTTATATTTAGTCAAACCAAAAACAGTTAGATTCTGGCTACGAACAACTGCTCAAGATGATGCTGATGCATTGGCAGCTGAATTGTATTCATTTAGAAGCAGTGCCGAAGGGGTAAATAGCAGTCTATGATTATTGGAAATCCATCGCCATGGCGGGCTCGGTTTAACCAACTTGAAAAGAAGTTTTCTGAAAGAATTAAAAAAATTTGGCCTGATTGTTCCGTTCTTGTCCATTCAGATAGTCAAGAAAATAGAATAACCAATATTCTTGTGCATTCATTACAAAAAGATAAAATTGCACGAAAGTTAGGCCTAATAGTTCCTCAGTATACATTGCTAGAGGAGGAACAAATTGGTGATGTAGTCACCAAAGGAATAATTGATTTCGCGGTTTTTATTCATAAGGACCACGAAAGATACATTGCTTTTGAATGTAAAAGATTGAATGTAAGCTTTACCTCTGGAAAGAAATCGTTGGCGCTCGATTATGTAAATGAAGGTATGATGAGATACATATCGGCACAATACGCAAAGAACCTTCCATTAGGAGTCATGTTAGGCTATGTGATGGATGGTGACTTGGATAAAGCACATGAAAATATAAAAAATTCTATCAGGAAAAAGAATACTGAACTTCAATGCCTTGATGAAAGTAGCTTCGAAGAAATGATAGCAACAGATAATCATCTTTATTTCGTTAGTGAACATATGGTAGGTAGCTCAAGGTTTTCGATTAAACATTCACTACTGCCAATCATTAGATGTTAACTGATCTAGCATCATCTGTATCAGACATTTTTCACTGTCGATGCTCTCTAAAGATAAAGCTTTTCATGCTGCGATGAAGAGTAGCTCGCAGAATATTTTGTGAAGAAATTCGCAAGGAGCGAAGATTGAAAGTCAAAAAAGTACGTCTCATTGGTTTTAGGAATTTTAAGGACGCATCAGTAAGTCTTAATGATAGAACTTTGATGATTGGCAGTAACGACATTGGTAAAACAAATTTACTTTATGCTTTACGCTTGTTGCTAGATAAGTCTCTATCAGACAGGGATATCGAACCTCAGATAACTGATTTTCATATCAACAATGATGGTGAACAATCTGATTCGTTTACAATAAAAATATATTTTTCAGAAGTTACAGAGGATGCTGTTTTATCAATTTTAAAAGGGCACGTGAGTGACAATGGTACTTGTGTGATTTCAATGGTTGCAGATAGCGAAACTCTTGATTATCAAATATTCATAGGCTGTTCTGAAGACGAACTAGAATTGGTACAATCGAGATTTTATTTAAAGCGTTTGAATTTAAGATATGTTCGCTCTAGAAGAGACCTCGATAAGTTCATAAATATAGAAAAGAAAAAACTTCTCAAGCAATCTCAAGATACTCTTGAAGAGGCAGACCTAGCTGCAGATCAAGCAGAAATGAACGTAATTTCTACGCAGTTAAATCAAGTCAATAAGAAAGTAGCTGAGCTTAATTACGTTAAAGATGCAACATCGGCAGTCAATGAAGAATTAAAGAAGTTATCACATACAAATGGCGACTATAGTGTTCATTTACATACAGGTGCCATTAAGGTTCATCAATTCATTGAAAATCTAGAGCTTGGAGCTTCCACTTCAGGCTCTAAAATAATGTTAGGGGGTGATGGGAGGAACAACCAGATCTTGTTAGCATTATGGAAGGCAAAAAGTCAAAGAGAATTCGATCCTGAACATGAGGTAACATTCTATTGTGTAGAAGAACCTGAAGCTCACTTACATCCACATCAACAACGTAAACTTGCTGACTACTTAATACACGAATTACCAGGCCAGACAATTATCACCAGTCATTCTCCACAAATAACTGAGCGCTATAAACCTGACTCCATAATACGGCTCTTCTCAACAACTGAAGGTTCAAAGGCAGCAAAAGATGGCTGTTCCGACTGTATTTCAAATGCATGGGACGAGTTGGGCTATAGAATGAGTATACTTCCAGCAGAAGCTTTCTTTGCTAGTTGTGTGTTTCTTGTCGAGGGCCCTTCCGAAAAGCTATTTTATGAAGAGCTCGCTAATCAATTAGGTTTTGATTTAGATTTTTATAATATTACCATCCTATGTGTTGATGGTATTCAATTTAAAGTTTATTGCCAGATACTCGAAGCAATGGAAATTCCTTGGGTACTGAGAACGGACAATGATGTATCTGGAACAAGAGGGCGAACAGATAAAAGAGCTGTTGGATTTAATCGCTGTTTTTCTCTAATGGGTTTACCCAATGCTCCATATTATCCGGCGAATACTACATCACAAGACCTTGTTGATAATGGCGCTTGGCAGAATGCTTCTAACCAAGTAAACCCAAATGGTATGTTTTTATCAAAGATAGACCTTGAGAACGATATCGCTCTTGAGCTGGAAGCTGAACTTTTAGCTTTCGCAGATGAAGCGGACGTTGTAAATGCCATCAAGTATTTGCAAGGTAAAAAAGCGATTAGAATGCGAGAGTTTATTTCACAAAATAGAGGTGCGTTTGCCAATTTGGGCAGTGGTGAACTGGCAAAACCCTTAGCATTCGCAGTCGCTCAGGCAATAGCTTAGTATGGCCGTTTTTGAGTTTACTTCAGATCAAAAAGCTGCAATTGCATCAGGTGCTAATATGGTTATTACTGCTTGCCCAGGAAGTGGTAAAACAACTGTTGTCGTAGAAAAAATAAGAAATGAAGTTCAATCGCTTCCTGATTATAAGGGCGTGATTGGCATTACGTTTACGGTAAAAGCCAGCAAAGAATTAAAACAACGGTGTAAAAAAGATGCGCGCGATTTAAAAGCGAGCTTTTTCGGGACAATTGATCATTTTTGTTTAAGCGAAATTATTTACCCGTTCGGTTCAAGATTAATAGGTCACTTTTCGTCAGTTTTTGAGTGCAAGTTATTCGATGATATTCCCCAAAGTTTAAAAGATCAATTACCTACTATTTCTGGTTACTCTGGGGACATCAAAACTGACATTTATCCAACATTTGAACAAGACATTAAGACTTTGTACGAAAATGGATATGTTTTACTTGAGCTTTTAGGGGTAATGGCTAACCATATTCTAAATAACTCTTTAGCCTGTCAAAACTACTTTCGAGCAAAGTACTCTTCGATTTATGTAGATGAATATCAGGACTCATCTGAACCTCAACATTTGCTATTTTTGAAGTTAATTGAACTGGGTTTAATAGGTGTTGCTGTTGGCGATACACAGCAATCGATTTATGCATGGCGAGGAAGTAACCCCGAGTATATTACAAGTTTAACCGCGCAGCCTGATGTCTTTGAACATCACATAGTCAATATAAACCACAGGTGCCACCCGTCTATTACCAACTATTCGAACAGATTATTTAACCCAGCTTGTGATTTAATTCCAACTGATGAAATAAGAGTTCATAGATGGAGTTATCAAGGTACTCAGCTTGATGTGTCTGAACAGGTTAGTGACTCTATTCAGGATATCATCGAAAAAGGCATAACAGACTCTTATTCTAAAATAGGCATTCTAGTTAGAAACAATTTATCTCTGGAATTTCTAGAGCAAAAACTGAAAGTCCCTTTTAGAATTTTTGATGAAGATCCATTAGCTGTTAGAAATACTCGTATTACTAATTTTTTTGCAAGCTTATTGCGGTATCGTTTTAATACTGATTATAGGATTAACGATGTAATCGAAACAGTTGAACGGTACTTAAGAGTTCAAGAGAAACAAGTCCCTAATCTTCGGAGATTAATTGCTGATGTAAAAAGTAAAAGTTTTGAAGAACTGGCTGAGTCGAATATTATTATTTCTGAAAATATCTTTAATTGTGTTATTTCAGATTCAGATAAAAGGCTAATTAATAGTATTTGTGTCGATAGTAAGTTACTAAAACATTACATGCCAATTAACGAAAATGAAGTACAAGTAATGACTCTTCATAAATCCAAAGGGCTGGAATTTGATGTGGTTTATCATTTAGATCTTTACGACTGGGTTCACCCTAAAAGGCTCGTTGTTCATGGCTCGTGGGATATTCATTACGATAACTGGGAACAAGAACTGAATCTACATTTTGTTGGTATTACTAGAGCAAAAGAGCACTGTATATTAGTTACCAGCAGTAACCGTCTAAACTATCAACGCCAAGTTAAAAATGGTAATCCCTCCCAGTTTTTTGATTTACCTGGGTTAGATGGCCTTTATAAGTAAATAGAACAATTAAAGCTACTAGAAAAAAAGTAAACAGGCAGGTAAGTTACTCATTTGCAAACGTAAACACTGCTTTGAAATTTCGAGTGTATGAAAGATCCGCATAGTTTATCACCTACCAGTTATCCAAACACAAAAGTGTATAACTTGATGTAAAACTGTAGTATACCAATACTAGTTCTGTTTATAATCGAACGAAGTTTTATCTACAAATAATACGGTTCAAAATAGTAAGAAGGAAACCACCATAGGCATATTAAGACATGACGGTAGTTGTTTCTTTACAATAAAGCTTCATAGGCGGCCTTATGATCCGTATCATAAAAATTATCATGCTCAATATAGGAAAGTGTACATGGCTGTTTGGAAAAATAGTATTGTAAGCTATATAGATTTGATTGGTATTCAGGAGAAAATTGCCAAGGGTAATTCTCTAGCCACTGATACAATGAGAAAAATGCATAATCTTGTTGAAAATGCTATGAATTATGGCATGAGAAGTCATGATCATTGCTACATATGGAATGACTCGGTGTTGCTTATGAGTAATTTAGATTCCCCGTATAGACAGACGGATGTAAATGAAGTGATTCTTGAAGTCGACAATCTCAAACGGGAAATAGATTTTATCTGTGGGAGCTACGCAATATCAGTTAAGGGAAAAGTGTTTCCCGAGGAAATACCTCCGCAAGCTGCAATATTTGATGGGCAAATCACAGAACAACCTCGTACAGTTAGATTGAAGGCTTCTTCTTATGCGATGGGGAACTGTTTCAAGATAGAAGCAAAACTTGGTAAAAAACTGAAAAAGCCTTGGTACATCGATTCCAGAATTGCGACAAAACTTAATTCTCAACAAAAACACAAAAGACACGTTGTCAGCATGCTACCTGATAATAAAGAGAGAGAAGTCTACGTTTATGAGGACTATTTGTGGGGTGGAGCTAGTACAACTAATACCTAACTAATATGTAGTCTCCATTCATTTCATATTAAAAACTTCCCTGCTTGGGGCCTTGAACTTCCATTCCTTGTTGTAAGTGCAATTATCTCTTGGTGTGGACTGCAAGATACAGTCTGGGCTAGTACACATAATCATGTGAACACCAAGCGATTTTGTCGTACTTTAATTACCACGCGATTCT
>CERB01012128.1_pt1 | contig 21282 bp, 23 predicted proteins | sample 356271 | NCBI WGS metagenome assembly CERB01 (sample SAMEA2621155, study PRJEB7988) | marine metagenome | isolation source: saline water (ENVO:00002010), including
GTTAATGTAGAACCTGAAGCAGGATCAGTTGCTCTTGGATATGAATGTTTAGTGGCATGTCCATCTCTAGCACATGTGAATACTAATGAATGGTTTGCAATAGTTACATTTCCATTATTTGCAACTCCATGAGCACTAGCAAATGTTAACTGTAAAGTACCTGCTACTGCATCATAAACAGCAGCAGTTGGTTTTAAAGAACCGTTAATTGCATTAGCAGAAGAATCTGCTGCAATATATGTGTGAGCATAATTACCACCAGAACAAATTGCGTTTGCTACTGTTCCACTAGTATAAGTGTGAGCATACTGTGCTCCAAGATGCGTATAAATCTTCTGATTTCTCATCGCTCTGGTTGCCATATCTCTGGCTTCATGTAGAGCATAAATTACTTGCTCTTCTTCACCAGTAACAGGTGCAGGGTTAGAATATACACCATTTACAAAGAGATTTGCAGCATCATAAGTCTTATCATTACCACCATACTTAAGGTTATGTGAAGTAGCTTCTAAAACATCTACTACATCATCAATACAATCCTGCTCTGTATTATCTCCTGGATAACTATAGGATGAGTTAGAACCATTATTCCATCTATTAAACATCCTCCTCGCTGCTAATTCTGAAATAAATGCATTATTTGCATCAATAAGATTTGCAGCATCACCAAATTTATTATCAACTGGAATTGCATCAGTAGGTCCAACCTCAATATCCAATAATAATCCCTTTCCAGTTTCAGATGTCATACCCTTACCAAGTCTAGACACGCCAGTAATTTCTAAGTTACTATATGATGGTGAAGGAGCAAGTATTCTAGGACTCTTATAGTTACTACCACCAGCAGAAACAGCAAAGGTAAGAGTTCCACCAGCACCAACTGTTGCTGTAACATTAGCACCAGTACCTCTACCACCACCAGGTCCAACATCAACTGAAATAGCATCGCTACTTATTCTAGTAAATGCTCTATTTGCCCCTCCAGCAGCAGGATCAATTCCAGCACGAGGATATGTCTTGGTGGATGTATGATTATCTCTACCACAAGTCATTGATATCGAGTTATTAGCAATAGTAACATTTCCACTGGCACCTAAACCATGACTAGGAATTGTTAGTGTTAATAATCCAGTAAATGAATCATATGAACCATCTGTTGGAGTTAATGAACCATTAACAGCATTATTTGATGCAGTTACCCACTTATGCTCATAAGCCTCATCAGTTACTCCAATACCAACTACACCACGATATCCTGAACCATGTTTAGTAGTTGTTCCTATACCAACTTTAGTAAGAGCACCACTACCATTAATCACTACATCTACATCTGTAGCACCTACAGGTTGAGCATATCCCCGTCCAATACTAGAACCAAGAGAAACTATAATTCCTCCTCTTGGTAATTGATTTGAATTGACATCATAATCAGATATTATCAAATCTCCATTATCATCAGTTATACCAGTAAATCTAACCTTAGTTGCAGTAAATCCATCAATCAAATCATAGGTATTTCCGAGATTATTGACTGTAGTTGGTGTTTGGAACATATTATTAATAAACACCAAACCACTTCCAGTTTCAATACCTGTTGTGGTTGAACCCTCAACAGTTAACTGATAAGTTGCTCCTATTCCAGTAAATTCCTTGGAAACATTGTCATATACCTTATTCTTAGTATAATCTTGTCTCAAATACACTCTACCACCAAATGTAGATCTTGCATTTTCTAAATTAGTGTTGGAATCCACAACATTTACACTATTTCCAGTTGGAGGTGCAGTAAAATGAATCTTACTCTTAACAATATTATATGAACCAAGATAAACCTGAGCAGTATTACCAACTCCAGATGGACTTAAATCACTATGAACAGCTGCAGTTGATCCTACAAATCCTCGTTTTAATTCAACTAAATTATATGCTCCACTACCAGTGATTGGTCCAACAGCAGTAGTTCCTAATCCAACATTTACAACTTCAGTATATTCATTATCAATTTTAAGAATATCTTTTGGTAATATGGAAGAAATACCAACTAAAGAAGCAAATGTATCTGTAGCACTTATATTACCGTAATTATTTGTAAGAGCATATCCAACTGATGTTCTTGCAACTGGTGATTGAACAATACCATCAACAGCAAGAAGAGTTTTCTCTGCCCTCTTCGCCATTGTAAGTGTATGAGCATTACCTGCACCAGCATCATTGAATGCAACTGACGTACCAGCATATGCAAGTGTAGATGTTAATCCAACTTTAAATTCATCACTAGTAACTTTAATAGCATATACAGTTGCTGGTAAATCACTTCCATTAGACATCTGCATATCTTCAGGAAGTATATTACTAAAAGTAGATACTGATTCATATTCTAATTCTTCTCCAGTCTCAAAGAAATGATCCTTGATAGTGAATGTACCTGTACTTAGATTTAAAACACTTGTATCTGCTGGATTAAATTCTTTAGTAAAGATTGGAGTCTTCTTATAGTTGATATCAAATTCAGTAACATTAATTCTATTTTCATTAACACCGTTATATGCATTAATTCCCAAGTTTTCAGTTAAAGTTCCATAATTAAGATCATTTGGTTTATTGAGTAAATCAGTGTCTGTCTGTATTATTTCACTATAAGATTGTACTAAAACTACGTTATTAATTCCAGCATCTGGATAGAATTTTAATATCAAATTAGATCCACTAAATTCAGAACCAAATGTACCTATACCACTTGTACTACCAACTGATACGAATGGATATTGTGTAGTATAAACATCAGTTCCATCATGAATTGATAATAATTGATGTAATGCTGATGTAACACCATATCCAACTTTAACAACTGATTTAATACTTGTTACGTCCGATTTAGCAACCCTAAAGACTTCAGTTGCAGTTGCAGGAGCAAGAGTATATGCAAACTTACTCTCATATCTCGCAGTTTTCTCAGATCCACCTGCTTGTCCATCAGTTAGATATCTGTATGTTCCAATACCTGCAGTTGTAACACCAAACCCAATTGCTCTTGATTTAACAAAAACACCATGAGATTCTGTACTATTAGTGAAATTAACTTTAACAACACCAGACTCTATTGATGCACCAAATGTACCAATAAAGTTACCACTTGCACCATCTTTATTGTCTAGGTAGAAATCGGAAATATATGTATCTGTTCCATCCTGATCAACATATAGTTCTACATATCTTCTATCAAAAGTTACAGAATTAGTAATTTCAATATTAGCAAAGAATGCTTCATTTTGATTTGCAGTAGCAGAGAATAGTGTCTCTGTTAATCCAACACTAACTAGATTATTAGAACCAATTACGTCAACAAATCCAAAACTGGTAGTTCCAATACCAACATTTGATGTATTAAAGGTATTTTTAATAACTTTTAAATCATAATCAAAATCATATGGATTTTTTGGATTAAAGACTAATTGAGAAGTATCACTATCCCCTATGAGATCACCTAATCTATCTACCTTATAAGAATTATTAGAATTGCCTGTTTCTATTCCAATTGAACCCTTTTCAAATGTGTATATGTTACTATCATTATCAGTAAGAGTTATTAATTCAGTTACTTGTCTTTGATTATTATTTGGGTTAATTATTTGTACCAAATAACGATTATATCCACTACCATTGTTTATAGTATCAAGATTTGTAAAGAAATTATTCTCCGTAAATACCTTATTAAACTTAGATGAAATATCATCTATTGGAAGAACACGGTTAGAACTATTATTGATATAATCAGATAATCTTTTGGTTTGGAATTTTACAAATCTAGATTTATTATCCTGAACATCAAGATCAATTGCAAAATCAAAATTACTTACAGTATCAACTCTCTTTTCACCAATAATATCAATTAATGCCACACTACCAGCATCTAATGGAGTTTTAACAGAAATATCTGTAGTAGTTGTTATACCAGTATCTGAGAAATTCTTTAATCCTGTTGTATGTAAGAGTCTATTTACTGGATTTATTAAGTCTTCATATACGATAGGACTCTTAACAGTATATGATAAATTCTGATAGTAATCATTATCAGGAAGAACTTGGAAATCTTCATTTAATTTTCCAGTATTGTTATTCCAACCCTTTTCTTGTCTTAAAGAATAATCTATCTTAAATCTTGCCTTATTTTTTACAATATCTTTAATAGTTGCTATAGTACCAGATTCTTTACCACGAATATGATCTCCAACCTCTAAATCATATGTACCTCTGATTTTAATTTTATCATTTAAGTTTTTAGTGATGTACAAATCTTCAAGAACATATGTAGAACCCTGAAGAACATATAATCTTTCATCTAAAATAAATTGTTCAGGTTTTTGAATAACTTCAAATGTTGGGTAATTATTTTTATTAACTGCTAAACCATATCCATTAGTATCAGTAACTGCAATTCCAGCATATTCTGTTACTTCAGTAAGTCCTATACCTATTATTACTGGATTTGCTGCACCAACACTTTCAACAGTAAAGAATGAATATCCATTTTCTGGAGAATTATATCCCGTACTTGTAGTTCCAATACCACCAAGAACACTAATACCTTCAATGAATACTTTATCACCTACAGCAAATGGTGCTGTACTAAAATTAGATATTGGTGTTTGTAAAGTTAAATAAGCAGTTCCAACTCCAGTAGATTGGACGCTAGTTATAGGAATTCCGTTTGAGTTATTAACAGTAAATACCTTATTTTCCTTATCCGACAATCCTTTTGGAGACTGTAAAACTTGTACATTGGTAAGTGATGAAGATTGAATCTCTCCAGTTAAGTAACTATCAGTGTATGGTTCATTAGTATCTGGATCAATAACAACAATATCTGGAAGAATAGTATATCCAGAACCACCACTTTTAACATTAATACTATCAATAGAGTTTCTATCGACTACAGTGATATTTGGTGAAATAAAGACTTCTGGACTTAATGTTTTATCTGCAGAATAATCAAAACCAGTATCTTCAATAGTAACCTCTTTTATTCTACCAATAGTTGATGATTTTGGTATTATATCCGCATTCACACCTTGTGTGGATGTGATAGTAGTAAATTTAGGTAACTTCTTATAATTAAGTCCACCAGAAGTAGCTCTTATAGATTCTACACCACCTCTAGCGGTTTTAGAATTGGTAGAATACTCTAATTGACTAGTTGTGCTCTGAGCATAATTTAGAGTCTCTGGAACCGATTTAAGAGACAATTGAAAAGTAGTACTACCTATTCCCGAAACAGAATATGTATTGTTATAAACACTAGGAACAAAAAGTATTTCAGAATTATTAGCAACTTCTGTATCAGATGTGCTAATATATCCACCCCTTTCTAATGTGTAGTATAATTTAGAAGGTAAATTATCAGAATATCTTACCGTTACTGCTGCACCAGCACTACCAGAAGAAACAACACTCCTTTCAACAATAAAATCTGTAATAGTGCCACCAATAGATACTAATTCATTATTAAATCCATTATCATGATAGATTCTTAAATCATATCCAGATAATGATGAATCTGAAGTATCAAATACTAAATTATTATTCTTAATGACTTCAAGGCGAGGATTGACTTTAGATAATTGTTGTCCAGATCCACCACTACCTGCAGTTATACTAATAATAGTTGGTGGTTCTAATAAAACATCATAACGAGTTTGTCCTAACTGGAATTTATCATCATCTAAACGATAGACATAGAATGAATTGGTAGACAATCCAACAATACCACCATCATAAAATACTTTATCACCAGTCTCTAATCCATGTGCAGTTAGATTTATTATATTACCTGCCAATACAGCAGAACCAGCAAATGTTGTTGGATTAATAACTATCTTATCATTTTCAGAATTATACTTGACTCTTACAGCAGTAGAAGTTCCAATACCAACAGATTGATTGGATTTAACAGTTAATTTGATTTCATCACCGTTTGCTAATAAATGTCCATCATCAAAAGTTGACTTGGTTACTTGTGTTCCTTCCCAAGGAGCACCAGTCATAACATTAGCTGTTATTCTTTCAATTCTTGCAGTTTCTTTTGTATTATTAGATTCTAAAGAATACTTCCAATTACGACTATCACCATTAGTTACAAAACTCCTAAAGAAATATCCACCAGTACTGAATCCTGCTACACTTGCTGCTGCATGATCTTTAAATGTAGTAAGTCCAATATAATCCTTACCTTTATTAATGACATATAATCCACTAGCAGGTAAATTACTTACAGCACCAAAATTCTTAATACTTACTTTAATAGGTCGTGTGCTACTAGTAAATGTTACTGCTTGGTTATCTTGGAATGGATGATTCGGTAAGTAAATACTTTGATATGGAACAGAAACATCATATTCAATATCACCAATTCTATATTTGTTTAATTTTTCCTGTCCAATAGTTACACCAAAACCAACTGCTTCAAGTGGGTTGAAATATACCTTATCATTCTTACGAGAATCAAAATACTCACTTTTAATTGGTATTGTAAATGTATCTGCAAGTTTAGATATTACTTCAGTTTCTGTATGTCCAATACCTGGATTAACTAATCTTTCTATTCTTAAAACCTTTCTTTCATGGAATATATTATTAACTTTAACTATTTCTTGATTAGTTAAACCTATTGCAACAGTAGAACCAATAGAAATATTATTTGGAATAGATGAAAGGTATATATCAGTTACAAATCCAAGAGTTGTATTGTGAGCAACTGGAGCAATTAAATGTGTAGTTTCAGAACTAACTCCAATTTTATGAGATTTTGTTAATCCAGCAATGAATGTAGATACACCAGAAACAACAGCAGTATCACCATCAAGTAAAGCATGTGTAGGTGAAATATGTACAGAAATTTGACTAGAATTGTCCCAAATTAATGTTGCATCCTGATAAGTAGTAATCTCAGTATCAATATTTCTAATATGCTTTCCAGTAACTCTAGAAACATAGGCATTTAATCCACCACCATTTGTTCCTCCGTTATCAAATACTAAAACATCATCAACAGCATATCCATCACCAGATTGATTAATTATGAAAGAATCAACACTACCTTTACTTACAGAATCAACAATAGTCCTTTGTTGAACAATTTCATAAGGTTCAGTGATAAAATCATTATCAGCAGTTAAATCTTCAGACTTATATGGGAGTGTATTTCTAATTAAATCCGAATTATTGAAATCAAAACTTTGATCAATTAATTGTGGAATTAACTTGGATCTATAAGAATCACCAATAAAGTAAGGATATTTCGCTTCTCTACTTACAGTTGTTATTCCAGCAAAGTATGCATATACCCCATTTGGATATTCTGGAGTTTTTGTATATCTTCCATTATGTACATCCAAATCACCAGAATTATCAAATTTATAATCTTCAATAAAGAATCCTTGATCAAATGATGTTCCATCCATTTTAAATGGAGGTCTGTCTACAACATCAGAACTTGATAAAACATATCCAGTATTTACATATTTTACAGATGAGTTAGCATCTTCTGGATCAGAATATCCATTAGGACCGTAAATTGGATTTCCATCATATGCCCATCCTATAATTGGTGAATGAGTATCTAACTCATCTCCCAACAAACTACCAATTGCTGTAGAATGCCCAACATATCCATACTGCAATCCACTTATATTTTGAACTAATATTTCATCACCAAATCTTTTATGATTATTTACAGTTAATGATCTTATATCTGCCTCAATAAATGCATTACGTCCAATAGCAGTTGCTGCAACTCCAGTATTAGAACTATAATTAACACCTGAATTAAGAACCGAAACACCAGTTACCTTTCCGTTTTCTACAATTGCTCTTGCTTTGGCACCAACACCAGAACCAATACCAATAAATGTCAAATCTGGAGCAGATGTATACTCAACACCAGCATATGTTACCGCTACTTGATCAACCTTACCATCAACTATTATTGGTCTAAATTCAGCATCTTTACCAGATTTAACCTTTACAACTGGACTTTTATCAAAGTTTATAATAGATGATCCATACCCAGTTCCCTTATCATAAAGATAAGCATCAATAAGTTCACCTCTAACTATAGGTATTGCAGTTATAACTCCAACTGTCTGAGTAGCAGTTCCAACACCTGCAAGGATTGCATCAACTGTTAATGTGATATCAGGGTATGCGAAATTTTGATATCCAACACCAGTAGATCCTAAACCAACATAATTCCCTCTTGTATAATTGCTTGTTATTGTTCCTCCAACACCAGCATTTGCAAGTTTAAATGAATGATTATCTATTTTAATAATTTGATACTGATTTGATGTAGATAATCCTTCTATCGGTGCAGTATCTGCAGAATAAACAATTTTATCACCATCATTAAATCCATGATTATTGAAGGTGATTATATTGGTTACAGTATTGACACCTACTGGATCTACAATTAATTTTCTATTGGTATACCCAGAACCACCATCAACAACCTTAATTGATCTTAAAGTTTTTGTATAATCAAACTTTCTAAACTTATGAATACCTTGTCCACCTGATATATTATTAAAGTCCATAGCAAAAGTTCTATTATCATAATCATTCTTAGTTGCATATAACTTAATTGCAGTATTGCTTACAATTTCTGGATAATAAACTGCATTATTAACAAATGTACCTAATCCTGTATTTCCATTTGAATCATATACAATGGGTTCACCATTAACAAAATTATGATCCTGTACAAAAGTAATAGTATCGAGAGATAAACTTACACCACCACCAGCAACGTCATCACGACTGTCAAATCTAACCTCACGTTGTCTGACACCTACCATCGGTTCTAGGACTGCTCCAGAACCATTTCCACCAGATATAGTGGCAGACTTAACATCAACTACATCAAAGTCTTGACGATCTACTAATACTTCTTTAACACTACCTTCTACAACCGCACGAGCAGAAGCATTTCTGCCTAGTCCTGCAGCAATTACAATATTTGGTGGATTAATAGCATCATAATCTTGTCCATTATTATAAACAGTAATATTATCTAAAGGACCATAATAAACTTTGTCCATTGATCTAGGACTAACAACTTCAACTCCATTAATCAACATTCCAAGAGAACCAGGAGTAGTCTTAGTTTCATTTCCTGTTTTAATATCTTGAGAATGATGGAATTTTCTAAGAAGTTTTTGTGGATGTATAGAATCGTCAGATTGACTTGCTAAAATGAAACTATGATTATTTGTTCCATCAGCAAGGAATCCTCTAGCATTATTAACTACAGTCCCGTCAACTATTGAACCATTGGTTTCGATTAAACCCCTAGATTCATATAATTTAATCTTACCACCATTTAATACCTCAACATAATATTCACCCTCTTCTAGTCCCTTTAAAGGAGTAGTTTCTGCTCTATAAACAACCTTATCTCCCGTAATAAAATCTAGTGTGGGTTCAGTAAAAGAAATAATTTGATATTTTTCTATTATACTATTATAACCATCTAGTGCACCATCAGTTCCAGTAGAAATACTATACTTAACAGTAGATTTTGTTATGTCATATGATGGTAAGGAGTTTGAAGCAACGTAGAATGATTCATCATTCTCATTATAGACATTTTGAATATCTGTAGTGACTTTATTCTGTCCATAATTTACTAATGTTCCAGAACTAGTAGCAGTATTTAATTTTCTTCTAATAGTATATGTTTGAAGAGGATCATAAACAAATCCAGTCATATCGTTTAACTGAACTTGTTTAAGACTATTATCAATTGAGCCAACACTTGCATTAGTAAGTGATATATTATTTGTATCACCTAATAATATATCAATCTTATCACCTACTTTCAATTGTGATTTATCAATTTCAGATTTTAATGTAATTGTTGATGAACCAGTATTAATATCTTCAACATCAAACCTACAACTAGTGTTATAAATCCAAGAATTAGCAAACAATTCCTTATCAGTAGAACCAGTTTCAGATAATTTTATCTTTTCTCCTATATGATTAACATACAAAACTTGCTCTTCAGATGTCTCTAATACGTCACTTATAAGGTTAAAGTCTGATAAAACACCACCAAGACGTATTTCTACTTTCTTAGTTAAATCACCATTTTCATATCCGACAAAAACTTCATTAGTTCTTATCTCATCTGCTGTACCAATACCAACAGTTACACCTTGACAACCTAAAAATTGGTTAACACTCTTACTACTATAGGTAATAATGTTTTTACCAGATACTAATGTTCCAGTTGCACCAAATCCGATGGTAGAATCAACAGTAATAATAGATTCTGATACAGAAACAGGATTAATTACCTTAGTTTTTGGTTGAACTTCAAATGTACCTTCAATTAATGCATTATCACTATATCCAACAAATAATCCAATCTTATAATATGTACTGATTCCAGATCTAGTAAAGACTTCAACTTCAGAAACAGCACCTTGAGTGGCAGGATCTGTTGATTTTCTAATAGTTTGTCCAACTAAATTAGCAGGATTTCCAGAAATTCTTTCAGCAACTAATAATTCTCTTCTTAAAAACTCTGCCGAGGAGGGTTTGGGTAAGTATTGTTCTAAATCAACAACTTTAGGTTCTACACCATATAGTGCATTGAATAAGATTCTGAATGATTCTTCAGTACCTTTTGCTTGATATAAACTTTTTGCTTCTTTAATAAAGTTATTAACATCAAGTTTTTCTTGAAAATCAACGTCTTCAAGTCCTGGTGTAAGAGTTACCTTTAATTTTCTATAAAAATCCTTTAAAAATAGTGCACTTAGGTTTTGAACCCTAGTACTAGCATCATGAGTTTCAGCACTACTATCACTAAAAAGGAGTTCTTCTGCGTCTAAATCAGTCCTATAACTTGTAATTCCACTAAAACCACGTACTACACCAGTAAAAGTGTTAGTTGTTACTCCAGTATATGTAAAAACTTCATTATCAATCTTAAATAAACCATATTCATTCGGGAATCCTTTTGTGGAATATACCTGAACAGTATCATCAGAGGCAGTAATATCAGAATATAGTGTTGTTTCTCCAGAAATTACCTCTGGGGTGAGGTTATCTACCTTTAAATACTGGTCTAAATTAACAGCAATATCAGCAGCACCACCTTGATGCTCCTGTGAAATATAATATTGCTTTAAAAAATCGACAGTCTTTGGACTTTCAGCTAGTACAAATTCAGGCAGTTGATTCTCTATTATCTGTTGAACAGATACTCTCTTTTCAAACCCAGTTTGTATCATCCTTTATATCCTCTTAAGTTCTCCATTTAAGTAGCTGGAAGTTGTCTTATACCCAATACCAGATATTTGTTCACCCGAAGTAATGGTATCTTTAACCATATTTATTGTGCTTTTAGAAACGGAAAAATCTAGGTATAAATCCGATAATCCAATCACATCATTAGACTCAGGAATTGCCTGTATCTCAACAATATTGTTTGGTTCTACTGTTGATGTGATATTAACAGTATTAATAATGACTTCTCCCTTCGCATAATCAACTGTACCAGCAGATTTAACGACTACAGTGTGATTTCCTTCTTCTGCAGCATCTTTTACTATAGAAATAGTACCTGTAGTATCAGTTTTTGGCACATCAGTGAAGTAATAGATGTCATTACTACCAGCAATCTTAAATCCTGTACTCTTAATGTTAAATCCTTCTGGATTTATATGAAATCTATTACCATAACATAGTTCATACTGTGCAAATTGGTTAATAAGTGCCTTTAAATTCCTTCTAATGATGACTTTAGTGATGTTTGATGTTACTGCATCGTCAACATTGTCAATTGTTTGGCAAATTTTACTATATTTGAACCTTCCACCAAACTTATTGATGTTAGATTCTCTAAATGTAGACAAAGTATTAGAAATTCGACTCTTTAAATCATTAACATTTGTTACTTGGGAGGTATTGTAGTAAACTGCGGAGTTAATTTCAACAAAAAGCACCTTCAAATCAATAATTTGTTGATTTATACCAGAAAGTGAGTACTGTTTTAACTTTGAAAGTATGTTACTTCTATCAAAGTCAGAAATATAGTCACCATTTTTTGGTTTTATGCTTATAATTACGTTTCCAAACTGTGGGGGATCTAATTCTTCACCACCAACAACAGAAACTGACTCTGTATTTGGGTAAATTGTCTGAATTATTGCTTCATAGTCACGAGCAGTCACTGCACGGTGTTGAGAAGAGTAAATTCTAGGTGCAAAATACTTAATTGAGTTGATAGATTCAATATCAGAACCATTTATTGCATTCTGATTAGTTGTAATTGTAATAGAATTGGTTGGAACCTCTACTCTTCCTTGATCATCTCTAAATCTTCCAGAAAATGTGAAATTTGATGCCCCATTTCCATCTTTTCCATCTGTAATGATGTATGAAACATCAATTACGTTACCATTTTCAAGTTTTTTACCAAAAAATCCATCTCCAAAGAGTAATTCATACTTTTCATCCTGAATTTCTTGAATTAAATAGATTTCTGACGTAGAATCTATGTTTAGAATGTTATCTGCAACAAGATATTGTCTTCCTTCAGAAATATCATTAACAGAATCCCTAATTCTAACTACAATTGTGGAAGAATCTATGTAAGGATTGTCTAAAATGAATCTTTGATCCAAAGAACCGTCTACAATGAATGATTTTTGAAGATATGAACCCTGAAAAACAGTAATATTACTAAAAGTCGCCTTTTGATTTGCATCAACGACTGTTACTACCTTCTCTGGAACTGAAAATATGTAATTCGTGTCGTTTGTATTACCTACACAGACTAATCCTGCTTCTAAATCTAGTGTTGAGGTTATTGTATCATTAATTTCCACACTAAATGTGATTTCTGCCTTTGCAGCAGAGCGAGAACGAGGTACATACCCAATATTACGTGCTAGTGATACCACATTCTCTCTGAGAGTAGCAGAATCCAAGAAGGATTCGTTTACAGTCATATTAGAGTTGAATGCTGTAATATAGGTATTATATGCTAACGTATCAATCAGAACAGAGAAGTTACTACCTTCAAAGTCAAAATCCGTAAAGGATGAATTGGCACGTAGGTAATCCTTAATCTGTGTCTTTATTTGATCGAAATCAAGATTAGTAAACTTAGTAATCGGCATATTATCTCGTTGCTTCTAATAAGAAGGTAAATTCTTGGGAAGGTAATTGTTGTCCTACTACATCAAAACGTACAGTTACAGAGAAACTATTATCATCAGGTTCTGGTTCTGCTTGCACATCTACATTCTCAACTCTAGGTTCAAAGTTTTCAATTGTAGTAAGGATTTGATCCTCTATGACTGCTGCAGTACCAAAATCAACCCAATTTTCAAATAATTGAGAACGTACCTCAGAACCTAGTAATGAATTAAAGAAACGCTCAGTAGGAATAGTTTGCACTAGGTTTCTAACAGAACGTGAAATCGCATTACCGTTCTTTAATATGGGTAAGTCTTTAGTAACAGGATGGGGCGTAAAAGATAGACTAATATCCTTAAAACCTCTAGAAATCCTTGTTATTGCCATTTAGGACAGTAGGTATTATGTTTTATTTATAAGCAATATTTAGAAAAACAAAAAAACGCCTCTTTCGAGACGCTTCGTGAGTTATCTCCCTTGTCCTCTGTACCTTTTACGAGTCGAGTTACGGGAGGTTGCGGCATACTTTGTATGTTTGCCTCTTCCTTGACGAGTTTTTTTCGGGGTTGATTCGAGTTCTTCTTTTCCCCATGCACCTGTGGTTGCCTTTGCCATGTTACTCCTTAGATCCTGTTACTTTCTTAGTTACCTTCTTAACGGTATCAGAAGGTAATAGTCCTGCTACTACGAGTCCTAAGAGAACTGCAATGAGTAGTTTTGCTGCTAAAAATTGCAATATGAATACGAGCAACGTCGCTGCTCCAAACACTTGCCATTTGTCTTTAATGTAGTTAACCACCTTTTCAACGGTTAACCCTTTCGTTGTTGCCATTAGATTTCCTCCAAATAAGTTTCAGTGACAATGCTATCGGGATGTGGAGTACCTGTCTGATAAAACTCTAGTGCCAAGTCCTCCATTCTCTCGAAGTATTCACCCTGCCCTAAAGCATCGAATACTTCCTTCCCATCGATGATAATTCTATATAATTCGTGTTTTTTCATGTCCAACCCTAACACGAGGATCACACCATATTTCAAATCCTGCTTCGATTGCATCTAAACAGAATGATACGTCCTCTCCGCACATGTCTTGCACTTCGCCTGATTCGAACACCTGCATCTTCGGTGCAAACCAAGGATACTTCATTTCAGAATGTTCCCACACACCATGCTTAATCAGCAACCAACCGAAACCAGCATAATCAACTGTAAATGGTTTCTTACGCTTAGACATCGTTTCCAAGGTTTCATGATTCATGACTCCACCATTCTTTCTGAAGTCATCTTCTTCCATCCAATGTGCAACAGATGAAGTACTTCCATCCTCTGTACAATACCAACCAGATGAAATATCCTTATCTAATAGTACTAACTTATAGAATGCTTCAGTGTTAAAGACAATATCAGAGTCAATCCATAACTGATAATCATACTTAAGTTTACCATCCCAAGGTAACTGATCAGGACCACGGAGAACATTAGCACCTAGACACTTACATCTAGCAAAGTTTACCATAGATGAATAGTCTTGTGATATCTGTATCTGTCCACCATTCTGTACAATATCAAAACAAAGTTGTACAAAGTTCTTCAAATAGGTATATGATACTCCTCTTCCTGGTAAGCAAAAGACTACACTTTTACCTCTAATCATTTCCTTTGCTTTATCGAAGTCCCACTCAGGTGCCTTCTTTGCTTGTGCTGCTACTGGTGTCTTTGCTTTAACTGTAAATCCTTTTGCCATAACTTGTAGATTTCATCAATCCAATTATATCAGTTTATATAGCAAATGTCAATATGATGCATCAATATATGTTTCGTTCGGTTCTTCCACCACTTCTGAAAAAGTTAAGTCTTCTGTAAAGTATGATTTGTATATCCTTCTCCATATAATATTAAACTCCCACTCTGTCAAATCTTTAAATAAACATTCCTTTTGTAGGTATATGTGGTAAGTCTTACTCATCAGTTGCCTCTGTAATAATAACTTCATCTGAATCAAGGGCGAATTTTAAATTTGTCCCTTCAAACCAATCTTGATCGTGCATCACCCATTCAGGTATAATAGTATAATACTCTCCGCTTATTGTGTCAACCTCTATGGTGGTTTTTTCATGCCCGAATTTTTTTTGCATAGCGGAATCCGTATCAACCTTTTTCAAAATTATATAGTACCAAAAAAATTTTGACTTCGATTGGAATTTATAACTCGCTTCCGTAACACTTTGTAGGTTAGGGTAGTAGTCGATTTTTAATAACAACCCCCCATAATATAATAAACTGCCGATGTTAACGAACGACTGGTAATTACGAATCGTTCGTTATTACATAGTGCTATGAATTACGTATGAAATTGTGATAACTAAACACTCTACGGTTTATGAGTTTAATTACCTGAGAATTGTCCGATAAAACATAACCTTCCGCATCTATATTCTCTCCATTAAGTGATGCTTTCATCTCTGAACGGTTTGTATTACAATTCTCCATAAATTGTTCCTTAATTCTTATCACTAATTGCCAGAATCTTACTAAGTTAGTGTTATCAAACTCTTCTGGCACTATTTCTCTATTAGTACGAATATATGAGTTTAATTCTTTCTTCATAGCGGCGACATTCTTCTCGTCTTCGATGAACTCTACTGCCCCTGCAATTGTCCTAGCAAAGTTTAACATAAAGGACAAATCTTCAGTGCAATTCTTATTAGTTACTGGAGAATGTACGAACCGTACGTTATTAGTGTTTTGGAGATTACGTGTTAAAGGTGATACTTTCCACTCACGTATATCTTTAACATTACCAGTGTAAATTGTATGAGGTGCTATTATTATGTCCTCCCTAATTACATGATCAAAAGTATAAGTAACTGTGTTAGGATTGTACTCACTATCTCCACCAAACCCAATGAAATCTCCCTGATAAATGTTACCATCGTTTGGAAGATTACGAAAACATGTTGTTAATATCTCATGTAAATTTCCATCATATAACTTATCAATATCTCCGTATGATTTGCACCTCTTAACTAACTTTTTATTAAACACACTTTTCGTGCCAACAAAAAACAATCCATCGGTATCTTGCCCCCAAACTATACTTGGTTTTCCATCAATCTTCGCTGTTAAGTTACTAGAATTCTCCAGTAATTCGAGTGCCGATAAGTTACCATTAAGCACTGTATCTTCAAGGTGTTCAATGTGTAATAGTGGCATAATTAACGAAAATAAAGTAATAGGAATAGTGGTTAGGATTGGGGGCATTAAGTATTACTTACGAGGGGAATAGTAATCTTGACTATAAAGATATGAGACAGAATAGTCTGTATATCCTAAAAACATATCATCGAAAGATTTGCTACCTAATTTATCATAAGACTTGCAAACTTCGGCGTAGATCTGTTCAGTTAGTGGTTGCATGAGTTAGTAATAATTAAGGACAGAAAAAAGAGGTGCTTAGTGTTAAGCAACCTCTAGGGAATTGGAGTTGAAAAGTATCATTCCATCGATGAAATCTACGGTTTGATTCTGATACTTAACGAACCAATTAAAGTTCTTTTGAAACACTTTAGCACCGTATTTTACCTCTTCCAAAATAGCATTTAGGCGTGATTTTGTCGTTACTGTTTCATATCCACAGGATGACAATTTAACCGCCTGAGTGTTATGATCGAAGGTACAAATTAGGTGCCCGTGTAGACGAACTTGAGAGCAATTTGTGAACTCGTTATAAACAACTGAGGTGTTAGATCCGTTCCAATTACCTTTGTTTGAAATAGCGAAGTTCATTTGCTTTTCAAGTTTTCTCATAGGGTGTCTTTCTTTAGTACATATTAATAATAACAAAAAATGCCCACTAATGGGGGATTAGTGGACACTTTAACGACTGGCACACGAAAATTATACACTACCTGTGTACCATGTTATTATAACTAATTGCTTGCATTTTATGCGGGTTAAGCATAATGACGGTATGCTAATACTTCGTAATTGTTGTTACTTTCACGAATGTAATCATCGTCATCTGTATAATTTTCTTCAAGGAAATCATGACTACTAAATTCATACTCCCACACGAAATCGGTGTCGTAATCGTACATAATGCTCCGAAGAATCTGTTGCTCTAATTATAACATAAGACTGCTAATTTGGCAACCTTTGTTATCATCTAGTATATATGTACTTTATGCCTTAAATGTTACAATCCTCACACAATTTCTGAGCGTTCTTTATACTTGACAAGTCGCTCGTTCCATGCTACGCTCGCTAAACTTGCATAAGAAATGTATATTTAGTAGAGATATTCAAAGGCATTTAAAGAAACAAATAATAAACAGTTTTATATTTATAAAGGTATTTAAAACCTTATTTTTAACATACGGTAGCAGATTATACCAAACTAAGTAATACCTACCCTATAGAGATTAAGAGAGATACCATACAGTATCAACAACATAATTAGCATGTAAATTAAACTTTAATTGCCTGTTAATACTATCCCATTTCTGTTCATCAGTGCGTAAATCTATATGCACTAAGTCTATTCCTTTATTCCATCTTGAGGGTAGGTATGTTATCATTAGTAGAGTTAATCGTAGTCTGTTCAGTATTAGTTTGTTGTCTCCATTCTCCTGTATTCATGTATATCCAAACTCCTGGAATTACGATTGCTAATACTCTTAACCATCCTGTAATCATAAAGAATAGTATAACTTTAGTTTTGTTATCTTTGATGTTCATAGTGTTAGTTTACATAATAAGTTTTGCTCTTTCAATATCATCTTCAGTTAGAATTTCTCCTCTCCAGATCTCAATAATGTGTGCAGGATTATCACTATTGTTTATACCTTTATGCCATGTATTAGCAGGAATGAATATACCTTTGTCTATAGTAAGTTGTATATGCTCGTTGTTAATTAGTACGCAACATTCACCTTTTACAATATTCCAAGTTTCACTCCTATGTGTATGTTTCTGGTTTGATAATGCACTGTGTGGGTTAATAACTAACTCTTTAACTTTGAATCCTTTTCCCTCATATAGTACCTTATAATGTCCCCAAGTTCTTGTTACTTTTCTGGGTTTATTTGAACTCTTTGCTATCATTGAACATCCTCATATCTTCCGTATTGACTCTTATACATGCCAGCACTATCTGTTACTAATGTATCATCATTTTTACTCTTTCGTTTCTTTACAAACTGAAGATTTTTCCATTCATGTTCATAACATAATAGAAGACAATGTATTAGTTTATGATTCAAATCTGCACCTTTTGAGTAATTACATTTAGGTTTAGGTTTAGTTCCTATCTCTATAGTAATATACCTCGAAAGTTCATTCCAACCATGCTTTTTTCGGGTTTCGTTATCAACTTTGTCTCCCTTAAAATATACCCAACCTTGATGGATTTGTCCTAGTTCATTAGTCCAAATCACGTAATCATTGACTTCTGGTTCATACATTGTTTGCTAATTTGGGGCGTGTTGTTATTAGTTATCCCTCGAAATTCTCAACCTATTTGGATTCATTGACTCTACATTTATCAAGTCATCATATCTAACTTTTGCCTCATCTTTAGTGAGTTGATTACAATTAGGATGTGGTAATCTCCATCCGTCTGTTTGTAATTCTTCGATTTTGTATAGTGGAGTTTCTGACATTTTACTCGGAAATCTTGATGTGATTATTATATATTATACAGGGCGATTTGTCAAGCGATTCTTGTTACTTATTGGACATAAAATACCCCTCGAATACTGATACTCAAGGGGTGTAAAAAAAATCGCTTTCGCCACTCGTATGAAGGGGAGAACTTGTTAGTTAGGATTATATATTCTAAGATAAAAGTAAACTAAGAGGCACGAGATTAAGAGAATTGAGAGTAACTGTAAAATCATTAGAAACCTCCACTAAGTGTAATCATTTGTTGATAAATCTTATGTGCCTCGTATTCACTTATATCCTCTAATATTTCGTTTCCGTTCTCATCTTCTGTCGTGATTAAATCATCTTCAATAGCATCAACTGTGTCTGCTATAATATCAAATAGGACTTCAAATTGATTGTCTGTGAGTGTTAATGTTTTCATTGAATTAACTCCTATAGGTTAGCAATAGTGTCCCAGATTGAGATATAGTTTAATAACCATTCTCTTTGATATTCTGAGAGTGAATTATTATCACTGTATAGAATATCGTCTGCTGATTGACATTCTAGGTTGTGTAATTCACAGAAGTCTTGTAATACTTCTGTAAGAAAATCTAATTGATTTGTAATAACTGCCATGAGATTGTCCTCCTTAAAGATAACTTGTGAGTGGATGTAATAGATTAGATGTATAATCAATCGACTTAATATACCAACCTGCATTATCACTTATCTTATCAACTAATTCATCCTCGTTATCAACTTCCCAGATGCCTAAGTTATCATTAGTGATTGAATTTTGCTCATCTAATGTTAAACTAAAGTCCCAATTTCTCTCATACCAATCATTGAAATCAAACTCAATTTGTGTTACTAATAGTTTCATAATTAAACTCCTACTAGATTAAGTGAATTAGAATGTTGCTCTTTTAAATGTAAACAAGTACGGTGAATCTGGAAGAGCAAACTCATATTAACTCCCTCCCAATCTGTCCACTCTGATACATAATCCCAAGTGTCAAAATCACCAGTTCCGTCAACATTTAGTGGACATGATTTGAACTCTAAATCTTCATCAATCCAGAAGATTCTTCCAAATGCGTCTGATGAATACATGACTAATTAACCTCCAATGTGAAAAGATTTAGTGCTAATAATGATATAAACTCTAGGTATTGATCATCTGAATATGCTCTTTTATCATTAGGATTGAAATCCTGCCAGTCAGTTCCTTCGATCTTATATGATAAATTGCCGTTGACTATTTCATAATCAAACTCACAATTATCAATCGGTGAGATATATTTTTTAATCATCATTTACCTCCGATTTCTGTTACTTTGTCTAGGGAATCTGCCTTTGCAAAATGTATGTTTGCTTCAATAGATTCATGTAACCATCTTTCATCTTCTTCGTATTCTTGACACTGAAGAAGTAACTCAAGATAGTCTAATTCTTCCTTTGAAAATGTTAAATTAATCATTGAATTAACCTCCATTTGTATAAGAACCGAGGACACATTGTCCATATCTAACTTCAGCATATCCGTATTCTTCGGATAAATCTAAACATAAACCCCAACAATCTTCGAGGTTAATGAAAGAACTATTCTCGAAAGGTGCGGATGGACAGTGAACAGAATAACGCATGATTAACCCTCCAAAGTTACAAATTGTGCTGGCATATATTCGGATGTGACTCTATAACCACAATCCTTAATATACTCTCTTACTTGATAATAAAACTCATCACGAGATATTATCATTTTCTTTTGCTTATCGCCTCTGAAAGATAATACTTTCAACATACGATTTGCAATTAATTCTCCATTCCAATTCTTAACAGGGTAGAAGTCAACTACCATGTTTCCATCTCTTGAAGTAATTTCCATTTGAAACCTTTGGTTGACTACTCTCTAATTATAGAGCATCTAAGTCGATTTTATGGTGAACAGTGGACACTTTGCCAACTGGTCCCTCTGCTCTTGAATATGTCATCTTATCAATTAGACTGTCAACTTTACTAGCATAGTTATCACTACGTGTTTCATAGTAAGTATCAACAACTCCCTCTAATTGCTCAAAAATGTTATCACAATCATTCACAAATTCATCATCTAATTTGTCATCACCCTGTAAATACCCTTCCATAACATATAGAATTGTGGATATTTGTCCTTCAGTTAGTGTTACATTGTGAGGACGATTTAAGTCCTCTTCTATATTTGGATTGAATGATTGTTTGGACATTAATCTACCTCCATAGTGAAATCAATAGCAAAATCTGTATAGTTATCAGTGTAATCTGTGATCTTAATTGGACACTGAAGTAACCATTCTTGGAACTGTTCGTATTGTTCATTATACGAATCTTCACTTACATACATTACACTTCCCTCCCTAATCTGTTGAACTGTTTATCAAGAACTGG
>CERB01179703.1_pt1 | contig 21265 bp, 8 predicted proteins | sample 356271 | NCBI WGS metagenome assembly CERB01 (sample SAMEA2621155, study PRJEB7988) | marine metagenome | isolation source: saline water (ENVO:00002010), including
TATTAAAGTGTATAGAATCCTTATAGGATTAGCGTCTTATAAATGTTACTTTCTTTAGTGATCTTGGCGTTCATTCTATCATAAAACTCAGAGAAAGTCAACCCCTCACAGTAATAATCAGCAGACCCTAATATTTTGACAGAATAACACTTTTCGTGTATAATAGTAGTATGAAAGTAACAGTCACCTTATGAACAGTTAGTAACAATGAGTTTTCCACAATACCTGTGGAAAAGTATCAACAATTAGGGTATAATACTCCAAGGGTTTATAACACTCTCATTCGTGTAATTGCCTGTGGAAAACTATCAACAATTCGTGAAGGATTGCAGTGTAGTTGTTAACACTGAGAGGCTTCAAGTCTTATGGAGTATTATATCATAAATCGGTGAGGATTGCAAGACTTACGTGCATAAGAACACAGTGTAAATGACAGTCACTAAGTAACACTCTCAAAACAGTAATATGGAGTGTATTTGTATTACTTAGAGTCTTATGATTACGTGTTCGTGAGTATTAGTGAAAAAACAGTTATTTGCGTTCTTATGTGTTGCTTGTGTCGCCCCTTTGCCGTTTAAAAGCTGCTAACTACCCTAACCTACAGAGGTGACAATTCGAGAGATAGATATAAACCTCATAAAAAATTTCCAGAATACAAAAACCCCTCCAAGACCCCTTTCAGAAAAAAAATATTCCTAGGCTTAGAATGCAGGGAGACCTTCGTGTAGAAAAATTCAAAGTAATATATAAAATGAAATAATCAATATAACTTGGAGTAACTCAGACATGCCAATTGAAGTAGACCAGTATGAAAAAGATCTCCTAATTGAGACGTTACAATTCCGTTTAGAGAATGATAGTCATTTAATGCAAGAGATGACATTGAAAGATAACTTGGAAGATCTTTTAGGTAAATTGGAAGGCGAAGAATATACATAAAAACACACCATTGCAATTATTTGATTGAAGTGGTATAATAACAACATAGTAATTCAAAGATTATGGCAAAAGGATTTACAGTAAAAGCAGCAACACCTCAAACGACGAAGAAAGAACCTGAGTTTGATTTGGCAGCAGCAAAGGGACTTGTTAAAGGTAAAACGATAGTATTCTGTTTACCTGGTAGAGGGGTTTCTTATATCTTCTTGAAGAATTTTGTTCAGATGTGTTTCGATCTGGTTCAGAATGGTGCTGCGATACAGATATCTCAAGACTATTCATCAATGGTAAACTTTGCACGTTGTAAGTGTCTTGGTGCAAATGTATTACGTGGACCTGATCAGAAGCCATGGGACGGCAACTTAAAGTATGATTGGCAACTATGGATTGACTCTGATATTGTATTCAATGTCGATCAGTTGTACAAGTTAATTGCATTGGATAAGGACATTGCAGCAGGTTGGTATTGCACAGAGGACGGTAAGACTACTTCGATTGCTCATTGGTTAGAGGAAGGAGACTTCAGAAAGAATGGTGGAGTCATGAATCATGAGACAATTGATACCATGAGTAAGAGAAGAAAACCTTTTACATGTGACTATACAGGTTTCGGATGGACATTGATTAAGAATGGTGTCTTTGAGGATGAGAAAATGAAGTATCCTTGGTTCGCACCGAAGATGCAAGTATTCGAATCAGGAGAAGTGCAGGATATGTGTGGAGAGGATGTATCTTTCTGTTTGGATGCAATCGAGGCAGGTTATGAGATCTGGTGTGATCCTACAATTCGTGTAGGTCATGAGAAGACAAGAGTTATCTAAAAAAAGCCCCCGTGGCCGCGTAAAAAATCACCAAGGAGTTCTAAAATTATGGGAATGAGAAGTTTATCTGGAGACACACAGATTGAATCCAGACCAAAGAAGACCCGACAAGGGCGAGGTAAGCATTCTAAATATAGTGCAACTGCTTCTAACAAAGCAAAAAAACGTTATCGAGGACAAGGTAGATGACTAATAAGCGAGTAATACAGGAGGTGACTCATGACGAGGCACCTCTTTATAATGAGAATGAAGATAAGGTAGAATATAAGAAGAAAAAAGACGGTATTTGGGTGCTACAGAACGAAGAATATAAGAAAATACCCTCTCGTTACTAAGTGTAATAAATATTTTTGTTAAAAACCATTATAGATATATTAACAAAGTATATCATAATTGAATGGCCATCAAAATATCTCGTGCATTTAAGGATATAAGTCTATCTTTTACGAGACATCCAGTAACAAATGATATAACGATCCTTAAAAATGAGGACGCAATTAAAAGGTCTGTCATTAATTTGTGCAGAACATCGAATAATGAGCGATTTTTTAACCCAGAAATAGGTTCAAGAGTTGCAAATTCATTATTCGAATTAAATGATCCTGATGTTACTGAATTACTAGAGGATGATATTAAGAATTTGTTGGATAATTATGAACCAAGAATTAAAGTAACCAAAGTTACTGCCGATTCATTGATTGATTCGAACAATTTAAACGTTCAAATAGAATATGACATTGTTGGATTGCCATTTCCTAGACAGAATATTGAGTTTTTACTACAACCTAGCAGGGTATAATGTCATTTAATCAATTTACCAACTTAGATTTCAATACATTACGCACTCAGATTAAAGATTATTTGAGAAGTAATTCAAAATTTAGTGATTTTGACTTTGAGGGGTCTAATTTTTCCGTATTAATCGATACTTTAGCGTATAATTCCTATATTACTGCCTATAATACTAACATGGCAGTTAATGAATCCTTCTTGGATAGTGCCACAGTAAGGGAAAACGTCGTTTCGATGGTAAGAAACATAGGTTATGTGCCTCGTTCGACCAAATGTGCAACTGCAAAGATCAATTTTGATGTAGATTTAGGAACATATACCGATGCAGAAGGTGCACAGAACCCATTTAATGCAACAAGTGTAAAATTACATGCAGGAGTTGTTGCTATAGGTTCTGTTGACAGTGGAAATTACATATTTTCAATACCAGAAGACATAACTATACCTACAAATACAATTGTTAGGCAAGATGCTGACAATAGAACAGCTAATTTTACTGATATTTCAATATATGAAGGAAATTATATTACAAAAACCTTTACAGTAGATAGTTCACAGTTAGATCAGAAGTTTTTATTACAAAATTCTAATATTGATACATCAACAATTCGAGTTTCAATCTCAAGTGGGGGAGTTACTGAGGATTATACCGAATATAAGAACATTTTTGAAGTAAATGAACATTCAAGATTGTTCTTAGTACAAGAAATTGAAAATGAATACTATCAAATATTGTTTGGAGACAATATTTTAGGTAAAAAACCAGAAAATGGTAGCGAAATTACTGTATCATACATTGTTACAAATGGTGATGTAGGTAATGGAGCAAAAAACTTCACATTTTCAGGTAAATTAACTTATAATTATGGTGCAAATGACCTTGCTGTTACAAGTGGTATATCAAATATAACCACTACAGAATCGTCTCAGAGTGGTGATAGTATAGAAACCATAGACAATATCAAATATCTTGCTCCAAGGGTCTATGCGTCCCAATTTAGGGCAGTTACGGCAAATGATTACATCACTTTAATACCTAGTCTATACGGAAATATTGATTCTGTAAGTGCATATGGTGGTGAAGAGTTGGATCCTCCACAGTATGGTAGAGTGTATATTACAATTAAACCAAAAAATGGTGAAATTTTATCAACAGCTGTTAAGGATAGTATAAAATCTGACCTTAAAAAGTATACAGTTGCAGGAATTAAGCAAGAATTGCTCGATCTAAAGTATCTTTATGTGGAATATGACACCACTGTTGCATATGATTCAAGTTTTATAAGTAATAAATTGGATTTACAGTCCAGAATTGTCTCTGCAATTCAAACATATGCAAGATCATCTGATATCAATTCATTTGGTGGAAGAATGAAGTATAGTAAACTGCAATCTATAATCGATACAGTTGATAAAGGAATCACTTCAAATATTACAAATATTAAGATTCGAAGGAATTTGACTCCTCTTTTCAATCAATTGGCAACTTACGAATTGTGTTATGCCAATGAATTTCATGCAGATTTAGAAGGTTTTAATGTTAGATCAACATCATTTACACTCGATGGTGTAAATGGAGACATTTATTTGACCGATTTCCCAAATCCTGATCAAAAAACAGGAATTATAAAGTTCTTTACGTTATCAGATAATGGTGAAGTCTTGTATGTAAATGAAAAAGCAGGTGAAATTCACTACAATAAGGGTGAAATTATACTTTATCCTACCAATATTACATCTACAAGTTTGAATGATCGAATTGAAATTGAAGTAATACCAGAATCCAATGATATTGTCGCAAAACAGAACCTTTATATTGTGCTAGATACTACAGGAAATAGTGCATTACACTTAATTGAAGATGTAATTTCTTCTGGTGCAAATAGGTCTGGTAACATGTACAAACCTCCATCTAGTTTCATTAGCAGTAAAAAATATACGAGATAAAAATGATCGGAACTTCAACTTCTAAAAATAAGGTAAAAATCTCAAATATACTTGATGGTCAAATTCTTGACTTTATACATGAAGAAAATCCTGATTTCAATGATTTTTTACAACAATATTATATCACAGAAGAACGTGAATTTGGTTCAACATATCTTGTTGACAATTTAACTTGGTTAAAGGATATTCCACAATATAATGATTTGGTTTATGCTGCTGTTCCAACTGCAACACTTTCCGAAATTTTTGCCTTTGATGATGTTATTCCTGTAAACACAACTGTTGGTTTTCCTGAAGAATATGGTCTTTTAAAGATTGATAATGAAATTATCACATATACTGGTAAAACTGCCAATTCATTTACTGGATGTGTTCGTGGTTTTAGTGGTATTTCTGATATTTCTCAAGGTGGAACCTCTGAATTTCTTACATTTAGTGATACTGATAGTTCTGGACATGCTGCTGGAGCTTCCGTTCAGAATTTAAGTCTAGTATTTGTTCTTGAGTTCTATAGAAAGTATAAAACACAATTTTTACCAGGATTTGAAGAAAGAGATTTTATAAACGGTGTTTCTATACAAAATATTCTATCCAGAGCAAAGGATTTTTATACTTCTAAAGGAACTGATACATCTTTAGAGATTCTTTTTAAAGTTTTATTCGGAAAAAGTGTAGATATTGTTAAACCTTTTAATTATACTATATCATCTTCTGATTCAGAATGGATAGTTACGGATGATATGATCGTTAAGGTTATTTCTGGTGATCCTTTAAAAATAGAAGAAACTAAGGTATTCCAGGGTAATTTTGATAATCCTACCGCAAGTGGAACGGTATCTAATGTCCAAGAAGTATTTTTAGGAACAGAAAAATATCATAAATTGTCATTTTCAAAGGAGGGGCATTTTGGTAAATTTAAATTAGGTGTAAAAACCAATGTAACAGAAAGAAGTCTTGTTTTATCAACAGTTAATGTTGATTCTACTATAGGATTTCCAGATAGTGGGTCTTTTTATTATCAAAATGAAAGAAATGAATGGTTAATTGCGACATATACATCAAAATCTGAAAATCAATTCTTTGGATGTGAAGGAATTATTAATAATGGATTATTAGAAAATTCTCATATTATTGATGGAACATTTCTTTATGGTTATGAAAATCATGATCCTAATAAAGTTTGTGTAATGAGAATTACTGGAACTGTTTCAGGTCCAGCTAAAAATGTAAGCAATTCACTATACACAAATAAAGGAGAAACAATTAAAGTCAAATATTTTGGCGAAAAAATGTCAGGACCAAAGTTTGATACTTGGTTGTATAATAATATTTCTTATTTGAATGTAGAAAAGGTTAATGTTGCGATTGGAGAAACTCAAGGTAATAATGTGATATTAAAGGATCCCAATCATTTTTTATATAAAGATTGTATTGTTGATGTTATTGATTACGATAGAAGATTCCCAACTATTCCAATAACCAAATATGAAAGAGCTAAAATTGCTAGTATTAATGGAAGCAATTTGGAAATTATGGATAGTAATGGAGATCCAGTAGTATTGGATGCAAATAGAAAGCATCAAATTAAAAAAAGATTGCAATATGTATCATTTCTTGATGATTTAGCTGAAAAAACCGTAGTTCCAGTAAATTTATTAACAAATATACAAAACACATATACAGATGATGATGAAAATACATATGTTTCTTTCTCTGGGTATCCATCATATCCAATAGATTCTACTAATAGACAAATTTCATTTGGATCCAATACAATTACATCAAATACAATTTCAGAAGCACATAATTTTCTTAATGGTGAAGAAATTTATTTTGATCATGATACAGATGCTGGATTATTACTTACAAATGGATCAAATTTAGATAAAGGAAGATATTATGTTAAAGTATTGGATAGTGATAACTTTAAGATAGCACTTACAAAATCTGATGTTGATATTGATAGATTTATAGATTTTGTTGGTTTAGGAGTTACACATAAATGCTATATTACTCCATTTAAATTGGCAAATGAATTTTTAGCAAATCAAAATAATTTTAAAAAGATATTAAAAACACCAAAGGATAGAATAATTGATATTGGTAATATTCGAGGACCAGTTGGAGTTCAATTGAATGGATTGGAATTATATTCTCCAATATTAGATGATTTTATTTCTTATGGTCAAATAGATGATATTGATGTTCTTAATCCTGGACAAGATTATGATATTGTCCAACCACCATCAATCAGTATTATTGATGATAATGGAAGTAATGGTGAAGTTTATGGTCGATATAGTGGTGAATTAAAGGATATTATTGTAAGTGATGGGGGATTTGATTATTTTGATACTCCTTCTATTGAAATAGAAGGTGGAAATAGTATTAATGCAAGAGCTGAAGCAACAATGAAAGGATATATTCATTCAATATCCTTTTCTGATCTTGAAGGAGGTATAGCAAGAGTTGATCTAACTAATGATCAAATAAATTTAGGTTTTGCACATAGATTTGTGGATGGTGAAGAAGTAGAATATATTGCATCAGGGACACCAATTGGAATTGGAAGTACAGCAGTTGGATTTGATACAAGTAGATTAAATTCAAATACAATTTACTATATTATGAATAAAGGAGAAAAATCCTTTTCTCTTACTGTAAATCAGGATGATGCAATTGCTGGAATTAACACTATTGATTTATTGGCTTATGGTACTCAACAACATACCTTTGAATCTAGAAAAATAAGAAAAATTGTTGATAGAATTTCAATAGTTGAACCTGGAACCACATTCCATAATAAAAAGATTTTAGTTGATTCTCAACATTATCCTCCAAGTGATAATAAGGATCTATTTAAAACCTTTGTAGGAATAAGCACTTATGATAGTTACATCTATGCTAAAAATCATGGATTTGCAAGTGGTGATATTGTTCAATATGAAACTACTGATGATCAAATTCTTGGATTAACTACTGTTACTCGATATACTGTTACTTCTTTAGATAATAATAAATTTAAATTATCAAATGCTGGTGCAATAGGTGGAAGAACAAATTTACTAACTTATAGCACAAATTTAGGTATCATACCTGAAGATGATAGTATTGCACATGTTGGATGGTCTACTGGTATTGGTAGTAATGCTAGAACCGAAAATTTAACTTCTCCGTTTGGAACAACGGCATGGACTGTTAATGATACTGATACTAATGATGATAGAACTCAATTCCAACAAATAACTGAGATAGAACCTAGTTCTACACAAGAATATACATTTTCTTTTTATATTAAGGCAGGAACTGTTAATACTTCAGAACAATTATTTGAGTCTTATGTTTTCTTTACTTCTATGCCTTATGTTCAAGACGATGTAAGAGGATCATTATTACGATACAATTTTGATACTGATACTTTGACTGCAGTAGCTAGTAATGAAACTACATTATCTGGGGATCAATATTTTGGAATAAAACCATACAATATTGGTAGAGAGATATTATCTGATGGTTGGGTAAGAGTATGGGGAACTGTGTATGATAAATTAGGAACTAATAATAATATAAGATTAAGATTTTACACTAATGGTAGGGGTGCAAGTAAAACAGGAACACTAGGTATATGGGGTATACAATTAGAAAAAGGTGCAAGTGTTTCTGATCATATTCTTACTAAGAACAAACAAGTAACTACTGATTTATTTGGAAAAAGTGAAGATTATAAGAATGGAAAGTATATTAATTTAAAATCTGTTGGTGTTGGGACACATACATTTAAATATCCAGATATTAGTGTTACTATTAAGGGATCACCTTCTATTGGAAATACTACAGTTATTCCAGAATATTATACTGCTAAGTGTTATCCAGTTATAAAGGGAAATTTAGATGGTATTTTTATTAGAAATGGTGGAATTGGTTATGGAGTCACTGATGTTATTAATTACACAAAATTACCTCAAGTTAAATTAAATGTTGGTGAGAAAGCAGATTTGAGACCAATTATCACTAATGGGGAAATTAGTGATATTCGTATTGCAATAGCTGGTAACGATTACAGCACACCACCAGAGTTAAAAGTTGTTGGAATTGGTACAACTTCTGGTAATTATGCTAAATTAAAAGCAAATGTGAGTGGTGGAAAAATTGTATCAGTTGATATTATTGATAGAGGACAAAAATATGTTGATGGAGACACTATTATTCAAGTTATTCCATCAGGATATGGTCAGAAACTTGCTGCAAACGTTCATAAATGGCATATAAACGCAGTTAATAGATATTCTACTATATTGGGTGTAGCAGACCATAAAGACACTGTTCAGGTCGATTCTGAGGTTAGGTTACAAAATAAATTAGCATCATTTTATTGTGGTGATGAATATAGAGAATTACTTGGTGACAATATAACCAATGGAAGTGAAGTTAGTCAACCTGACCATTCTCCAATAGTTGGTTGGTCTTATGATGGTAATCCAATTTACGGTCCTTATGGATATGAAAATCCCATTACTGGTATTGGAAGTATAACGAAAGTTGAATCTAGTTATGCATTGGATTTAGTAACTGATAGTGGATTAAGACCAAATATAAACAAACCTAATGGTTTCTTTGTTGATGATTATCGGTATATTAAAGGAAGTGGTGATTTGGATGAATATAATGGTAGATTTACAAAAACTCCAGAATATCCAGATGGAATATATGCATATTTTTCTACTAATACGTCTATAGATAAAGATTTTCCATATACTACGATTAAACATCGAAATATAACAGATGAATTTAATTATGATGTTGGTATTCAACAAACTGATAAGTATCTAAATTCTGGTGATTATAAGAGAAATGTAACTCCATTGGGAATTAGTGAACCATATAGACAATATCCATTTTTAGAAGATCCTTTAAATACTAATCCCAAATTAAGAGTTAGAGATACTTTATTTGGAAGAGTAAAAACTATTACCCCATCATCTCCTGGAAAAAACTATAAAGTAGGAGAAAATTTAAGTTTTAATGATACTTCTATTAATTCCAATATTAAAGAAATAATTGGTAAAGAGATAAAAATTATTGAAAATAATGACATTACAAATAATAATATAAACTTTGAAATAATTAATAATAAAGTAATTGGTATTACTCCATCACCTCATATTCTTGGTAATGGAGATGTTGTTGAAATTTCTGGTATAACTTCATCATATTATCATAATATTCAAGGATTAAGAACTATTGGTGTTAATAGCACTACAACATTTGTTGCCGTTGCAATTGCTGCTACTACAACAACTGGAATATCTACTTTCATACAATTAGATGAACCAACTACTACTGGTAAGATTAAAGTTGATGATGTTATTCAAATTGAGTCTGAAAGGATAAAAATATTAGGTTTAGATAAAGTTAATAATCGTTATTTTGTTTCTAGAGGTTATGACAATACTTTGGGCCCTGCTCATAATATTGATGTTTCTGCTTATAAACTAGAGAGAGAATTTACTTATGATATTGTTGGTGCTAAATTAGAAAATAGAAATTTAGAAGAAGTTAAGGTTCAATATTTTTCTGTTAATGATTCTGTTGGTATTGGAACTACTTATAGTAGTGTTGTAGTAGGAACTGCTGGTAGCACTAATGTATTAAAATCGATTCCAGCTAGAGCAATTTATCTTCCAAATCATAAATTTAAAACTGGGGAAAAGTTATCTCTTGTTTCTTATGGTGGAACTATTACTGCTTCTAAGTTTGACAGTTTAACTCCATATTTTAATCTTAATGATGAAAGTAATTTATATTGTGTCAAAATAAGTGATGAATATATTGGAATTTCAACTCAAAAACTTGGACTTGCTGCTAATACACTTAGTGGATTATCAACTTCTTATGTTTATTTTAAAGAAGTTGATAGTCTTCCTATGACTATTGGTGATAGAATAAGAATAGAAAAAATTTCAGATAATTCTGTTACTGGTCTTTCTAATAAAGTTAATACTACAATATCTCTTGGAACTAACCATTCTATGAGTATAGGTGATAAAATTAGATTAAATGTCACTCCTAATCAACCTCAGGACGTTATATTTAAGTTTAGTAAGTATCTAAACACTTTAGTTTCTGATCCTAAAAATGCAGGAAGTAGTGGAATTGGTATAGGAACAGATGCTTCAACAATAACAATTACAAATCATGGATTTGAAACTGGTGATAGTGTATTATATGAAGTTTCTGGTGCTCCTATAGGAGGATTGGAAAATAATGAAATTTATTATGTAATAAAAATATCAAGTAGTATTATTCGACTTGCTACATCTTATAAAAATGCTACAAAATTCCCTTATGAATATATTACTTTATTTACAGTGGGAAGTGTTGGAACATTATCAAAAATAAATCCAAAATTGAATTTATATAAAGGAAATATTTTAAGAATTGATGTTTCTGATTCTAGTTTGAGTGGTTATGAACTTAAATTCTATCATGATCAAGATTTTAAAAATTTATATGGAGATTCTAGGACACCTTTAAATTCAATTACTCGAACTGGTATTATTGGTGATGGATCTACATCAACTAGAATTGAAATTGATAGTAAAACAGAATTACCAGATACTATTTTCTATAGATTAGAGGATAATTCAATAGAAAATTTTGTTAATACTGATGTTATAGATCATTCTACTATTAAAATTGTCTCAACTAAGTTTAATGGTTTACATACTATTACTGCAGTTGGGAATACTTCTATTACTTACAATTCTATTGTTGGAACTGCAGAAACTGATGTTTATAGTTCTTACATAAATCTTGGATTTTCTACTGCTACGTATTCTACTAATTCTACTAATGAACTTGGTGGTATTAGTTCTCTTAATATTGTTAATATAGGAAATGAGACGAAAGAAATACCAGCAGTTACTTCAATTGGTAGCACCACAGGTGTTAGTGCTGTAATTGATATTTCTGTAGATGATATTGGTTCTATTAATGGAACAGAAGTTTTTAATCAAGGATGGGAATTTTCTCAAAATAAAACATTAGAACCAAAATCAAGTAGTTATGCAATTATAAAATTAAAAGACATATTGACATTAGAATCTGTTGGTGTTGCTACTGGTGGACAAGATTATACTACTCCACCAAAGGCAATTGGTATTGGTAATACAAATATTTCTATTAAAACTATAGTTCAAGGTAATGCTGTTACTTCTTGTGAAATTATTAGTAATGATAGTGGATTATCTGAAGAATTGAAAATTATTCCAATTACTAACTCAAATGGAGTTAATATTATAGGTGCAACTTGTTCAAGTAAAGTTGTTACTCTAGAATTAAAAGCACCTCAAGGTGGATTTACTAGAGGAATGCCTTTTAGTGTAGGAGATAAAATTTTTGTTGAGAATGTTCAGACTATTGGTGGTGCTACTACTACTCTTGCCAGTTATAACTCTAGTTCTTATCAATATCGATATTTTGATGTAACAGAAGTTAATGCTGGTGATGCAGCTGCAAATCCAACTGTTAAATATTCTCTTGTTGGAATATCTACTTTAGAAGCTGGAGCGTTTGATCCTGATTATCTTTTTGGTAGAGTCATCAAAGTGCAAGATTTGGCATCCTTTAAACCAGAATTTACTACTGTAAATTATCTTGATGGTGAGAAGATAGTAATTGATGGTGGAAAAGCTATTGCATATGTTGCAGAAAATGGTTGGGATCCAATCTCTGCAACATTGAGAGTGACTGATATCTCTGGTAAAATTGATGATGGAGATGTTATTGTTGGTTTCTTAGGGAATGCTAGAGCAACAATAGAGAATTATTCTACTTATGATTTTAATTTAAAAGTTGACAGTTTAGCAGAATCTATTGGTTTTTGGAAAGATAATAGAAATCAACTCAATAACGTTACCGAAAGATTGCATGATAATAATTATTATCAAAGATTCTCATATGCTCTTAGGACGGAAGTTGATTATGATACTTGGAAAGAACCAGTAGATAGTTTAGGACATATATCTGGTTATAAGAATTTTGCTGATTATGAAATTATTAATAGCAAATTTGTTGGTGTTGTTGGTGTTAGTTCTAATATTGACTTTAAAGTTGAAATTTCATCAGATGCCTCTGTTTGGGAACAATTTGATTATGATTTTGTATCTGAACAGGAAACTATAGCTGAATTATTATCAAGAGAAGTTCAATTTGAAAGCAAAAAATTAACTGATTATATTGAAGCTAAAACAAATAAAGTATTAATACATGATGATATTAGTGGGCAATTTAACGGTAGAAGTATTACGTTTACTGGTGATCATAAATTCGTATCTGCAGATTCGAATAGTATTAATATAATATCTTCTACTGCATCTGGAACTTTAACTCCAACTACTGGAACTTCATATAATCCAACAACAGGTGTATTGACTATTGTTACAACTACTAATCATGGATTAAGTGATGGGGATACAATTACAATTAATGATTTTGCTTTAACATTTACTTGTGATAAGGATGATCATAAAACTTATCATGATTATCCTAGAAGACATGATCCTGCTTCAACATCAAATGGATCACTTGATAACGGTGTATTGGAAGTTGATGAGATTAATAGCAACACATTTACTGTAAATGTGAGAGGATATGGTTCAAATATAGGAGGTCAAATTGTAGGATTAACAACATTTAAACTTAAGTCAGATAATCAAACTATATTACATCATGAATTTGACCCTGTTGGTATTGATACAGTAACTGATGTAATTACTATTTTAAATCACAATTTTAATACTGGTGAAAAATTAGATTATTATCCAAATACAGGTGGAAATAGAATAGGTATTGCTTCTACTGGGTCTCCTGGTAGTGGTGTTGCTGCTACTACTATTTTACCTTCTTCAGTTTATGCTATTAAAATAAATAACGATTCTATTAAATTAGCAATTGGTAAATCAGAATCTTATGAAGGAGTTGGAGTTGCAGTTTCATTTATGAATGTTATTGGAATTGGTAGAACTCATACTTTATCTGTTCCTTCTGATCAAGCAAGTGCAAGAACCCTTGTAAGTATTGATAATGTGATTCAAAGTCCTTTAGGTAAAAAAGTAATTTCTGTTGGTTTATCTAGTGCAATAACCAGCAGTTCACCTAATGTATTTTTCAATAATGTGTCAAAACTTTCAGGAAAGACATTATTCCAAGTAGATGATGAAATTTTCTATATCTCATCAGTTGGAGTTGGAACTAGTTCTGTAGATGTTGTTCGTGGATATATGGGAACTACACCTGCTTCGCATGTTATTGGTGCTGCAGTGACTGTTTTATATGGAGATTATAAAATAGAAAGAGGAAATATTCATTTCGTTGAGGCTCCATATGGACCTACTGGAGGGGGTGATGCTAGTGGTATTGGAACTGGAAGTAATGCATTAAGCACGAAATCTAGTTTTAGTGCTAGGTCGTATTACAGATTAGATGATGTTGCAGTTGGACGTACGGCAAATAATAATTTAATTGTTGATGATATTTCTGAAGATTTTGATGGTTCTACGAAGAAATTTGATTTAAAGAAAGATAATCAATTCGTTCCAGTAGGAGTTAGTAGTTTCTTTGGTGCAGTTTTAATTAACAATATTTTCCAAAAACCATTTTATGGTGACGTTGGATCTACACGCAAATCAGATTATAGAATTGTTTCTCCTGTTGGTGGTGGAACAACAATTCATTTTCTTGCTAATCCTGATGATGCTAACGATAATACTGATATACCAAGAGGTGGAAGGATTAATGAATTCTTTGTTGGTGTTGGAAGTGGATATCAAGTTCCAACAAGAGCACTTGCTGATGTTACTATTGGGGCAGGAGGAACAATTACCTCTGTTGGTTTAGCAACTCATGGTCAGGGTTATATAACTCCACCTAAAGTTTCAATAGCAGTAACTTATTCACATTATACTCACAAATTTGTTAGTTCTACATTAGATTCTATTAATCCTAATTCTGGACCAAATTTAACTCCAACTTATGCAGAATATAATTCTAGAACTGGTAATTTATTATTATCTGTTGGTTCTCATAATTTAACTACAAGTAATACCGTTCAAATTGCCAATAATTCATTAACATTCCAATGTTCTAGAGATGGTTTCAATTCAAATAAAACATATCCAAGAACAACAGACCCTGCTTCTGGACAAAATTTAGGAATTACTAGTTTTACAGCAAATACTATTGTGGTAAATGTTGGAGCAGGAGCAGGTGTTGGTGCAGCATTTACTGCTGTAGTTAGTGCTGCTGGAACGATTACCGAGATTAAGATTGCAAATCCAGGAATAGGATATACTGCTGCAACTGATGATCCAAAATTAATAATTGACAGACCTGCACCGTATAAAAATATACCATTATATGGTGGAAGTGGATCTGGAGCTAAGATGGATGTTGTTGTTGGTACTGGTGGTAGTATTATTGATTTTGAAATTTCTGATAGGGGAATTGGTTATGAAATTGGGGATAATTTAGAACTTTATGGACTTCCTAATGTTGGAATTGGAACAAGTGCATTTAATATAACAGTTAAGAATAGATACCAAGATAAATTTGCTGCTTGGAGTTTTGGTAATTTTATAGAATTGGATGATTTTAGTTCATATTTTAATGGGTTTAGAAAATCATTCTTACTAACAAGAACCATAACCAATAAAGAATATTATAGTATTGTTGCTAAAGAGGAATCTGGAATAACTTTACAGAATAATCTTTTGGTATTCTTAAATGACGTATTACAGAAACCAGGAGTTGATTATGAATTTGAAGGTGGAACTAGATTCAAATTTAAGGAAGCACCGAAAGGAGGAAGTAAATTTAAGATTTATTTCTATGTTGGTTCTGATGCAGATGTTATTAGTGTTGATGTAGATCCAACAATCAAACCTGGTGATAGATTAATTTTGGATAAATGGGAAGATGATGATTTAAACATTAATAAGGGTATCCAAGATCCAAGAATTGTATACGAACTTACATCTTCTACTATTTTAGAAACTCAAACTTATACTGGTGTTGGTATTTGTAGTAATCCTGATTACACCAGACCAGTTAGATGGAAGAAACAATTATCAGATAAAGTTATTGATAGTGAGTTAATTACAAAAAATAGAGTTGAGTGGACATCAAGAACATATCCAGTTACTAATATTGTTGCTCCTGTTTCTGCTAGTGATACTACTTTTAATGTTGTAGAGACATATTCTTTTAATGGTATTGATAATTTAACTGAAACTTCAAATCATATAAAAATAATAGATCAAAGTGATAGTCAAGTAGCAATTGCAACTGCTATAATTAATGAATCTACAGAGACAGTTACATCTATTTCTTTGACTAATGGTGGTTCAGGATACACATTTGTTCCTAAAGTTTATATTCAATCACCCAATAGTGGTGGAATTACTGCTCAAGCAACTGCTACTGTTACTAATGGATCTATAACTGGATTTACTATTGATAATGCTGGAACTGAATATTCTACTCCACCATTGGTTAATATTGAATCTCCAAAAGTTGTAGAAGAATCTCATAATTCAGTTTCATATGCTGGAGATTATGGAACTATTGTTGGTATAAAGAGTGAAACCTCTGGATCTAACTCTGGGGTATCTACAACTTCTCCCGCATTAGTTTTTGATATTGTTCCTACAGCAACATCACCAGGAGCTGATGCTAATAGAACAGGTATTGTTACTGGACAATATCTTGTTATTAAAGGAACTTTATTTGGTGATGGAGTAACTTCTATAAAAGAACATCAAGATTCTGTTGTTTGTGTTGGTAAATCATTTGCAGATAATGTTTATTATGTTAACCATTATACTAATGTCAATTCAACAACTAGAAGAGTCACTTGCAATGTGACATCATTGGTTGGAGTAAGCACAAATATTGGAATTCACACTATAACTGGAGATATTGGTTTTTATAGTTGGGGAACAATTACTACATCTGGTTCTAGAAGTGGTGAATCTTATGAATTCCATAATCAAAATGGTTTATTAGGAATTGAAACTTCTGCTCAAATTTCTAGAACACTTCAATTAAAACAGATCTATTAATTTGAAGTATAAATAATCAAAAAATGTAACTTATTACGTAAAAATGCCAGCAATAATAACAGATCAATTTAGAATAACCAATGCTGAGACCTTTGTGCAAAGTTTTGCTGGCATTGGTACAACATCATATTATTATAGTTTTTTAGGTCATCCTGATAATGATAACTCAACTGTTGAGAACTATAAATCGGTAGATGTTAATGGAGAACCCATTGCTCCAAAAGATTCTTTTCAGCAAGAAGATTTATATCATGATAGCATGTTGTTTATGAAGAGGATCTCTTCTGGTGATATTGCAAGGGTAGTTCCTAGAATTGATTGGCAGTCTGGATCTACTTATGACATGTATAAAAATAGTGTAGATCGTGATGGTAAGACAAATGTGACTAAATCATCGAATTTATATGATTCCAAATATTATATTGTTAATTCTGAATATAAAGTTTACGTTTGCATCAATAATGGATCTTCTCCAGATGCAAATGGAAATATGATTGCATCTAAATCATTAATTGAACCAAATTTTGTGGATCTTGTTCCACAGGTTGCTGGAAATGGGGCAGATGGATATCTATGGAAATATCTTTTCACCATCAAACCGTCTGATGTAATTCGATTTAGTACTGATGATTATATACCTGTTCCATCTAATTGGGGTGATATTAATACATCTTCAATTAAAAATTCTGCTGTTGATGGTAAATTAGAAACAGCTTTAATAAAGTCTAGGGGATCTAGTTATAAGTTCAATCCTGGTGGTGGATTACCAATAACTGATACTTATAATATTACTAATGTTAAAATATATGGTGATGGCGATGGTGAAGCTAGGGCATCTGTTAAAATAACTTCTGGTGAAGTTACTGAAGTAACAATAACTAACGGTGGATCTGGATATACTAGAGCACATTTAGAATTAAATTCTAGATCTGCTCAAGGAGTTACTTCTTCAACTGAAGCTAAATTTGAAGTTATAATACCACCTAAAGGTGGTCATGGTGCTGATATTTATAGGGAATTGGGTGCGTATAGAGTTCTATTATATTCTAAATTTGATGATACTGTAGAAGATAGACCAGATTATGTTACAGGTAATAATTTTTCTAGAGTTGGTGTTATTAAAGATCCAATTAGATATGGATCAACCACCAATGAGTTGATAAATACTACTACTGCAACTACCCTTGGAGCATTAAAATTAACTGGAGATACTAGTCAAACTGAGTATCCAAATAATAAACAAATTACAATGGTTCATCCTGACGGTGCTGTTTCTGTAGGGTTAGTTGCATCTTGGAACAAGAATACTAAAGTGCTTAAATACTATCAGCCAGTTGGGTTTTCAACTCAACAAGCTTATGGTTATGAACTTAAACCATTTGTAGGTTTATCAACAACTATCTATTGCACTGCTACTGGTGCACAAAACAATAGACTTGTTGATACAACATTTTCTGGTGATTCCGATACCACTACTGGTACTAATTTGGGACAATCTTTTACAAATGGACATGCTAATCCTGATGTTGATAAGTATTCTGGAGATATAATTTATATTGATAATAGAAATACAGTTACCCGATCTTCTACACAAAAAGAAGAAGTCAAAATTATAATAGAGTTCTAAAAAAATGACCCAAGTTACCAACTTAAATATCTCACCATATTATGATGATTTTGATTCATCTAAGAATTATAACAGAGTTTTATTTAAACCAGGTTATCCTGTTCAATCCAGAGAATTAACTCAGTTACAAACTATTTTACAGAATCAAATTGAGAAATTTGGGCAACATTTTTTCAAAGAAGGTTCAATGGTTATTCCTGGTGGAACAATCGTTGATAAAAGTTATTTTGCAGTAAGATTAGATCCAACCTTTCTTAATATACCAGTAAAGAATTACACTCAATATTTGGCAGATAATAAGATAGAAATAAAAGGTGATATATCTGGTGTTACAGCAACAGTTGTTAATAGAATTACTGATGTAGAATCATCAGATAATTTTGATACATTATATGTTAAGTATTCTGGGGCAGGAGATGATGGAGTTTCTAAAAAATTTCAAGACGGAGAGAGACTAGTTACTCTTTCTGATATTGAATATGCAAATACAAAAATATCAGCAAATAGTCAATTTGCTCAAACTATAATTTCAAGTTCAAATAAAATTGGATGTTCTGCTTCAATTAGTGAAGGTATATTCTTCATTAGAGGTTATTTTGTTGAAGTTCCATCTTCTACAATAATTTTAGACCAATATAGTAATTCACCAAGTTATAGAATTGGTTTAAATATAAACGAAGAAATTGTTGCACCATCACTTGCTAATTTTGATTTATTTGATAATGCACAGGGATATTCTAATGAAACTGCTCCAGGTGCTGATAGATTTAGAATATCTGCTTCATTACAAAAGAAATTATTAACAGATACAGATGATTTAAATTTTGTTGAATTGATTCGTATTGAAGATGGAGAACTTAAAAGACATGTTAATAGAACAGAATATAATATTTTTAAGGATGAATTAGCTAGAAGAACATACGATGAGTCTGGTGATTATTATATTCGTCCATTTTCAGTTGATGTCAGAGAATCTTTAAATAACAGAATAGCAAATAGAGGAATATATTTACCAACACAAAAAACTCAGAATGGAAATACACCATCTGATGATCTGATGACTCTTCAGGTATCTGAAGGAAAAGCATATGTTAAAGGATATGAGATAGATAAAATTTCTACATCTTCTGTAGATGTATTAAAACCAAGAACATCAAAATCACATAAAGATGTTGTTCTTCCAATTAGAATTGGAAATATTGCTACTGTTGAAAATATTTTCGGATCTCCTGCTGTTGGATTTGATACTAGTATTAAATTATTAGATAGAAGAACCAATGCACAACGTGTTTCAGATCAAGATGGCAGTGTAATTGGAAAGGCTAGAGTATATGATTTTAATCCAATTGGTTCTGCAAATTATCAAGTTAGATTGATTGATATTCAAACATTTACAAAGGTTTCTTTAGCTTCTACTACTTTAATTGCTGTTAATGATCAAATTGAAGGAAAATATAGTGGATCTACTGGTTTTGTTGATTCTGCAAGTAGTGTTGGATCTGTTTTAACTTTAAGTGATGTTAGAGGTGAGTTTCAAATTAATGAACCACTAATAGTTAATGGAATAGAAATTGGTAGCAATATTGGAACTGTTAGAGATTATAATTATACAGATATAAAAGCACTTCATAGTGCTGATGGTATTGGTAGTGGAACTACTACTTTTGCTGCTAATTTGTCTCTAAATCGCACTAGTAGAGTATTTTTACCAAATAGTGAATTTCTCATAACAGCAGGAGATGCGACTAGTGGAATATCAACTATCACCTCTTCTTCAGTTGCAGATTTTAAAACAATAGTCAGAGATGGGGATATAATTTCTTATAATCGAGCTGGTGATGGTAACACAATTCCAACATATGCTAGGGTTAATGAAGTTTTAACTAGTGAACTTAGAATAAGTGCAGTAACGAATGTTACTGGTATTAATAATGGAGGAACTTTACCTAGTGTTAACATAACTCCGAATGAAGTTGATCTTCGTATTCCATTCTTATCTGAAGCTGGAAATACTGGACTTATAATACCATTTGAAAGATCAAATGTTTCATCCTTGAATATTTTAAATAGTAGTTATATTGTCAGAAAGAAATTTAATCAAACATCTTCTAATTTCCAATTAGTTTTAAATTTGAGTAGTCATGGGGATGATCTTTCTTTTGAACCTTTTACTGAAATTAGGTATGTAATTACAAGGGATAGTAATGGTGTAAGAGAAACTTTAAGGGCAGCACAATTTACATTTAGTAATAACAGTAGAACATTAACTATTAGTGGTCTTAGTGCTAATGCAGCATTTACAGTAACTGCTACAGTAAAGAGAACTAGATTTTCATCCATAGAAAAGAATATAACAAGATGTTCTAGTCTTGTAATAAATAGATCCAATAATTCAGCATCAGGAATAACAACAACTTCACTTAATGATGGATTAACATTTAGCAAAGTTTATGGAACAAGAGTTCAAGATAAGGAAATATCACTAAATGTTCCAGAAATTCATAGAGTTTTGGGAGTATTTGAATCTGATGATACTACAGATCCTGATATCCCATCATTAACTGTGTCATTCCAATCAGATCCATTTACTAATAATGTAATTGTTGGAGAACAATTAATTGGATCTGTTTCTGGTGCAGTTTGTCGTGTTGTTAGTATTCCTAGTTCAACCCAATTAACTTTTGTATATGAAAATGATAAGTCTTTGGAACTTGAAGAATCCTTTACCTTACAAACTTCTGGGATAATAGGAACCATTAGTAATATAGATTCTGGAGATACAAATATAATTGATAATTATATTTTAGATCAAGGTCAGAGAGCAGAATATGCTGATTATGGAAGATTAATAAGAGATGTTAATTCTAATGAACCTACAAGAAAAGTTAGAGTTATATTTGATCATTATTCACGATCTGGTGTTGGAACTGACGGAACATTAGAATCTATTAATAGTTACAGTTCATTAAATTATTCAAATGAAATACCTTCCGTTGATGGTAGGAAAGCTTCAGATTTTA
>CERB01098973.1_pt1 | contig 20894 bp, 13 predicted proteins | sample 356271 | NCBI WGS metagenome assembly CERB01 (sample SAMEA2621155, study PRJEB7988) | marine metagenome | isolation source: saline water (ENVO:00002010), including
GCTGGATTAAGCTAATGGCAATACAACAAATGTTTCTAGGAATACCTGCACCAGCTTCTGGTGGTGGAGGTTATGCTTCCGTAGATTTTGATGGTAATGATTACCTCAGACAAACTCTTGCTTCTCCTTATACTGATCTAAGGGATTGGGCGAGTCAGGCATGGACTCTTGAGTATTGGCTTAAAGCAGATGTATTTAGTGCTTCTACTAATGGATATTCAAGTGTTCTTGGTGCATCTAATCCTACTAGCAATGCAGAGAATTATAGTTTTGGACCAATGGCAAATGGTCAGGTTAATTGGTATTATTGGAATGGTAGTCAGAATAGTTTAAATAGTAATTTTACATTAAATAATCATCAGTGGTATCAAGTTGCTTTTACACATGATGGTAGTGGTAATATAAGAATATATGTTGATGGTGATTTTTATGCTGGTGGTTCTATATCAGGTACACCAACTGGAACATCTCCTGACTTTACTATAGGTCAAGTTGCAAATGGAAGCTTTAACGGTAAGGTATCAAATGTAAGAATTGTTTCAGGTCAAGCATTATGGTCAAATAGCCATCCTCTAACAGCATTACCATTAACAACAACTTCTCAAGGTGTAACAGGAACTAACTGTAAGTTGTTATGTTGTAATGATCCAGAGGATGCAACAGGATCAACTGTAACTCCACAAACTATAAATGCTGTTGGTGATCCACAACCTTCTTCTGAAAGTCCGTTTGAAACTAATAATGGTGTTTGGATTGATAGAAGTGATAACCAATATATGTACACTCTAAATGATTCTGCTATACAATTTGGTACTGGTGATTTTACTATTGAATGTTGGTTTAATTGGCATTCAAACAATAATACTTGGCAGTCAATATTTGGTAAGTATGGTTCATCAGCTGATAATGGATGGTGGCTTCATTTATCTAGTAGTGGGGTTCTTAATGGAGGAGATAGAGGTAATGGTTTCGCAACAGGATCAACAGCTCTTAATCTCAATACATGGTATCATACAGCATTAGTAAGAAGTGGAACTACGGTATCCATATATTTAAATGGAGTTCTTGAAGCCACTCATACATCAGATGATGGTGGTGGTGTTCCAAGAAATTGTGATCATGGTGGAGAATTCCACATTGGACATCTTGCGAATTATGGAAGAGGATGGGATGGAGATATAAGTAACATGAGATTAGTTAAAGGTCAAGCACTTTATACTAGTAACTTTACTCCACCAACAGAACCACTTACATTAACAAGTCAAGGTGCTATTGAAAGTAATGTTGGTTTCTTAGGTTGTCAAACTCCAATCGTAAAGGCGAGAACAACAGGTCCACAACTTCATACTAATAGTTATGTTAAACCTTCCTATGGACCATTTAGTGGTCCAAGTGGTTTTGGTAGTGTTGATTTTGATGGTACTAATGATTTCGTAGAGGTTGCAGGAATCAGTACTAATTCTCCTTGGAGTTTTGGTACTAGTGATCCATTTACTATTGAATGTTGGGTATTTGCTGATAGTTATGCTAATACAGGTTGGTTTAAGAGGATGTGGAGTTTATCTGATAATCCTGCTGTAGGTAATTATACTGATGGAATCACTATGGAGATGGATAATCAAGGTCGGTTTAGATTTAGATATAACAATGCTGTGATGTTAACAAGTAGTAGTAGAAGTACTAGTACTTGGTATCATGTTGCATTTACTAGAATGGCAAATGGAACTATTGTACTGCATGTGAACGGTCAAGCACAAGCTAGTGCAGCTCTTGGTGGAATCGCATTAAATTATGGTCCTCATTCAGTTAAGATAGGTGAGCACCACGGAATCAATGAATCTAGTTGGAATGGAAAAATTAGTAATTTCCATCTTCATAATGGAGCACTATATTCTACAAGTGATTTTACAAAACCAACAAGACCAGTAGCATATAGTGCTAGTACTATAATTCTATGTTGTAACGATCCAAGTAGTGCAACAGCATCCTTAAAAACTCCTAGTACTATAACCACTGGTGGTGATCATGCTTTGCCTTCATCATCACATCCATTCTAATGAACCATTTGAAAGTAAAAGACAACGATCATCTGTACCGTGACGTAAACACTGGTGCGATCATAAATACTGACAGATCTTCTTTTGAGAAATATAAAAAGTCTAAACAGAAATTTCAAAGCATGGAACAAGATTTGGACTATGTGAAGAGTGAGATAAGTGAGATCAAATTCCTACTCAAGCAGATAGTGAAGTCCAATGACAGCAATTCTTAGAAATGTACCAAAGACATTTACCTTTGAAGATCAAAGGGTAGAACTTAATGAGTTAGCAGTTGATGTATTTAATCTTCAACAGTCTAATGTAAATATTGTTGTAAATAAAAATAATCCAGGTACTGCTGATCTCACATATGATGCTGAGACTGGTGTGTTAGATTATACTCCACCAGATCTTAGTAATTTTCTGACAGGATTTACAGAGAGTGATCCTACTGTTCCTGGTTATGTAAAGAGTATTACCCAACAGAATATTACTGATTGGAATGAAGCTCATGGATGGGGTGATCATTCATTAGAAGGTTATCTAAAAGGAATTGGTGCGTTTAATCTTAATGCACTTCTTGATGTTAAGTATACAGGTACTCCTTCGGCAGGAAATGTTATAAGGTGGTCTGATACTGGAGCAACGGGAGCTGGTTGGTATTTAGATAGCACTTTCGTATCGTTAGCAAGTTTTGATGTTACTACATCAAATACACCTAATGCTGGAGGTGCATTAAATTACGATCAACAGACTGGTATATTTGAATTTACACCAGCAGAACAGTATGATTTACCTGTTGCTGGTGTTACTGCTACTGGTACACTTGGTGGAGTTAAAGTTGATGGAACAACAATAACTATAGATGCCACTACTGGTGTTATTAGTGGTGCTGCTCAAGGTACTCAAGTAACTACTGATGATACTCCACCAGCAAACCCCAATGATGGAGATCTTTGGTGGAAGTCAAACGAGGGTCAATTAAAGATCTGGTATCAAGATGTAAATAGTGCTGCTTGGATTGACACAGGAGGTTCTAGAGGTACTGGAACGGGTGGTAGTGGTGGAATAGGTCTTGGAGATCTATCAGTTGTTAAACCTAACCCAACTGCTACTGGTAGTGGTGATGTTACATACGATAGTTCAAATGGTCAGTTTACATATACTCCACCAGATTTAAGTTCTCTAACTATTTCTTGGCAATATGCTGATATTGGTTCTTTCCCAGTTGTAAGTTCTCAAAATGCTGGTGATCTAGCTTATTCAGTTGCTAACACAGCTTTATATTACTCTGATGGTAATAGCTGGACAACAAATAGAATAGTAACAACTAATAGTGGAACTTCTTCAGATTTCCAGACATTACTTTCAAATTATCAGTTATCATACACATTAACCACAGAAGATCATAGTGGTGGTAGTACTACTCAAAATGATGCAAGAAAAGTTATAAAACTTGCTGACAATGAAGGTAATACTAATACATTTGTATTACATGCTTCTACAGGATTAACAATAGGAAAAGCACAGAACCAGTGGAATAAAGATGAAATTACATTAACTGGTATAGTATATGATTATGCAATTTCTGCTGAAGAAGATGCTGCACCCAACGATACCATATTCAAATTAACAGAAACTGTATCTGGTGATACAGATGAAATTAAGTTTGCTGGTGCTGGTGGTATATCAATAGAAAGAACTGATGCTAGTACTATAACATTTAGAGCACCTACACAAACGGTGACTCAGTACACTGATAATATGGCAAAGGATGCTGCTGCTACTTCTTTGCTTAATGGTAGTCATACTAATGTACAGGTTACTTATGATAGTGTTAATAGAGTAGTCAACCTTAACGCCACTAACAGTAATAATGGTGGTGGTAGTGTTACTTATGATCTTCAAGGTGGCAACACAAATTCAAATAATGCTACTATAAATTTAGTACCTAGTTCAGGAGTAACTGATACTATAGAAATTGCTGCTGGAAATAATCCATTTGATTCTACCAGTAATAACACAACTACAATTGATTGGGATTCTAATGATTCTAAGATAACTATTGGAACTACTGCACCTATACAACCAGATTGGTCTCAATCAGATAATACAAAATTAGATTTCATTAAGGCAAAACCAACACTTTCAACTGTTGCTGAGAGTGGTGATTACGATGACTTATCAAACAAACCCAATATACCAGTTGGTATTAATGATCTTGATGATGTTGATACTGTAACTACTGCACCAAATGGCGGTGATGTATTGAAGTGGGTTGCTGCTAATAATAGTTGGGAACCTCGTGCTGATGAATCAGGATCAGGTGGATCATCTACTCTAAGTGGTCTTGATGATACTGATATTGATGGTGCTACTTTAGCAAATGGAACTGAGACTGCATTACAGTACAATACAACTACTACTAAATGGGAAAACGTAGCTTCTGCTACTATTCCATCTATAGAAGATAAGCAAGGCACTAGTGCTACTATTGCTGATAATGAACGTGGTGAATTAGAAATAACTGGTTATCCAGGATATGTTCTTTATAAAATTGCTGTTAGTGCTGAAGCATGGGTTAGAGTTTATTGTGATAATACTTCTAGACAAGCAGACGTTAACAGGAGTGAAGGTAACGATCCTCTTCCTGGTAGTGGTGTGATTGCTGAAGTTAGAACTTACGGATCAGGACAGGGACAATTAATCACACCTGGTGTTATGGGATTTAATAATGATAACCCAAGAGCTAATACAATATACCTATCAATAAATAATAGAAGTGGTAGTGCAGCTGCTATTACCGTAACATTAACACTACTAAAAATTGGGGAATAAAAAATGTCTGTGCGTACTGAACATGTTGATGTATATAATGGAGATACTGGTTGGAACAGAGGTCATGTTATGGACGCTCTGGAAGAAGTATTTGAAAAATTAGGATGGAATTCTGGAACACAAGAAGATGGTGTTCCTGTTGCTTGTCTTGCACCAGGTAAAACTACTGCTGACGCACTTCCATATACTAATACTACTATAAATTATCCAAACAATGAGACTGCGTGGACTAAGTGTGGTGGTGGTCAGGTTATTGAAATTTCAAGTAAAAGAAGGTATTATTATTTAACTGATGATGGAACCAGTTATTTATTTGCACCAGAAGCAGTTCCTAGTGATCAATGGATTCAAACTTCTAATGATACTATAACATGTAATACTGGAGTTCCATTTGAAACAGGAGATGAAGTGGTGTATGCACCTACTGGAGGTGTAGGAACAGGAGTAATTCCTGATCTTACTGAGAATGCAACATATTATGTAATTAAAGTTGATTGGAATAACATGAAATTAGCAGCAAGTTCAGCAGATGCTTCAGCTGGAACTGCTATTGATTTAACTAATAGCATATATCTATCAAGTCCTAAAAGATTTAGAGGAGTAGCTGTAGCAAATCCAACTTTTACTGTTAATGTTGGAGATATATTTGATATCACATTTGGTACTAGTGCTGGAGCAGGTACATTTAATTTTTTAAATACTGTAAATGGTTCTGATTATGCTGCTGATAGAGTTTTAAATGCTGACAATTGTAATTATCCATCTGGAGCAACTACTGGTCAAATCAAAAGTAATCTACCCTATGGTAATGGTACTGAAGCTTCGCCTTTTGTTTGGGGTACTGCTTGGTGGAATCAAACAGAAGATGAACAACCTCACCCTAATAGAACTGATATAGGATATCAGGGATTATACAGTTACGGATATGCTAGTGATACTGTTGCTACAATGAAAGGAACAGTAATTATTAATCCTTCTCCATGTACTAATAGTAGTTATCAGAATTACTATAAATACACGGTCAGTGGAGCAACTGCTGATGCTAATCCAAATAATTCTGGTACAGGAAGAACAGATTTAAAGTTAAGAATATATCGTCCTGTTTACAGTACTAATGAACGTAGAGTAACTTCAATATCAATTCAAAATAAAGCACTTAACTGGCAGAATGGTGATGAATTTACAATACCTGGTGATCAAATAGGTGGTGCTACTCCTGAAAATGATATTACATTTGGTACTAATCAACCAGAGCAAACTAGTAATGGTAACGATGGAACTCCTAGCATTGTAGTAACTAGTTTAGGTGCTGGTAGCAATATGTTCCAAAAGCATCCAGATGGTAGATTTGGTATTTTAAGATTAGAAAATGATACTAGATCCGCAACACAAAATCCAGTAAATAAGGATTTTGGAATCACTTACTGGGGATTCTCTATGTCTGATCAATTAGATAGGATCAGAGTAAACTGTGGTCCTGATTGGAACTATGTGAATAGACTTGGTACTAATGCTACTGGTTCTGTAGATAGTGCTGGTGGTAATTCACAACTTGGTTATTTTCATGGTGACATAGGATTAGATATTCAAAATGGAGTAAATTATTGTTATACATCAAATAATACTTCAACAATATCTTTTGACGAATATTATATTGCATACGGATCATCTACAACAAATTATCCATTAAGAATTAATTTCTATGCAGCACAAGCACCAGATGATGATAATTTTGTAGTTATACAATTTACTCAATTAGTTAATCAGAGATATATTCCTTGGTGGACTTTTACTTTACATAAAGGTCTAAATTTTGGTGCGAATGTTTGGGATTTGGATTATGTGTGGAATGGAACAATGACCAACTACAGAACGGGACATATAGATAACTGGAATGGTACAACACACGGTGATTACATTTATACTTCGTACATAACTCCCGATTACTCTTACGCTTATGGCGATAGTACTGCACAAGAAGAACCAGTAGTGGGTAACTCAAGAGCAAGAGAAGCTTCTTACGGGTTTACAAGAAACCAAGATGATGAACTGAGTTATAGAACATATTATAAATGTAATATAGATTGTAGTTCTAGTTATGATAATGCTCACATACAGACTTATTTTAGAGATGGTGATTTTGATAAAACAGATCAAACTTGGGATGCTACTTATAATTGGTTTAAAAGTGATTATGAAAAAAGACTAGCAACACAGACCGATTATTATAGACCAATTAAAGGAATACCTATAACAAATAGATTTGCACCTTGTCCTTATTATATGCCAGATAGTTTTGTGATGATACAAGCTGCTGTACAGCCTGGTAAAACTCATTTTAGACCAGGTGATATTGTTGAAATTTCTACTTCGGAAAAATATACTGTTATTGTTGCGGATCAAACATTTGATCAACAAGGATTAGATTGGATTAGTGGTAATACATCTAGAGGAATGTTATTCTGTGCTAGGAGAGCAATCTAATGTTACTACTTTCCCGTAATTTTTCAAGAGATTTTGTAATCAATAATGATTGGACTACCTATCAAGATTTTTCTCCTACATATCCCCTTGAGCATATATTTGATGGTACTACAACATCTTATGCTAGAGGATCGGTTATTGATAGCACAACATCTGTAAAGCTTGATGCTGTTACTTTAACTTCACCTTCTAATTATGTTAAAGGAATAGTAGCAGAGAAATTTGAAGTATATTGTCCTGGTGCTACTACTGGATATATTGTTACTGGTACTGCTGTAAGTGGTACTGGAACAGCACTACAAAATGGTGTTACTGCTGATACTTGGTCTGATGTTGATTTTAATGGAGAACTAAAATCTATAACATTAATTGGTAATAATAATCAAGCTCCAAGATTAGGTGCTATTAGAATTAATGGTACAACTATCTTGCAGGATGATATGATTTTTGTTGAATCACATCATGACCTTACAGGAGATACAGTAGATGGAAATGGAAATCCTATAGATAGAGCAATTGATGCATTTGATACTTCCAAATATACGGTAGCAACTACTAATAATAATGTTGATCCAATCTTTAGTTCTGTAACTAGAGCTGTAGGAGTACCACCAGAAGGACAAACTTTTATTTTCAATAAGTTAGGTAGTGCTGTCAGATTCCCTCTACAAGGAAGAAGACCTGCTTACGGTCTTAAATATCCCAGAGGAAACTACAATAAATAACAAAAATAGTGTATTAGAATGGCATTAGATTTTCCAAGTGCTCCAGATCCAGGAGATACCTTTTCAGCTGTCGGAAAGACATGGAAGTGGGATGGAATTACATGGAAACTTGAAGGACTTAATAATGACTACACACTATCAGCACAAGATGGTAGTAGTACTAAAAAACATATAAGGTTATCAAACACAGTTGATACTTATGATGTAACTTTAGTTGCTGGACAAAATATTACTTTAAATAGAAACGTCAATGAGATTGAGATAGTTTCTAGTGGTGGAAGTGGTGGAAGTGGCAGTTCAACTTTTACTGGACTTAATGATACACCATCAACATTTACTGCTGATAAATGGATTAAAGTTAATTCTGCTGGAAATGCTCTTGAATGGGTTAATGAACCAGCTGGAGATAATACAACATACGGATTAGAAGCATCTCAGTCTGGAAATAATCCAATAATACGTTTAGCAGGTTCTGATAATACTGATTCTGATATTACTCTTTCTGCTAGTGGTGGAATAGATTACTCTGTAAATATTGGTACTAAAAATATACAGATTAGTAGTCCTGAGAATATTAGTGATCTTGGTGATGTTAATATTGTTGGACAACCTTCTAATAATGCCATACTGAAATTTAATCTTGCAACACAGAAGTGGATGCTAGGTTCTGATAATGTTTCAGGTGGTGGAAGTGGAGTTGGTAATTTACAACAGGTAACAGATCAGGGAAATACAACTACCAATAGTATAACCACTCAAGGTCTCGCTATGGGATCTTTTGATGGTGCAAATAATAAAATTACATTAGGTGATAATTCTGAGGCTAGTTTTTTCTATCAACAATCATCATCGGAATTTATAACACAAGTTAATAATGGAAATGATTGGTTAATACAAATCACACCAAGTGGATCATTCAAGGTTCATGGTTATCAATCAACAGAGATGATTGTTGCTGGAGATAATGGTACTAAACTCTATCATAAGAGTGGTGGAGTTGTTAATCCAGTATCTTCATTAAGACTTGAAACTACTCTACTTGGAGCAAAAGTAACAGGTGAATTAGAAGCTGGTGGAAACAAGTACCCTATAAGCACAGGGAATCCAAATGAAGTCCTTATGACCAATGGAGCTGGTCAGTTAAGTTGGACAGCTCAAACAGGCGGTGGTGGTGGTTCTACATCTCCTGCTGGTTCTGATACACAGGTACAATTAAATGATAGTGGTTCTTTTGGTGCAGATGATGGTTTAACATACACAAGGGAAGGATCTAGTACATATGGCTCTCCTTTATTAAAACTAGGTAATGCTACTGAAGGAGATGCTTATCTTCAGATAGGTCATGATCTACCAATAGGTTCTGGTGGTGGACCATTGCAATTAAGATCAACACAGACATATCAGTATATTCATGCTCATCCTACTGGTGATTTCTTTATACAACATGCACTTGATCCTATTAGAGTAACAGCAGGATCAGCTATAATAATGGGTTCGGTGGGTTTTACAAATGCTAAGTTTGTATTAGAAGGTGAGAGCATTTTATCTTATGCTGGAGTTGAAACATTTAAAACTGCTGATGGTGCTGTTAAGATTATTGGTGGTATCTTAGATAAAGATAATGACTTAGGTAATCCTGGACAAATTCTTTCTTCTACTGGAACTCAATTAGATTGGATTGATGCTCCTAGTGGTGCTACTACTTTAAATGAACTTACAGATGTTAACGTATCCAATGATGCTAATTCAGATGGATTGGTTTTAAAGTATCAACATTCCAGTCAAAAGTGGATTGCTGCTGCTGATTTAACTGCAACAGGTGGTAGTGGTATATCATTAACAGATCTTTCTCGCAATAATGCAGTTGCTAACAATCCTAGTCAATTAGATTACGATAATACTACAGGTGTATTCACATATACTCCACCAGATCTTAATGATCTTGGTTCTATTAGTAGTCATGATGATGTTACTATTAGTGGTCCGCAACCTGATCAGATTCTTAAATATGTATCTGGAACTGGATGGGTAAATGCTAATCCTACTGGAGAGGACAATGTTAAGTCTGATTGGGACGCAACTTCTGGTGATGCAGAAATTCTTAACAAACCAACTAATGTATCTGAATTCACTAATGATGCTGGATACAAAACTACAGATTCAGATACCACTTATACAATTGATCTTATTCAAAGTGGCAATACTCCAGTAGCAGATGAAGTTAAATTACAATTAAGTGCTGGTGGTTCTAATGTTGGTACAGATATTATTAGTTTAAAAGCAGGAACTGATATTGAATTTGAGAATTTAAATCCAGGTGGTTCTAGTGAAATTACTATTAAATCTACTGCTGCTAGTAATAATGTAACCAAGTTTACAGATCTAAGTGACACACCAGCAGCAATGTCAAGTGCTGCTGGCATGTACTTGAGGATAAATTCAACTGAGAATGGTATAGAGTATGCTAATGTAACTTCAGGTGGAGGTGGCGGCCTTCAAAATATTGTAGAAGATACAACTCCCCAGTTAGGTGGAAATCTTGATGTAAATGGAAAATCAATTACTAGTCCTACTGGAACAATGTATATTGATGCATACAATATTGTTTTCAGAGATACTTTTAATGGGTCAAGTAGTTATAAATTTGCAGAATTTAATTATGCAGGACCAACAACAGTAAAACTTTATGGTGGATTAGCAGAAAGATTTAGAACAACTCAATCTGGATGTAAGGTAACAGGTGAATTGGAAGTTACTGGAGATGCTACTGCTAACTTGTTCATAGGTGATCTTCAAGGAAATGCTGATACTGCAACTAATTTGAATACGAGCAGTGCAAGTAAGCAATTATTATATCAGATTGATGGAACAACTACAGGACTGTTACCTGCTGGAACATCAGGATGGATTTTACAAAGTCAAGGTTCAGGTAATGCACCAGCTTGGGTAGAAAATACTGCTAGTGGTAGTTTTACAGATCTTAGTGATACTCCTAGTTCACATGATAATGGTAAGTGGTTAAAATCAAACGGTAGTAATCTTGTTTGGGCTGATGAACCTCAAGGACTTCCACAAGGAGGATCTTCATTAAATGGAAAGATACTTAGACATGATGGAACCGAATGGGTTATTGCTGATCTAATTGCTGGTGGTGGTATTGATATTGAAACTACTAATAATACCTTTACCATAAATGGAATGCTTGTATTGCAGATGCAATCTTTTTCTGGAACAGGTTATCATTATCCTCATGCAAAAACTAAAGGTTTGTTAGTTGTACTTGTTGGTGGTGGAGGTGGATCTGGATCTGCTACAGGTAATTCTTCATATAGTGCTGGTACTGGTGGAGGTGGAGGTGCTGCTGCTGCTGTTTATTTCTATACTAGAGACCAGTATACAAATGCACAGAACCAAGGTGGATATTATAGTTGTGGTTCAGGTGGTGCAGGAGGAGTTGGTCAAAATGATAATGGGGAAAATGGAGGTGAAAGTACTCTACAGGTATCAGGAACTGGACCTACGTTAAGAGCTTCAGGAGGAAGTGGATCTGCTGGAACAGGTCCAGGTAACTATAGTTATGGTGGTGCTGGTGGATTTCATCCTTATGGTGGTGCTGCATGGCCACATCACATTTGTTTTGGTGTTGCTGGAGGACATTCAACAGGGTATGGTGCTAATGCTAAAGAAGGAGAACCAGGAGTTACTAATGCACCAGGATGTTCTGGTGCTAACTGGGGATCAGGTGGAGGAGGAATTAAAAGTAATAGTGGAAATACAAATAATGGTAACAGTGGTGTTGGTGGACGTATTGACATCTACGAATTCTAGGAGGTATTATGATTGATTATTCAAATAAAGATACTAAAACTTTTGCTGTTGTTAAAGACGGCAAAGTAATAAAAAAAGTTATGCTTGAGAAAGAGAGTGATTACAGTCCTGAGACTGGAGAAACTCTTGTAAATATTGAAGGGCAAAATATTAAAAATGGTTCTAGTTATGATGGAACTACATTTTCATATACACCACCTGGATTTACTAATGAGCAAAATCTTAAATTTCTCAGAGATAGAAGAAATGATTTATTAACAAAGTCAGATTGGACTCAGAGTAGAGATGTGACCTTATCTAATGATTCTGCATGGCAGACTTATAGACAAGCATTGAGGGATCTTCCATCTAATACTGCTGACGCATCAAATCCAACATGGCCTACCGAGCCATCTTAAACTAAATATCAACATAGGGATGGAATAAAGTAATGCCACAGCTGATTAATGTTGCGAAAACCGATACCTTTGAAGAACAAAGGACAAAGATTAATAATCTAGCAGCAGACGTTTATAATTTACAAACTCAATCTGGGGCTACTGCTTTTGTAGCTCTTACAGATACACCTACAACATTCACAGCAGATAAGTGGATACGGGTAGATTCTTCTGGGAGTTCTTTAGAATGGTTTGATGGTATAACAAAACTTAGTGAATTAACAAATGATGTTGGATATTTAACTTCATTTACAGAAACAGATCCTACTGTTCCTGGTCATGTAAAAAGCATTACTACACAAAATATTGCAGACTGGAATGAAGCACATGGATGGGGTGATCATAGTCAAGCAGGTTATTTAACTACAGATTCAGATACCACATACACAATTGATCTTATTCAAAGTGGTAATACTCCAGTAGCAGACGAATTTAAATTACAATTAACTGCTGGTGGTTCTGGTAGTGGAACTGATATTATTAGTTTCAAAGCAGGAACTGGTATTGAATTTGAGGGTTTAAATGCAAATGGTTCTGATGTTACTATAAAATCTACTGGTGGTGGAGGTGGTGCAACAACACTTGCTGCTTTAACTGATACCACAATACCTGGAACTATTACAACTGGTCATGTTCTCAAGTGGGATGGAACTACATGGGGTCCAGCACCTGACTCAACATCTACTAGTGGTAGTGGAATTGCTCTAACAGATATTAGTGTTGTTAAACCAAACCCTGCTGCTTCTGGAAATGGTGATCTTACTTATAATGATGTAAGTGGTCAATTTACATTTACTCCAGCAGATGTACCTTCTAATTTAAGTCAACTTAATAATGATGTTGGATTTATAACTGGATATACAGAAACAGATCCTACTGTTCCATCTCATGTAAAGGGTATTACTGCACAACAAGTAACTAATTGGGATGAAGCACATGGATGGGGTGATCATTCTACCGAAGGTTATTTAAAAGGAATTGGTTCTCTTAGTATTGGTGCTCTTTCTGATGTTGATACAACTGGTGTAGCAAACAACAAAATTCTTAAATATAATGGAACCTCTTGGGTAATAGCAGATGATAATGCTGGTAGTGGAGGTACTACAATAAATTCTTTAGGTGATATTAATGATGTATCTATTAATAATGTTCAAGGTGATCAACTCTTAAAGTGGGATGGTAATAATTGGATTAACTTTACTTCTGGTTACTTAACTTCATTTACAGAAACAGATCCCACAGTACCTGCTCATGTAAAGAGCATTGGTTCAGCTGATATTAGTAATTGGAATGATGCTCATGGATGGGGTGATCATAGTACAGAAGGATACTTAACTACAGAATCTGATCCTACTGTTCCATCTCATGTGAAGGGTATTACTACTGGAGATATTAATAGTTGGAATGCTAAGTCTGATGTATCAGCATTAAATGATCTAAGTGATGTTAATACAAGTGGTGTAGGAAATGGCAAGATTCTTAAACATAATGGAACTTCTTGGGTAATTGGAGATGATACTACAATTAATACTCTTAACGATATTGGAGATGTTAATGTTGGTACTACTATAACTGATGGATATGTTTTAAAATGGGATAATACTAATACTCAATGGGTTGCAGCAGCAGATCTAACTGGTTCTGCCACTAGTTCTAACACATATGTTACATATTTAAATGGAGAACCTAGATGGTCTGAACAAACAGCAGCAAATAATTATCAAGAGGCTATAACTTATCAGTCTGCTTCCACTACTGGACCTGGTGGAGTTTCATTATTACCTCTCTGTGATGGTAATGATAATACGTTTGTGAACATGGGATGTGGTCATGCTGACATGAGCTTTCTGTGGTTATCACAAGCTGCATTAACAGACGTAGTTAAAATTACAGTTGGATTTGATGGTCATGGTTGGATAGGATATGGTAGTAATAGTGGAATAAGTACTGACTCTGCTACTCTGTTGAGAGTTGATAATGGACAAGCTTATGGTGCTAATGGAGTTACAGGTTCACCTACAGAAATTATAGTATATGATAATAATTCACCAGCATACAGTGGTCAATTACAAACTCTAACATTTGTTGAATATCCAGATGCAAATGGTACTGGTGGTAGTAACAGAGGTCCAGGATCAAGATGTCATGTTTATTACTTCAAGATTACAAGATCACTTGATAATGTTTTAACTGAAATTACATATAATTTTACTAGTGGTGGAGTAGCTTCTTCTGCTGTAATAGAGTACATAGGTTATGGTGTAGCAGGAAACATTAATCCTAGTGATTATCTTTATGACTTTCTAGATCAATCTTATGATGATTTCACTGCTACCATGCCAACAGGTTCTCCTTGGGTATGGAATAATTTTGGTGGAAAGATTTCACCTTGGAATTTAAGAAATGATTGGACTCCTTCTTTCTTTAGATTGTCAGATCTAAGTGAAACTACTTGGAGTATAAAAGTACACCCAGACAGTGTTCAGAGTGGGTTTAATAGTACTATTGATACACTAGATGTTTGGAGATCTAGTAATGGTACTGACTGGCAATTCGTAACAAGTTCAGGATCTTATACTGGTTCAACAGTTTATAATATAACTGCTGCATGGATTATGATTACCAACTATGGTAGTAATTCACATGAAGTTAAAGTAACCGCATCCAGTGCTTCTGGTGGTGGTATTGCACTAACAGATCTTAGTGTTCTAAAACCAAACCCTGCTGCTTCTGGAAATGGTGATCTAACATATAGTAGTATTAATGGTCAGTTTACATATACTCCACCAGATTTATCAGGTATACCCAATGCTTCCAAGATATCACAATGGGATACCGCTTATGGATGGGGTGATCATAGTGCTGCTGGATACTTAACTTCATTTACAGAAACAGATCCTACTGTACCTAGTCATGTAAAGAGTATTACTCAATCAAATATTAATACATGGAACTCAGCTTTAACTTCATATACAGAAACAGATCCTGTTTTTGTTGCTTCTGCTGCATATAATATTAATTCATCTAATATTACTAATTGGAATTCTGCTTATGGATGGGGTGATCATAGTACAGAAGGATACTTAACTTCATATACAGAGACTGATCCTACTGTACCTAGTCATGTAAAGAATATTACTGCACAGGATATTACTAATTGGAATAATGCAGGATCTTCTGGAATTACTTTAGCACAAGCTAGACAAGGATTATCAATAAATGGTACTAACGGATCTGCAACTGCTACAGGTGGAATTTCTTATGATGATACAACAGGTATCTTCACATACAGTCCACCAGATTTATCAGGTATACCTAATTCTTCTAAGACAGCACAATGGGATACTGCTTATGGATGGGGTGATCATAGTACTGCTGGATACCTAACTTCATTTACAGAAACAGATCCTACTGTACCTAGTCATGTAAAGAGCATTACTTCAACTAATATTTCTAATTGGAATTCTGCTTATGGATGGGGTGATCATAGTGCTGCTGGATATACAAGTAACTCTGGTACTGTAACTAGTGTAGGACTTTTAGGAGGTACTGGAGTAACAGTAACCAATAGTCCTGTAACATCATCTGGAAATATTAATATTGAGTTGGATGCTAATCTAAATGATATTAAAGATGTTAATGTTGGTCTTGCTCAAAACCGTACAGCAAATACTTATTTGAGGTGGACTGGTGCTCAGTTTGATCTTGCATCAGTAAGTAGTAGTGGAGGTGGAATTGCTCTAACAGATATTAGTGTTGCTTCACCACACCCTGCTGCTTCTGGTAATGGTGATCTTTCTTACAATGCTAGTAATGGAGAGTTTACCTACACTCCAGCAAATGTACCAACAAATGTAAGTCAACTTACTAATGATAGTGGATTCGTGACTAGTGAATCCGATCCTGTATTTTCATCACATGCTGCTAGTAATGTAACAACGACTAAGATATCACAATGGGATACCGCTTATGGATGGGGTGATCACAGTACACAGGGATATCTAACTTCTGCTTCAGCACCTTCAGGAGTTCCTTCTGGTACTATTGTTATGTACAACAGTGGTAGTGCTCCTTCTGGATGGGCTGTGTGTGATGGATCAAATGGAACACCTGATTTAAGAGGTAGATTTATTGTTGCTGCTGGTGGAAGTTATAGTGGTACTGGTGGTAGTGCTGATGCAGTAGTTGTATCTCACAGTCATGGATATTCATCCTTTAGTAGTACTGGAGATCATACTCATAGTGTAAGTCAAAGTAGTACTAATGTAAGTAACCAAAGTAATCATACTCACCCTGCTGGAAACTATGCTGTAAGCAATGCTAGTGGTGGATCACATTCTCATTCAGTTGATTTTGATACAGATGAAGGTGGAAGTCACACTCACCAGGCTAACATAAATGCTAATACAGGTAACCAAAGTGCTAACCACACTCACACATTAGATACTAGTGGTTCTGGTTTTGGAGGAGGAGGTCACAGTCACACCCAACCAGCATATCCACCTTATTTTAGCGGTGAGGATAGTGAAACTGGATGGGGTTATTCAACTGCATGGAATAGTTTAGGTGTAAGAAATGTTGCTACTGGTGGTGGAAATCACAGTCATAGTCTTACACATGCTACTTTAGGAATTAGTGAAAACCACAGCCATTCAATGAACTTTAATGTTCTTACAAGTCCACCTTTAACTTATAGTTATCATGATCATGGACTAAGTGGTAATACAAGTAGTGAAGGTACTGGAAGTCATAGTCATCCTTTCAGTGGTAGTAGTGGTGGTGGAGGTTCACATAATCATAGTATTACTATGAGCTTCACTGAAACATCTACAGGAGATCACACACATAGCTTTAGCATAGATTCTCAAGGTCAGTCTGGATCAGGTAAGAACTTACCACCATACTACACACTCACCTATATAATGAAGTTGTAATTATATTGTGAAAAAAGAATGGTATCATCATTTCCATCGTGCTAACAGTGGATTTCATGGTAATTGGGCTATAGATAAATGGGCTATTACAGAGACTCATTATCTTTTCATGATGGATATATTACATTTACTTACAGATGATGTAATACAATCAATTAGTTTAAAAGATATTGCATGGAAAGATAAACATTTATTTCCTTTGCCATGGCCAAAAGAGGATCTTAGGTATGATGCAGCAGATACAAAATATCCAGGTATAATACTGAGTAATGCTTTTAATCCATTTGATAATAAGTATCGTATGGTTGACGGTAGACGTAGAATAGTTAAGATGTTACTTGAACAAAAAACTGAAGGTTTGTTTTATGTTCTTGATTTTAAAGATGTAAAACAGTTTTTCTTAAAGGAAGATGATGATGTAGTGAAAGAAAGAAGAAATTATGAATTTTCATCCTGATATAAATTTTGATTCTTTCATGAAGATTCATGATAATGCATTGACACCTGATTTCTGTAAGCACGTATGTGACAGAATAGAATCTGATACTAGAAAGTCTTTGGGTGTTATGGGTAGAGAAAAGAAAAAAGATATAACAAAAAAGACTTCACTTGATTTACGTATTAGTTCATTACCTGATTGGGAAGAAGAAGATAATACAATATATAAATCAATGTCAAAATACGTTGATAGTTACAGGGATGATTTAAAAGAGTCTACTGGATTTCCATATAAAGTCGCAGATAATGAAGACTTCTATTCTGATTCTGGGTATCAAGTTAAGGTATATGATTCTGATGGATTCTATGATTGGCATGATGATTATCAAATTGATAACCTAAATGGAACTAGATTGTTAACCTGCATTTGGTATTTGAATGATGATTTTGATGAAGGTGAGACAGAATTCTTTAATGGAACTTTAATCAAACCGAAGACAGGAAGATTACTTATATTTCCTGCAACTTGGATCTATATTCACAGAGGACGTACTGTTCTTAATGGAAAAAAATATATAGCAACTGGTTGGTATTTTCACAAATTCCCTAAATAAAAAAAAGTATTACAGAGTATTGATATGACTGATGAAGTTCATCAAAATTGGATTAAGATAAAAGAAGCAATGGAATCACAGGAGAGAGGTTTACATACCGAATTCTATCAAAGAGCTTGTATATGTGCTTTGAGAAAAGTTGATCCTGGTATACCTGGATACGATGAATACTATAATCATTTTTTGACCTCTTTAGGAATCACCTAAATATTATTACACATTATATTTCTTGATTACAATGGATCCAGCAAGTTTACGTGTTGAATTTGAAAAACAAATTAAAGATGCTGATACAAAAATTGCAGCGACAGAAAATACTTTAACTCAATTAAAAGAGTATAAAACTAAACTTCTTGGTGGTTTAGAAACCTTGGAGATTTTAGATCCAAAAGAAGAAACTAAACCACCAGAAGTACCAGCAATTCCAGCTGAATAAATACAAAATAGTCTAGGTAATTAAATGGCAGCAATCCCCTTAAATCTATTATTGGAAAAAGGAACGGATTTTGATGCCACCTTTAATATCCAAAATGAAGATAACACAACACCTCTTAACCTGACTGGTTATACAGCAGCTGCTAAGATGAGACGTAGTTATTATTCAACAACTTCAACAGATTTTATTATTGATTTTGTTGATCGTTATAATGGTATACTAAAAATTAGTTTAACTAATACTAGTACTGCTGCATTAGATCCGAGACGATATGTTTATGATATTGTTTTGACATCTCCGCAAAGTATTAAGACTAGAGTTATTGAAGGAATTGTTGAAGTAACTCCTGGGGTGACCTGATGCCAAAGTATAATGTATCAGTAAAGTCTTCTAATTATCAGGTTCTTTCGGAACCTCAGAAGAAATATAATGTTGGGGTTAACTACGAAATACCTAGTAAGTATCTCCAATATGGTAATGAGATACTTAATACTTCTAGTTGGATATTTAATGGAACTAATGTAGGGTTTCCATTAATAGATCCACAAGGAGATCCATACACCCCAATTAATGATCAACAATTAATTGTTTGTATTAATGGTTTAGTTCAAGTTCCTGGTATTGATTATAGTACTAGTGGAACCAATTTAATTTTTACCAATGCTCCTGGATCTACAGATACAGTATATGTCGTAGGTCTTTCTACAACTGCTGACCTCACAAGAACAATTAACTTTGTTGTTGATGCTGGTTCTGCACCTATGTCACAAGGAGTTAAAGGTGACATGACATTAGATGTTACTGGTAAAATTATTAGTTGGACTTTAATTGCGGATCAAGAAGGTCAAATACAATTTGATATTAAGAGATCTGATTATACAAATTTCCCTAATTTTTCTTCTATTTGTGGTAGTGAGAGACCACAGTTAGGAGACATTAGTACAGGGTCAGAACAAAGAATAAATAAGAATACAACTATTTCATCTTGGAGTCCCACTCTAAATTCTGGAGATATTCTACAGTTTGAAATTGTGTATGCCCTAAATATACAGAGGTGCGTAGTATCACTGAAGCTCGCACTGTAATATTATTATAAATAAGTTCATATAGGAAGAAAACACGAGGAGTTAAACTTAAATGGCACTGCTAGTTACCGACCAGGGTGAGATTGATTCACTCCGCACGTTATTAAACTCAACACATCAAATACCAAGGAACTTGGTTTTGAAACTCTACACAAGTAACACCACTCCATCTGAGTCGGATGTTCCTTCTGCTACAAATTATTTTGAACCATACAACGCAAGTAATGCTAGTGGTTACGGTTCTGCACCTACAACTGGTTATCCAGAAGTAGAAAACAATAGAGTGGAAGAAGATCAAGATTTCAGTCAACAGTACGGTATATTACTTAATGGTAATCGCTGGAGTATTGACACTACAGTAACTGCTGCACATACTACGACTGCTGATGGTACTTCTGGTACTTATTCTATTACAGTACAAGATGCGAGCGACATTAAGAAAGGAGACTATGTAGAAGGTGCTGGTGTTCCTACAAACACTTATGTTGTTGATATTCAAGGATTAGTTCTTGAAATTAGTCAACAGTTAACTGCTGCTCTTTCTACAACTGCTGTTTCATTCGGTAGAGGTCGTTCTACTGCTTCCTATCCTGAAAAAGTTTTCACATTTGAATCTGCTGCTGGTGATGTTTATGGTTACTACTTAGCACGTGCAAATAACATGCCTGTAACATTACAGGGTGTTGTTGATGCAGCTGCAGCAACTGCTGGTACTCAAATCACTAAGACTGGTACTAAGGGTGTTATCGGTAACAACTATATTAACCTTCTTGATGTTAATGTAACTCCATCTATTACTGCTGGTGCTTCTGGTACATTTGAAATAGCAGTTGATTCTGCTACAGGTATTGAAGCTGGACAACGTGTATCTGGTACAGGAATTGCTACTGGATCAACAGTTGTTGGTGTTTCAGGAACAACAATTTATTTAAATAAAGCACTTACAGGTGCTGCTTCTGGTACTGCAACATTTAAAGTTGATGTTGCTAAAGATCTAACTCCAGGAATGGCAGTTTCTCAGACAGCAACTCCAAAT
>CERB01003354.1_pt1 | contig 20723 bp, 18 predicted proteins | sample 356271 | NCBI WGS metagenome assembly CERB01 (sample SAMEA2621155, study PRJEB7988) | marine metagenome | isolation source: saline water (ENVO:00002010), including
GGGCTGGGGCTGGGGCTGGGGCTGGGGCTGGGGCTGGGGCTGGGGCTTGGTTTATTTTTTCTTTTACCTGTAATATTGTGCTCTCACTACAACATGTCCATAGTTTCATTTTAATTTCCTCCCCTAAAAAAATTGTTACATTTTTTCTGTCTTTTATATAGTTATCGTGTTTTAGAGACAAAAAATTTCATTTATTTGGTTTTTAAGAAGAGGTGTCTCATAAACGATCGTTTATGAAACATCCAATTTAAGTTCATATTTGATTATGAAACAGGGTTGTGTGATACTTATTTTTTGGTATTTTTTGTATACGTTTCTGATCCTTTTAAAAATAGATTTACTTATTTTTCACTTGTTTTGGTTTGGAACAAAAAAGGAGCCCTTTCAGGCTCCATTGCTGATATTAGGTCTTAAGAAGAACTGATTATTTTATTCATTAAAGGCCAATCCGATGGTTTCATCCCTTTTTTATCACGTTTATAAGGGTTTGCTCCTTTTTTATATAATAAGCTCGCAATTGTTTCGTGCTTATTTGAAATCGCCATCATTAAATTCGTAGCCCCATCATATCGAGCATGATTGACATCCTTTGTCTTGGCTAAAATATCTTTGGCTAGATCACTATAACCACGAGGTATTGCTATCATTAAAGCCGTAGAGCCATCAGATCGAGAATGATCGACATCCTTTGTCTTGGCTAAAATATCTTTGGCTAACTCACTATGATCATGATCTATGGCCAGCATTAAAGCCGTAGAGCCATCAGATCGAGCATGATTGATATCCTTTGTCTTGGCTAAAATATCTTTGGCTAACTCAATATGATCATGATCTATGGCCAGCATTAAAGCCGTATTCCCATCAGATCGAACATGGTCGACATCCTTTGTCTTGGCTAGAATATCTTTGGCTAACTCACTATGATCATGACCTACTAAAATCATTAAAGCCGTAGTCCCATCAGATTGAGTACGATCGACATCCTTTGTCTTGGCTAGAATATCTTTGGCTAACTCAATATGATCATGATCTATGGCCATCATTAAAGCCGTAGTCCCATCAGATCGAGCATGGTCGATATCCTTTGTCTTGACTAGAATATCTTTGGCTAACTCAATATGTCCATGACCTATGGCCATCATTAAATCCGTAGTCCCATCAGATCGAGTATGATCGACATCCTTTGTCTTGGCTAAAATATCTTTGGCTAGCTCAATCTGACCAACAGAGATTGCCATCATTAAAGCCGTAGAGCCATCAGATCCAGCATGATCAACATAAGTTGTCTTGACTAGAATATCTTTGGCTAACTCACTACAACCATGATCTACTGCAATCATTAAAGCCGTAGTCCCATCAGATCGAGCATGATCAACATAAGTTGTCTTGACTAGAATATCTTTGGCTAACTCACTATGATCATGATCTATGGCCATCATTAAAGCCGTAGAGCCATACGCGTCAGTATGATCGACATCCGTTGTCTTGGCTAGAATATCTTTGACTAACTCACTATAACCATGCTCTACTGCAATCATTAAAGCCGTAATCCCTTCAGATCGAGCATGATCGACATCCGTTGTCTTGGCTAGAATATCTTTGGCTAACTCAATATGCCCATGATCTATGGCCATCATTAAAGCCGTAGAGCCATGCGCGTCAGTATGATCGACATCCGTTGTCTTGGCTAGAATATCTTTGGCTAACTCAATATGATCATGGCCTACGGCCAGCATTAAAGGTGTAGCGCCATCCTGTCGAATATGATTAATATTGCCTCTAAATTTTTTCATTTGATTTACTATCTCTGCTTTACTACTTTTCGATAGAAACTTTATACTCATTTGAGCCAACGTAAATGGTATTAACTCAGAGGGTCTAGAAAAAGATAAAGAACTTGAGTTAGTAGCAAATACAAAAGGGTTATTATCATTTTTATAAAAATTCAACCATTTTTCTATCAATTCAGAAGGAGACATTATTTTTTCAGATAATTCTTTAGAAGCATGATCATATACTATAACTCCGTCATCTAGCTTAAATCCAACAAATACATGATTATCGTTTGGATATACATAAAAAGGAGTGTTTGAAGGAAAATCATCTAGTTTTGTTTGTAAATCCTGTGTTGTTTTATTGACAGAATCTAAATAACAAAACTCACCATCAACACCACTTACTTTTAAGTCGATAATAGAATTAAAAGCAGAATAATCAGAGAAGTTGTTAATAGTAATTTTAGAAATTAATTCTCTGGCTTTTTCTAGACCTTGTCTTCCATTACTTTTAAACTGACTCATAAACCATCTAGACATCCCCGTACAATAACCTTTGACTTTATTTCCAGAATGGTGTCGTAATAATTGTTCTAATTTTCCTAAATCAGCTGATAAAGGAGAAAAGAGATTAGAACTTTGTAACTGACTTGTTTGATTATTTATCAGAGGAACAAGGGTAGACGAAAATAGATTCGTTGTCGCTGGAGCTGAGGAAACAGCAAAACGAGAACTATCAATGGTTGTTAAATTTGAAGCTACAGGCGTATCTACTATTTGTTTGGGGTAGCGCAAAACGCTGTTAGGTGATTCATCTATACTTGTGTAGTAGAAAACTGGAACTGGCGCTATCCCAGCCATCATAGATAAGATAGTTAGACATCTCAATTTAGACTTTTTTCCACAAGATCTATTATGAGGTCTATAATTATTACAATCTCTATTTGTCACTGGTAATGTATTACTCATATTTATTTCCATTTTAGTATCTCCATTCATCATTTTTAGTTAAAAAGATGAGTTAATTTTTCCCCTTTAAATTTATATTTGTTATTTTTTTAATGTGATAAAGAAAAAAACACCAAGTAGCAGTGTTCTTTAAATGTTTGTGATATAAAACAAAAAATGGGTTAGTTAGTTGTCATGTTGGTTCTATCTAACGATTATTTTATATCCCTAAATTGAATCGGATAAATGTTTACAATGCCAACGAAATTCGCCGCCACCAATTAGAGGAATAAACTGTTCTAGTAAACTATAGTTTTTTTCATATAGATTATCTTTTATTATTGAGATTTGGTCTTTTTTTAGTTTAGTGGTTAAGGTTGTAGTATAAAAATACACCCTATTATAAGTACTTTGAATCCAGTTTAACAATATATAACTTAACGATAGTTGTGTTAAATTAAGAAAATCCCAAAATAGTACATTGCCACCTGATGTAGAAATACAGGTTGATGGATGCTTGGATCGAATCGATATATAGTTTATATCGTGATATGCCGTTGTTATATTATTGTTTTGCTTTTTCATATTTTGTTCTTATTTATTTTATTTGTAACGTGACAAAGAAAAAAACACCGAGTAGCGATGTTCTTATGATGGTATCTAGAGGAAATTAAAATTTAAAATTACGTCACAAGATAATTACTAAATAGTGATACTAATTTTCCCTAGATTAGGGAAATGATTAAACTGAAATAATAGGGAGGAGTCCAGCCATAGCGAATAGCACCTTTAGTAAAGGGCGTATTTCGTAATATTTCAGCTTCATTAAATTCTTGTTTTGTTAACATAATTATATTTTTTTTATTTTTATTATAGCCTTTTATTGCAAGCCCTTATAAAGTTATCGGATTTTCACAATAAAAAATTTCATTTATTTTTTTATTAGCGGAATTGTCCTATAAACGATCGTTTATGGGATACATTTTTTGATGGATAGGTTATGACATCATTTTACGAGTTTTATAGTCTCATAACCCTAAAAAAATAATGATGAAATAGATTGATGTAATTGATTTCGTTTAATAGCTTCTGCCAACATTGGCGCTAACGAAATTTGTATCAAATTCTCAAATTGCTTTGATTCTGGCAAATAAATAGAATCGGTTGTCACCACTTCTTTAAACCCAGCTGTTGATAACCGTTCTACCGCAGGCCCAGAAAATACAGGGTGGGTTGCTGCCACATAAATATCCTTACACCCACGTTTTTTTAATGTTGATACACTGGATGTGATAGATCCAGCTGTATCAATCATATCATCAATAATTAACAAATTTTTTCCTTCGACATCGCCAACAATATTGGTAATCTCGGCAACATTATGTTGCGGTCTCGTTTTATGCAACACAACCAAGTCGGCACCTAACTGATCCCCTAACTTCTTAGCAAATTTTGCACGTCCAGTATCAGGAGCTACAACTGCTAAATTTTCTAATTTCTTTTCTTTAAAATAATCTACAAATAACGGTAAACATGTAAGATGATCTACTGGCTGATTAAAAAAACCTTGTATTTGATCTGAATGCAAATCAACGGTAATTAATCTATCAAACCCTACAGCAGAAATTAAATCAGCAATTAAACGACTACTAATAGGCTCTCTTGGAGCAGACTTTTTGTCTTGTCTAGCATAGCCAAAATGTGATAATACGACATGAACACGCTTTGTTGAAGCACGTTTTAAAGCATCTAAAATTAAAAATAATTCCATATAATCATCATTAGGGTTTAAACCAATGGATTGAATTACATAGGCATCTATTCCACGAATAGATTCACCTATTCGCGCATAATTTTCGCCACAGCTAAATTTTGATAATTCAATTTTTGATAATGGAATACTTAACATATCGGCTATAGCACTTGCTAAATCAGGATTAGATGATCCAGAAAATAATCGCATTGTCTCGAGTGATTGATCCATAGGCACAGTAGTATATTAATTTTTTATATCAAAGTCAATTTTCATCTAAATGATACTCTGAATAAACACCATGTTTAGCTGTAAAGGTTTCTTTATTTAAATCAATCACTAAATAGTCTGTTTTAATATTATCCTTTTTATCTTTGATTACTTTAACATTTCCAAAACATTCAACAACGGATGTCTCGTCATATAACTTTAATTTATCGCAATAGATCGTTTTATCAGATTGAACAATTTTTATATTTCCTAATAACGTTGTTTGCCTTGCTTGCCCATCAAATAACAAGGTATCACACTTAATCTTTGTTTCTTGATTTAAAGAATTCTTTATATCTTCATTTGCTAAATCCTTTTTTACAGATTCATCTAACACCCAGTCTAAATTTTTTAATGAAATTGAAACATCTTTTACTACATGCATCCTATCATTAGCTTGATCATAATTTGCTGTATACGCGGTTATTGTTTTATCACTTTGGTTTAATTTAACATTGCCTGTAACATAGAGTTGATCCCCTTCATCACTTTCATAAAATTCACCTTTATCGGCATATAAAACACTTTTTTCTTGTCTTAATGACTTTTCTTGTTCATCTAAATCTTCTGCCATATTTTCTGAAGCAAATTGTTCAAACATTAAATCACCTGATAATTTTGAGTATTTATCATCAATATAAATCACCATTTTATTACCTGATACAAAATATTCATTCGACTCAATATGAAACCCATTATCAATATAAGCTACCTTTGTTTCGTTATCAATTTGTGCTCCATTAGCAGGTTTAATGACATGATCATCTTTAATTAACTCTACTCCTTTTTGTAAATATACTGTTTCAGAATTACTGTAATATCGTAATTCATCGGATTTTATTATTATGGGAGATACTTCTTTATTATCTTCGTTGGCAATTAACCCATTCTCTTCTGGTTTTGGCTGATGTAAAAATCGAGCACTTGCTCCCTTTGTTACCGATATTGAATTAATCTTTGTATTAATTTTTATTCCGGAAGCTTCAATTGAATCAATAATAACGTCCCCCTCTTTATCATAAATTACACCTGATAAAATTGAATCCGCATAATACATCGATCTATTTTTTTTTGCCCATGCGTCATTTACCGTGACTTGCCAAGTAAGCCGGCCCTGATCATACCCTGAAATATGTGAGTGTAAAATCTCAACTAATTTAGCATCTTCAACTAATTCTTGTTTATCAAAATAGTCATACAAAAACCCAGCTATAACCATCACACTGATAATGCTTATCCCAAGAATCATATATTGCTTTATATTCTTAAGATTCATAATGAGTTAGTTAATGTTTAAAATGTCTAGATCCAGTAAATACCATCGATATCTTATTATCATTACATGCATCTATTGATTCTTTATCTCTCTTAGACCCACCAGGTTGAACAATGGCATTAATACCATATTTTACACATAACTCTACTGAATCTTTAAATGGAAAAAATGCATCTGATGCCATCACGGCTCCTTTTGCTTTCTTCCCTGCTTTTTCTAGGGCAATATTTACAGAATCAACACGACTCATTTGACCCGCACCAATGCCAATCGTTTGGCCATCTTTAACAATCAAAATAGCATTTGATTTAATATACTTTACTAATGCAAAAGCAAACTCTAAATCATTCATTTGTTTTTTTGTAGGAACTTCTTTTGTTACACAATTAAATAACTTTGATGACACTTTTTTATCATCTGCAGTTTGAATTAAAATTGCGCCATTAATATCACGCATAATAATATTGCTATTATATGATTTAGTTTCTAATAATTCTGTTTCTATTAATCGTAAATTTGCTTTTTTTGATAACAATGCTTTTGCATCAGCATCAAAACCTGGTGCTACAATGACTTCAATAAATGTTTGAGACAATTCTTTTGCTGTTTTCATATCTACAGTTCGGTTTAAACCTACAATTGATCCAAAAGCCGATATACTATCCGCCTCATAAGCACGTTTATAAGCAATATCTAAACTATCATCAATCGCGGCTCCACATGGATTTGTATGTTTAATCACTACAGCGCCTGGCAATTGAAACTCTCCGACAATAGCAATAGCAGCATCAATATCTAAATAATTGTTATAAGATAATTCTTTTCCATGCAATTGATTTAATTTCTTTTCTGGCTCTTTTCGCTTTTTATAAATAGCTGCTTGCTGATGAGGGTTTTCTCCATATCTTAAATCTGTTAACTTTTCTAATGCCATTGTAAAATATTGTGGTAATGCAGTTGATTTTTTCTCACCAATTTTATTAAAATAATCGGCAATAGAAATATCGTATTCTGCAATTAATTTAAATGCTTTAACAGCTAATGATTGCCTTGTTTCTTTTGTCAGGACTCCCTTATTCGTTACTAATTCTTTTTGAATCCTTGCATAATCTTTAATGTCTGTTACAACACTTACATGTTTAAAATTTTTTGCCGCTGCTCGAATCATTGTGGGTCCACCAATATCAATATTTTCTATCGCTTCCCCAATTGTGACATCTTTTTTCTGAATTGTTTTTTCAAATGGATACAAATTAACAATCACCAAATCAATTAACTCAATACTATATTCTTCACAAATATGATTATGATCTTTATTATTTCTATCTGCTAAAATTCCACCATGTACTTGTGGATGCAATGTTTTAACACGGCCATTCAATATTTCAGGAAACTTTGTTAAGGATTTAATAGATTTTACAGCTACTTTATTTTTTTCTAACAACGTTAACGTTCCCCCTGTTGAATAAATAGTATAGCCTAATGATAATAGACACTCAGCAAATTTAATGATCCCTTCTTTATCTGATACACTAATAATAGCTTTTTTCATATTCTTAACACCTCACTTTACACTTAAACTTTCTAAAACTATTTGAATTGCTTGTGGATAAATCAAATGTTCTTTTGCTAATATTTTTTGGGATAATGTCTCTTCTGTATCATCCCCACTTACTTCTACAATATCTTGCAAAATTAAGGGTCCCCCATCTAATACATCATTTACATAGTGTACACTACACCCTGCAAACTTCACACCATAATCAAGCGCTTGTTTTTGTGCATTTAACCCCCTAAATGCTGGTAATAATGACGGATGAATATTAATTACTCTATTCTTAAATGATTCCAAGATTGTTTGTCCTACAATTTTCATATAGCCGGCTAAACATACTAAATCGACCGAACAACCTTTTAATATTCGACATATGTCATCTTCGTATTCTTGTTTAGTTGAAAAATCTTTTATATCTAATACAAATGTTGTGATACCCAATTCCTTGGCTATTTTAATCCCTTTGGCATCTCGCTTATCGCTGATCACAACAGCAACTGTTGCATTAATTTGATTCGCTTGACTTGCCTTAATAATGGCCTCCATATTAGATCCTCTTCCTGAAATCAAAATACCTAACGCCTTATTAGACATACACAACCTCTTGATTACCCTTTTGAATCGTTCCTATCTTATAGGCTCCACACGCTTTGATAGATTCTTTAGTAATCACAACCATACCTACACCCATATTAAACACTCGATACATTTCTGCTTCTTTAATATCACCATATTTTTGAATCTGATCAAATATTGTCAGTACTCGAATCATGGATTTGTCAATCATTGCCGATAATCCTTTTGGCAACACACGATTCACGTTTTCTTCTAGTCCACCACCTGTAATATTAGCGATTCCTTTAATATCATAGGATTTTATTAATTGATTAATATCATTTACATAAATTTTAGTTGGCGTTAATAATTGGTTTATATTGGCATCTTGTAATAAAGAAGTCTGCTTAATTACGTTTCTAATTAATGAATAGCCATTACTATGGCATCCTGATGCAGGCAAAGCATAAATAGTATCCCCTTCTTGAATATTTTTTCCATCAATTGCTTTTTCTTTATCTACTACACCAACACAAAACCCTGCTATATCTAAATCTTTAGGTTGGTACATATCATTCATTTCAGCAGTTTCTCCACCAATTAAAGAACAATTCGCTTGGTTACATCCTTCTGCAATCCCTCCAACAACCTTCTTAATAATAGCGGCATCAACTTTATGACATGCAATATAATCCAGAAAAAACAAAGGGTTTGCACCCATACATATCAAATCATTTACACACATAGCAACACAGTCGATACCAACCGTATCTAAACCATCATATTCGATTGCTAAGCGAATCTTGGTTCCAACACCATCTGTTGCAGATACTAAAACAGGCTCTTTATAGTCATCTTTTGGAAACTGAAATCCTGCTGCAAAACCACCAATATTTGCTAAAACCTTGGCAGAATGTGTTGATTTAACAACATCTTTAATGTTTTCAACAGCTCGATTGCCTTCATCAATATTAACACCAGATGATTGATAATCCATAGATAATAAATTTTAAGCGATCTAGTTTGTTTTATAAAGAGTTTAAATGCTTGTTTTATTTTTTGGTTTATTATTAATTCTTACAATAGTATCATTTTACATCTTTTATAATGTACTTTTTTAAGCGTATCTAATACTATTTTTTATCTAAATATCCCTGCAATATAAAGGCTGCAGCCATACTATCAATTTTTCCTCGTTGTTTTTTTTGATTATAACCGAGATCTTGTAATTGGCGTGATGCAGCAACACTTGAATAGCGTTCATCATACGATGTTACAGGGATATTCACTTCTTCTGTTAACTCATTCATAAATGTTTCTATTTCTTTACATTTATTATTCTTTTTACCATCTTGGTTATAAGGCATCCCAACAATAATTTCTTTTATATCATTTTCCTCAAGCAACTGTTGAATGGTTGTTATTAGTTCATCAGATTGCTTAATAAACGGTCGTGGTTGAGCGGTTAATCCTAAACCATCTGATATAGCAACACCAATTCTTTTTTCACCATAATCTAGCGCCATAACACGCCCCTCGTGACTCCGGTTCATGGTGTTAACAATTTTCTACTAAAGGCCATCACCTGGTCTAAGTCTTGAATAGCAAGCCCACCAGCTTGTGCCATCGTTGGTCGTCCGCCCCCTCCCCCACCATATTTTTCTGTAATTTTTGCTACTAATGTATTCGCTGCAAAACCTTCCTGCTCAATATTTGATTTAACCAAAACGACGCCTTTATCATCAACACTTGCTGCTAACACCACAATTAATTTGTTTTTTTGACTCGTTAATTGATCTGCAATATGTCTTAAATTTGCTATCGACACATTATCAACTCGCTTAATAATACAGGTACCCTCTTGGTCTGCCATGGCTTCTTGATCAGCTACAAGCTGTTTGATTAACAGCGTATTTTCCTGCTGTTCATAATTACTTTTTTCTTTTCTAATTATCTTTTGAATCCTGTTTAAGCGTTCTTTGACTGCACCAAATTGGTCATTGTAGCTTATTTTTTCTTCTAATGATTTTAGTGTATTAGATTTTGCTAATATAGCCTCTATGTCATCAAGATTTTTTTGCAAGCTTTTTGCTTGAATAATTTCTTTTTCGATATAACATTTATCAAACTCTATTTTGGCTTCCTTATAATGCTTTGAAATCATCTCATTAAGAAAGCTACTTACTCGTTCATTCCCTGCTATAGCCTCAATACGACGTGTTCCTGCTGAAATAGCAGATTCTGATACTAACTTTACTACATCGACTTGCTTACTATTTTTTACGTGGGTTCCCGCACATAGCTCTATAGACTCTCCTCCAATATCAACGACTCTTACTCGATTTGGATCATATTTTTCTCCAAATAACGCCATCACGCCTCGCTGCTTGGCAGCAGCTAGTGATTCAAATGCAATGGTTATCTCTAAAGAATCCTTAATTAAGGTATTAATTTTAAGCTCAATATTTTTTAATGTTTCTTCAGATACTTTTTCAAAATGAGAAAAATCAAATCGTAATCGATCATGATCGACTAAACTGCCTGCCTGATGAACGTGTTCACCTAATTCTTGACGTAATACTTCATGCAACAAATGAGTTGCTGTATGATGTCTTGCCATCCCTACTTTTTCTTCTGGTTTCGTAATCACTCTTGCTTCTCCCCCTCTTGCCACTGTTAAATCTTCGGCTAAATGCAAGTCTAACCCATCAAATAAAGCCGATGTCACGTTAGTAATTTCATGAGCTTGCTGCTGATCAAATTTTGAAGCAGATCGAGACCGCTCACGTTGCTGCTCTAACAAGGTTTCAAATCCAGCTAAATCAACACTTAATTGTTTCTCTTTTGCTAATACAGTTGTTAAATCAATTGGAAAACCATACGTATCATATAACTTAAAGGCATCCTGTCCAGAAATTATGTCCTTGTCTCCTAAATTGGAAACAACGGTCTCAAATAATGCTAAGCCTGTATTTAACGTTTGTAAAAAACTTTCTTCTTCGGCTCTTACAACTTGCTTAATATAATCTTTTCTATCATTAATCTGTGGATAAGCATCTTCTAAACTATCAGAGACTGTCTCTACCAACTGATACATTATCGGCTCTTGAAACCCTAATTGCTTTGCATACCGACAGGCTCGTCTTAATAATCGACGTAATACATACCCTCTGCCTTCATTGGATAATAAAACATTGTCGGAAATGCCAAATACTAAAGTTCGAATATGATCAGCCATAACCCGATGAGGCATACCTTGTTTTGATTCGTCATAAGAAATGCCAGATAAGGCTTCTATCTTACTAATTATTGGCTGAAATAAATCAGTTTGATAATTAGATGACGTTCCTTGTAAATAAGCCGCTATTCGTTCTAATCCGGCACCTGTATCAACGTGACAAGCAGGAAGAACCTCTAACTCTTTATTAGCAAGACGATTATATTGAATAAAAACCAAGTTCCATAACTCTATAAAATCTCCATCATTTAACATGGCTTGATCAACATGGTCTGGAATAGGATCATCTTTTAAATAAACATGAATTTCTGAACAAGGACCACATGGACCTGTTGCTCCCATTTCCCAAAAATTGTCTTTAGCATCACATTTTACAATCTGCTGATGAGGTATATCCGTTTCTGATTTCCATAACCCTAAACTTTCTTCATCATCTTCAAAAACAGTTGCAACTAACTTATCTTTAGAAATTTTAAACACATCCGTAAATAATTCCCAAGCCCAAATAATAGCGTCTCTTTTATAATAATCACCAAACGACCAGTTTCCTAACATTTCAAATGATGTTAAATGGGTTGAATCATTGCCCACATCCTCTAAATCATTATGTTTGCCAGAGACGCGTACACATACTTGAGAATTAACAGCACGCTTATATGGTCGTGCTCCCGTTCCTAAAAACACATCTTTAAATTGATTCATTCCTGCGTTAATAAATAACAGGCTTGGATCATTATCTGGAATAATCGGCGATCCTGCGACCACTGTATGCTGTTTATTCTTAAAAAAATCTATAAATTTATTCCTGATTTCTGAACTTTTCATCTTAATGTTAAGTATAGCTAAGATGGTTTCTTAATAAAAGAAGGAGAATAATTTGTTAGAATCTCTGTCATTCTTTCTATTGTTTGATTTGAAAAAAATTTTATGTACTTTTTTTCTTACGTTTAAATTTTTTAATTAAATCAAACCAACCTGTAATATCGGTTGCAACTTCAACTCGTGTAATCATTTTTCTAACACCAATGAACACACGAATCAATTCAAATAAACCATAAATCGATAATATACAAATTACCAATAATAATAATTGAATAATATCAGCCGTATTTAATGTCATACCAATCCCCTAATATGCTTATTTTTTTGATTTTCGATCATCAATCATTTTTGAAATTTTATCAAATCCATTTTCAATAGCATCTAAGGTTTTGTTAACAACTTCTTCGGTATTTTCTGGTTTTTTTATTGATACTGATTTTTTTTTCTTTTTTGGGGTTTGTTTATCTGCCGAATTGCTCTCATCTAAATCTTCTTCGCTATATGCCTCTTCATCTTGTAATAACCAAATCGTTCCTACTATACCAGCCAAAACGCCAATAACAGCACCTTCTAAAAATTTACTTTTACTCATGAAAACTCCTCGATCAGAATTTAATTATATTATAATATTAAATTCGGATAAACCTGTAAATGATTAGGATTTTTTTATGACAACACAGCCATGTATTACTATTTCAGAACTAAATCAGCTTATTAAGTTATCTCTTGAATCTAATCCCATCTTAAATGATCTTTGGATTACAGGTGAAATAACTCAATTTAAACACTATGCTAAAGCGAATCAATATTATTTAAATATTACAGATGGTAAAGCTGTTATTAACTGTGTTATGTATGCCAAAACATTATCACTCATAACGTTTAAACCTGCTATTGGCCAACAAGTTTTTATCAGAGGAAAAATTATTTTTTTTCAAAACAAAGGGTCTCTTATCTTTCAGATTGCTTATATGACACCTGATGGAATTGGTGCTGAAACAAAAAAATTAGTAGAACTCAAAGCACAATTTACTAAAGAAGGCTTTTTTGACTCTGCCAATAAGCGTGCCTTACCTTTATATCCTGATACCATTGCTCTTATTACATCCCTTGATTCTGCAGCTATGGGAGATTTTGTTACGACACTACGGCAAGCTAATCATTATTCTAAGCTTCTGATTATTCCGGCAACTGTTCAAGGTACTCAAGGGGCATTATCAATTTGTGAAAGTATCGATCTTGCTAAGCATCATAAGTGTGATCTTATTGCTATCGTTCGTGGTGGTGGTTCAACACAGGATTTAAGTATCTTTAATGATGAAAATTTATGTCGTAAAATTTTTACTTCTTCTATCCCTATTATTACAGGCATTGGACATCAAACAGATGAATCGTTGGCTGATTTAAGCGCTGATGCTACAGCGGTGACGCCTACAGCTTGTGCTAATCAACTAGCAAAGCCATTTTTGGATCTTAATCAATACTTAAGCCATATTTATTCTTTTTTTACTAATTTAATTTCAAACAAAATTAACGCTATTTATCAAACTGCTATTCATGCTAATCAACTCCTTCAATCTAATGTTGAACACATACTTGATTCTTATGAAGCTCGTATTTCTCATCTTTCTCATTTAATCGTCACCTTAAACCCTCTTAATACCTTATCCAAAGGCTATTCAATCACTACTCATAACGGAAACCCAATAACATCTACCAAGAATCTTTCAAAAGATGATATGATTAGCACATCATGTGTTGATGGAACCATTGATAGTATTATAAAGGATGTTCATTATGACAAAAAAACCTACAAAAAAAACCATTAAATCTCTTTTAGAATCTTTAGAAATACTTGTTAAAGATGTTGATAACATTGATACATCACTTGAAGATACACTTACTAAGTATGAACAAACGATTGCTATTTCAAAAGAACTCTTAACCTTATTAAATACCCAAAAAGAAACATACACTGTTTTAAAACAAAAACATGATGATTTATTAAGCTAACGTTATGATTAATACGCGCGTGACATTTGATACTTTACAATCTCTTTATTCTTCTAAAATAGAAGCTTATATGCTTAATGTAATTGACCAAACTATCGATGATGAACGTGCTGTTTTAAATGATGCAATTCGCCATAGTTTACTCAATGGGGGCAAACGAATTAGACCCTTGCTTAGCATTGCGTCTCATTCATTATTTTCAAATAAGGTTGATCAAATCTTACCGCTTGCTTGTAGCTTAGAAATTATTCATACTTATTCGCTTATCCATGATGATTTACCATCTATGGATAACGATGATTTACGTCGTGGCAAACCTACGTGTCATATTAAATACGGAGAAGATATTGCAATTTTAGCAGGGGATACATTAAATACATTAGCATTTGAAATTTTAGCAACGCACTTAGATTCCTTTTCTGACTCATCCGTTCTTACCATTATTCGTATGATTGCAAAAAACATGGGTATCGCAGGACTTGTTGGTGGCCAAGTCTTAGATATTAAATCATCAAATTCTACTGCAGATCTTAACCATTTAAACAATCTTCATCAGAAAAAAACAGGCGCACTCATTCAGCTAGCCATCTCATCTCCTGCATATTTGCATGATGCTGATCCTGGTGTTATTAAAGAATTAGAATTATTTGGATCTCATCTTGGTTTATTATTTCAAATCATTGATGATATCTTAGATGTTGTCGGTGATAAAACAATGTTAGGCAAAAGCCCTGGTAAAGATCAGGTTTTAAATAAGTTAACCTATCCTGGTATCATGTCGCTTGATGACTGTCGTAAGATTGCTGAACAAGAAAAAAATAAAGCCTTAGATAATTTACATCGGATCGAAACAATCTATCATTATGATACTAAAGAACTATTAGCTATTCTTAATTTTACGTTTGATCGATCTTATTAAATTGGCATGACTATACGTGTATGCTAAGATTGTACGAATAGGATATAAATTATGATAACACTAAAGGAAACTATCTTACTTGATCACTTAACTTTTCCTGATGCTTTAAAAGAGCTAAGTATTGAGGATTTAGAATTATTAGCAGCTGAAATTCGAACTCGTTTATTAGAAATTGGAAATTTATGTGGTGGTCACTTAGCCTCTAATCTTGGTATCGTAGAAATTACAATTGTTTTACATAGCTTATTTACCAGCCCTACTGATAAATTTGCTTGGGATACATCCCATCAAACTTATGTTCATAAAATGTTAACAGGCCGATTAAATCAAATGTTTTCGATTCGTCAAGAAGGTGGTTTATCTGGGTTTACCAATATTTTTGAAAGTGATCATGATGCATTTGGTGCAGGTCATGCATCAACTGCGTTATCGGCTGCTCTTGGGTTTGCTCATAGCCGTGAAATCTTAAAACAAGACCATAAAGTTGTTGCTATTATTGGCGATGCCTCATTATCTGGAGGCATGTCTTTTGAAGCTTTAAATAATATTGAGCGATTAAATTCTAATTTTATTTGTATTTTAAATGATAATAATATGGCCATTTCTAAACCTGTGGGCAATATGTCTACATATATGACAAAAATTCGAACATCCCCATTATATGATCAAGCTCGAAAAGTGTTAGAACAATTTTTAACCACAATACCAAAAGGTGGTCCGTTAAAACGTAAAATTGAAAAAGGTCTTGATCATTTACGTGATTTATTAATTGACCAAAAATTTGGTGTTATGTTTGAAGAGTTCGGGTTTCAGTATATCGGGCCTATCGATGGTCATAATATTAGCATGCTGATGGCGGCACTTCGGTATGCCAAACATTATGAAGGACCTGTACTTATTCATGCTATTACCCAAAAAGGAAAAGGTCATGCTCCTGCCGAATTAGATCCCATTAAATATCATGGTGTTTCGCCTCAAAAAAAGATTACACCTGTTGCAAAACCACCTCAAAAAACTCTTACAAACTCAGAATTTTTTGGTAATACAATGATCGATATTTGTAATCAACGTTCTGATGTTGCGGTTATCACACCGGCCATGATTGGTGGTAGTGGTTTAACTAAATTTTCAGAAACACACCCTGATAAATTATTTGATGTAGGGATCGCAGAAGAACATGCCGTAACGTTTGTTGCTGGTTTGGCACGTACGGGTGTTAAACCTGTCTTGGCTATTTATTCTACATTTTTACAACGTGGTTATGATCAACTTATTCATGATGTCTGCATTCAAAATTTGCCAGTAATTTTTGCACTTGATCGCGCAGGTTTTGCAGGTGAAGATGGTGTGACTCATCATGGCATTTTTGATTATGCTTATATGTTACCTGTTCCAAATATGACTATTTTAGCTCCAAAAGATGCTGCTGAAATTAAATCCATGCTTCATTGGGCTCTTGAGCAAAATTCTCCTATTTCCTTACGTTATCCCAAAGGTGCTATTATTGAACGTCACGATATTCCAGTTAGTGAAACGTTTAATGGTAAAGCTGAGGTTATGTTTGAATCTAGCCCAGGTGATGGTTATGATTATTGTATTATTGCTGTTGGATCTATGGCATGGGAAGCTTATGATGCTGCCCTGCAATTACATCAACAGGGGTTACGATTAGCAGTAATTAATTTAAGATCAGTTAAGCCGTTAGATACAGATACATTAAGTCCTTATATTCATAGTTCAACACATATTTTAGTTATTGAGGAAGGATCTCAAATTAGTGGGGCTTTTTCTTTTATCATGCAAACATTTAAATCGGTTAACAAGATGACTGATAACTGGCATTATCTTGGTGTTCCTGATGCTTTTTATGATCATGGAAAAATACCTAGTCTGCGCAAACAATGTCAACTAGATACCAACAGCATTTGTGATTTTATTAATACGCTTAATAAAACGAAGCAATCACCCCAAATCTTGAATAAGATTACGTTGTAAATCCTGGACGGCTTGTTGAGCTTTGGCTTGCAACCGTTTTGAAATTTCTTTATTCGAATCTTCAAATGTATCAAATATGGGCTTTCCGATTGATAAATGAATAAGCCCAGGTAAAAATAAGGTTTGATTTTTTTTCAATAACTTCATTGATCCATGAATATAACATGGAATAATTGGTTTTTTTGCAGAAGCGGCTAAATGAAAGGCGCCTCTTTTAAAAGGTTTAATCTCCCCTGTATCCGAGCGAGTTCCTTCTGGAAAAATAAAGGCATTTAAATTTTTATTAAGTCTTTCTTGCATTTGCTCTAATTGTAAAAGTGCTCTCGATTTTTTTTCGCGATCTACTAACACATGCTCCATGTGCTTCATGTCATAACTTAAAATAGGAATTTTATTTAATTCTTTTTTTGCAAAAAAAACAATTCTTTGGGGCAAAAAAGCCATTAAAATTACCACATCTAATAAACTTTGATGATTAGCAATAACAACTCCATTTTGATCGTTAGGAAAATTTTCTTTTCCATGTACCTTTACTCTAACAGCTCCCATAAAAAAAGCTGATCTTAAAAAGAGATTAGCTAATTTATAAAAAATAGTAGACTTATTTTTAAATGGAAATAGCATTATAACGTTGGTAATTAGATAGTGTAGAATAAAAATCAAAGTCGTTAACGACCAAGCATAAATAGAATAAATTAATTTTAATAATGGCATTTTTTTCCTAATTTTAATTTCTAAGATTAATAGTAACAAATCTTTTTATTAAAAAGAATTACTAACTAGCATGCATTTATGTTGGTTATCATTATTGCCAGAAACAATGCTACAAAAGACTACTATAACCATAAACGTTGTCTTATATGATCCTTTAAATATGCCGTATGATATATGTTTTAATCTTAAGAAGCTCCATCATAATGACATTTTTTGACCTACGATGTCTATCCATAAGGTATTGCAAATAATAACAGTGACTTATCGTGCCCAATAGCCCTATATTATAAGTCATTAATTGTGAGAGCCCCCTTAAAACAACTAGAATTTGTCACTATGAGTGTAGATCATTTAAAAATAAGTTTTATAGTCAGTTATTATGCTGGTTTTAATTATCATTTTTATCTTTACAATGCTTGTCCTTTGTTTTTATGATAAACTTAATTTTTTAAATTAAATTAATAAAAGGAAATATTATGACATCTTTAATGGTATCCTCTTCTGGTATTCGTGGGGTTGTAGGCAGCAGCTTAACTCCTGATATCGCACTTTCTGTGGGGGCATCTTTTGGAACACTTATCGGAAAAGGCCCTGTTATTTTAGGCGGGGATACACGTGTTAGTTATGATTGTATAACAGCTAGTGTTGTTGCGGGGTTATTGTCTGTTGGTACAGATGTGATTCAGATTGGCAAAGTACCAACCCCAACCGTTCAGCAACTTATTAAAATGCATAATGCGAAAGGAGGGCTTGTTATTACGGCATCTCATAACCCGATTATCTGGAATGGTATTAAACTAATGAACGAATCTGGTTCATTTTTATCAGATGCGCAATATAATCAATTTATTTCAACATATGAATCTAAATCATATTCTTTTAAGCCGTATAATGAATTGGGGGAATTATCTAATGATCCAATGGCACTTGAAAAGCATATTGATTTAATTTTATCAAAAATTGATATCTCTGCGATAAAAAACTCTGGTATAAATGTATTAATTGATGCAAATAATGGTACAGGCGCCTTGGCTGATCCTATTTTGCTCGATCAACTAGGAATTAACTACACCATTATTAACAACGTTCCTGATGGTAATTTTAGCCATGATCCTGAACCACTCGAAAAAAACTTAACTCAAATTAAAAATGAACTTGCCAAAGGCTCATATGATATTGGGTTTGTTCAAGATGCTGATGCGGATAGATTAGTTATTTTGGATGAAACTGGGCGCTTTATTGGCGAAGATTATTCGTTAGCTTTATGCGTGGATTATGTTTTGTCATATGAAAAAAAGAATGAGCCGATTAAAAATGTTGTTGTTAATCTATCAACTTCTAACGTTATTACTGATATTGTTGAACAAAAACAAGGCAGAATTCATCAAACTAAAATAGGCGAACCTAATGTTACTGCTAAAATTAAAGAAATTAATGCCATCGTTGGAGGTGAAGGTAATGGGGGTGTTATTTATCCCGAAGTTGGCTGGGGCCGTGACAGTCTTGTAGGGATTGTTCTTGCTTTAAATTATCTGGCTAAAACGAAACGCTCTGTCTCTGAAATTGTTAATTCATATCCTCGCTATACCATGCTAAGAGAAAAATTACAGGTTTCACATACAAGTGATATTCCTGAATTATTAACAAAAATAAAAGATTATTATGCTAATTATTCCCTAAATCAAGATGATGGTATTAAAGTGATGATGGATACGGGATGGATTCATGTTCGCCCTTCAAATACTGAGCCTATTATCCGAATATTTATTGAACAAGCTACGCAAGAAAAAGCAGAAAGCTTATTAAAGGATGTTTTAAGCTTAACTTAGTGATAAAAGTATTGTTGAAATATCAAAATAAGGATATAATTCTCATTCTAATTGAATGTAGAGGATATAATTAATGAAACGACAGCGAAAATTTAAAATACAACGAAAGCTAAATGTAGTATTGCCATCTTTTGGTGACAAAAAAGAAAAGGGTCCATTAGCAAAACGACCAACACCCCCTGGTTTTCATGGTAAAATAAAATCTAGACGTACATCTGAATTTGGTCTTCGATTAAAAGAAAAACAAAAAATACGTTTTTATTATGGTTTAAAAGAAAAACAAGTAAGAACACTTGTTATTAAATCTAAGAAAAAAGAATCTAACTGGTTATTAGCATTTGTAGATACTGTTGAGCGTCGTCTTGATAATGTTTTATTTCGATTAGGATTTTATCCAAGTATTCCATCAGCAAGACAAGCTGTTGTACATGGACATATTAACGTTAATGGTAAACGATGTGATATTCCATCGTGTATTATTGCTATTGGATCTGAAATTAGTTTAACAAAAAAGGCTTATGATAATGTACTAGTGCAAGCAACTCTTAAAGAACCAACATTAGAATTGCCTCATTATTTAAAATTAGATACAAAAGAAGGAAAACAAGTTGGTACTGTTATTGATAAACCATTATTAACAGATCTACCATTTGAGTTTGAACATCAATACTTTATTGAGTTTTACGGTAAAACAAAGTAGTTACTGTTTACAAAATTAAATAAATCTATTTATTCTCTGGCAGAATATTTGATATGTTTTATTATTATACGGACGTTTTTAAAACGACCTTATTATTTTCTTTCTTACTTTAAATACATATGAATGATTATTTGGAAATATTTATCAATAGATGCCTATGAACTTTCTTTTTAATTGTGTATATGCTATTAATTGTTATTGATACTGTCTTGTTGATATATATTATGACATATAATTTGTTCTATTAATTTTAACTAAGATTTATTATATTTTTTATAATTATATTAGTCTAATATTAAGATGATATATCATTTTCATGGTGGAGGTGACAAGGATCGAACTTGCGACCTTCTGCGTGCAA
>CERB01052266.1_pt1 | contig 20690 bp, 21 predicted proteins | sample 356271 | NCBI WGS metagenome assembly CERB01 (sample SAMEA2621155, study PRJEB7988) | marine metagenome | isolation source: saline water (ENVO:00002010), including
CTGGTGCAGCAGAGACAATTACATTCTCTCCAGAACTCTATGGAGTTGTACATGTATTTGGTGCAGCAGATACACCAAGAACAAGAGTCACAGTTGGAACTGGATCCTTCTTCACATGGAACAATGCATCCGAGTCCAGAACAATTGCAGTCGAGAATGTTGCAATCTTCGACTTCTTGGGTGTTGCAAGACAGGCAGTTGCCAGAAACATTGTTACAGATGTCACTGTCGAGGTCAGAGGATCAGGTGCAGAATCCTTCACAAGGAAAGGATATGTTGGAGAAGGTTCCGCACAATTCTTTGGAGAATCTACTTCCAGTATTACAACAGTTGCATCTGGTCTTGCAACAATCGATGTCTTCGAAGAGGACAATGTTCCTACTATTGTCAAGACATTTGCTGGTTCAGGTCGCATACCTTCTGTATCAAATGCAGGAGTCCTCCGTACATTCAGTTACGATGGACATTGCCCAATTGAGATTGATATTACAACCAAGGTCATTGCACCTTATCAGAGATTTGTATCTGAAGGTGGAGTTATTCTGCATGTTGGTGAAGGTACAACAAGACGCATACAAGTTGCACCACCAAGATCTTATGGATGGATCATATAAGATAAATATAACATAAATATACTTGGTATCGAATAATCACTGATGACAACTCAGGTTCAATTCCGAAGAGGTACTACAGCTGAACATGCTCTATTCACTGGAGCACAGGGTGAGCTGACGATTGATACTGACAAAAATATGGCCGTCATTCATGACGGAACCACTACTGGTGGATTTGACGTTTTTAGAGCTAGATGGGAATATATCAATTCAAATCAAACTCTTGGAACAAGCCTTCGTTATTTGGTGGACTCCTCAAATGGTCCAATATCGTTAACCCTTCCACTTTACAATAACCAATTAGTTCCCAAATCTGGGGATGTAATAGAGTTTATTGACGTAAAGTTTAGTTGGGATATAAATAATGTTACTCTGACGGACCCTATCGGACGACAATTCCAGAATACATTTGGAGTTATATCATCACCTCTGGTGTTTGATGTCAAAGGAGCAAGTGTCCAACTTATTTGGGAAGGAGTTTACTGGAGGGTAATAGTCCAATGACGATGTACATTAGCGATAGTTTTCGAGGCGGTGGCACTAGCTCAGGCGGTGGCGGTGGTGGCGGATTTGCTAGTAACAACTACGATCTTGGTAACGATTTTACTATCCACGCTCTAAGCAGAGATGCTGATGGCATGCTCAACTACACCAAAATAAGAAGTATTGATGATGATGTAGTAACTTTCCATCGTAAAGATGGAACTCCATACCTAGATATTGCAACTGGTATGACCGATTATGTAGAAGAAACTACAGAAGAAAAGTCATACACAAATCATCCACAAGATGAATACCAGCAGTACAGATTTGACAGTAGAAAAGTAACCTACTTTATAGATGATAGCGGATATTTCAATGTTCGTTTCAATGAATCTTACGATTATACAACCGAGGGACCTAAGTAAAGGAAAAACAAATGGCAGATTTTAGACTTGGCAGACTAAAATTTAACTGGAGAGGTGACTGGACGGCTGCGACCGCCTATGTCATTGATGACATTGTTAAATTTGGTGCTAACACTTACGTAGCTACCGCTAACCATACATCGGTTTCGAGTGCTGCACAATGGTACGCAACCGATGCAGGCAGTTGGAACCTTCATACAGAAGGTATCTACAACACAGGTGACTGGGCTGCAGCTACTTTCTATAAGTTAAACGATATCGCAAAATACGGTAACGTACTTTATAGGACTATTGATCCACACCTATCTACTAGTACTTTTGACAGTGCTAAGTTCTCTGCCTACTTAGATGGTCTTAAGTTTGAAGATACTTGGGATTCTGCTACAGAGTATCAGAAGGGAGACATTGTAACATATGGTGGTTATTCATATGTTGCTTTAACAACTAGTATTGCTATTCAACCAAATAACGGTATTGGTAACCAGTGGGATATCCTAACAACTGGTTTCAAAGTTGTTGGTAACTGGAATGCAACTACAACTTATAAACCAGGTGACGTTGTACTCTTAGGTGGTAACTCATACGTTGCTAAGACAACAAACATTAATAAGTCTCCTGATACAAACACTTCTGATTGGGACTTCGTTGTTGGTGGATTTACATGGAAGGGAACTTGGGACGTAGGTACTGTCTACTATCCAGGTGATGCTATTTCTAGAAATAGTAACTCCTATATTTGTGTAGCTCAGTCAACAGGTAATGCACCTGAAACAGATACTCTTGGTACATATTGGAATTCACTTGCTGAAGGAGCGTCTGCCAACGTTCTAACAACATCTGGTGATATCCTGTATCAAGCTGGAGCTGGTCCTGCTAGATTAGCAATTGGAACTGAGAATAAAGTTCTTACTGTTGGTTCCGATGGTTATCCAGCATGGAAAGAGAGTCACGTTACACATAAAGTTTATTACGTTACTCCAGAGGGTAAAGATACCAATCCAGGTAACAGTATTACAACAGCATGGAGAACAGTTCGTCACGCTGTAGATACCGTAACTGGTCCTGCAACAATCTATGTTAAGGCAGGAACATATAATGAAATCCTTCCAATGAGGGTTCCTGAGCAAGTAGGTATTGTTGGTGATAACTTAAGAACATCAAGGATTCAGGCAAGAGCTGGTGAACCTTCAAGTGTTGTTAAACTTACACTTGCACAAGTACCTGATGCTCAGTATAGAGTTCTTGGTTCTACTATCACATCTGGTGATGGAGCAAAGACTGGTGAAGTTATTGACGTTAGAGACGGAGGTGGATCGATCTATGTCCAGACTGATGGATTTGAGAATAACAAAACTGGTGACGCATACAACCTATTAACATCTAACACACAGTTCCTTGTTAAGGAAACTCTTGCACAAGCTGCTAATGGTGGTGTTGCTATTACTAGCCCTCCTGGTGGAGATGCTTCTATATTTGAAAGCAAACTTGCTAGTTTGGTTCAGGATATCACTGCTAACTTAGGTTATGGTGGTAACGACCGTGTTTATGACACAATTGATGACTGGATTACTTCTAACTATTGGAACGGTAACGAGGCAGAAGTTGTTTCTATCTTAGCTTACTTGATTCCTCTTGCAAAAGATGTTATCAATAACGACACAATTACTGTTATTGGTACTCATGGATTAGGTCAGGTTAAGAACGAATCTATTTCAGATATCGTTGATTATGGACAAGCAACTTGTGTTGTTCAGGATGCTGCTATTACAACCTTAGTTGGAGTTGCAACAACTGGATTATCTTCAGGACTTGGAAGTATTACTAGAGACGCTAATGCTAACCTCTGGACAACTTCAGACACATATGAAGCAGGTGCTACAGATATAGGTATCACTGGCGTAACACCTATCATGAATGAGCATTTAACTATGTGGATGCTAGGAAGCACCACTATGCTTAAGGACATGGTTATGGACGGAATGGTTGGATTCATTCCTTCTGCTTCTGATCCTAAAGATCTTAACACTGCTACAATTGGTGGTGTTTATGTACGTCTAGATCCTAACTCACCAATTAAGAGATCACCTTACGTATCAAACTGTTCTTGCTTCGGTGCAACTGGAGTTGGTGCTGTTATTGACGGTGATGTTCATGCTAAGTGGGATAACACAGCACAGTTTACACCAACAGGTGCTACATACAATCCTTCTACTGGTGCTCTAGATCTTACTCTTGGTGCAGGTCATGGATTGACTACTGGATCAAGTATTACATTAGCACAAGCATCTATTACATTCAGTTGTACTAAAGATGGTAATGCTACAAACCATGCATATCCTCGTGTTAGTGACCCTTCGTTTGGTAAGGAACTTGTAATTACAAGTCATAGTGATACAAACATTGTAGTTAATGTTGGTGTTGCTGCTCCTGCTGACCAGTATGCTCATACATTTGTAAGTGCTTCTACTAATGCTGTTGTATTTGATAACAGATCAAACAAAACAATGGTGTTTGACTCTTGGACACAAATCCACGAAGATGGTGGAGTTGGTTTCTGGTGTACAAACAAGGCTGGTGCTGAGATTGTATCTTGCTTTACTTACTACTGTCACATCTCATACTCTTCTACTAGAGGTGGAAGAATCAGATCTCTTGCTGGTAACTCATCATGGGGAACATACGGTATTGTATCTTCTGGATTCGATACTAATGAAACGACTCTTGATGGTACTATCGATGGTCTATCTCTTGAATATGATGAAGCAACAATCGTTGCTGGAGCACAAGATTCAATTTGGTTGAATGAAGAAAGAGTTATTGGATTAACATCTGGTGCTGTTGGAGAGATCATCTCTGTACAGGCTGGTGTTGGTAAGATACTATACAGACCATTTAAAGGATCATTTGTACAAGGTGAGACCATTGATGGTCAAACTTCTGGAGTACAAGGTTCTCTACTTAGTAACGCTGACTACATGGGTGGACAAAACGGATTCGTTCTTGCCTTAACTGGTAGAACATCTGCTCCTGTTCCAGGTGGTTCAGTTGAATTTGTTACTGGTGCTGGTGGTGCTGGAGAAGAACCATTCACATTCGTTATCGCTAACTCATCATACACTGCTCCTAGTGGAAGAGGTAACTTAACTGTTACTAGAGGACTGCTAGGTAGTACTGCTGCTATACATCAAGGTCTGGAATTGATTACCAGATACCAGTATGGTGGTGCTAGTAACTTGAGTTCTGCTATTGGATCTCCGACAGAAACTACAATTTATGTTAACTCTATTGCAGGATTCTCAATTGGAGCATACTGTATTGTAAATGATGAAATGATGGCCATTACTTCATTCCCAACAGCAACTTCGCTTGCAGTTACTCGTGGACAAGAAGGTACAAATGCTGCTACTCATACTAGTGGTGATTCAGTACGTGCTATCGAAATTAAGTCTGTTGATCAAACAGATACTTTAAGAGATCTCACTTCTTCCACTACTGTTGTTCGTATTACTGATGCTTCTGGATTCAACAATAATGATTATATCAAGATCAATAGTGAATTCATGCAGATTACAAATGCACAAACAGATACAACTGGTACTGCATTAGTGGTTCTTGCTGCTGAGAAACCTACAAGAACATTTGACGGACAAAACTACAAAATCAGATATGGTTATAGTCAAGTTCGACTAACTGGTCATGACTTCCTAGACTTAGGTACAGGAAACAAACTAAACACCAACTGGCCTGGAGATCCATTAGTGGATCCAGCACCAGGTAATGAAGTCACTGAGGACTTCCCAGGACGTGTATTCTTTGTATCAACAGACCAAGATGGTAACTTCACAGTTGGACGTTACTTCAAGGTCAATCAGGCAACTGGTTCAACTACATTGAATGCTTCCTCATTCGACCTTTCAGGTCTGTCATCCTTGAGACTGGGTTCTATTGGTGCTCAGTTAGGAGAAAGTATCACAGAATTCTCTTCTGACGTTACTCTTTCTGCTAACTCAAACCAAAAAGTTCCTACACAACGTGCTGTCAAGACATACATCGACGACAACCGTACAACTAAAGGATACGTCTTCTGGGCAGGGTCAGTTTGATCCCCCACTTTATAAATATCAAATAAACCACTATCGTCTACACGGAGAATAGGTAAATGGCATCTGGAATATTGGGGACACAACAATCCCTAGCCGCAAACACATTAACAACAATATATACAGTACCTGCAAGTACAGTAGCATATTGTAACTTCAACATTGTCAACACTAATGCGACACCAGTTGATGTAAGAGTAGCTCTTGCAGCTGCTGATACACCATCTGCTGCTGAGTATGTCGAGTACAATGCTGAGATTGGTGGGTTCGGAGTTCTTGAAAGAACTGGATTCGCTATACAAACAGGTAAAAAAATTGTTGCCTATTCAGACACAACTGGCGTGAGTATCTCTGCCTATGGTGTTGAAGAATCAACTTCCTAATTAATAAATAGATTTACAAGGAGATTTTAGAACAATGGGACGCAACCTAACGCCTGCATCTGACACAAGAGAAACCGTAGCAGTTACTTCAGCACACTCTGTATTGGCTGGACAAATTTTGCTACTTGATACTACTAGTGCTGCATTCACAGTAACTTTACCTGCTAATGGTAAATTAGGAGACAGAATCAATTTAATTGATGCTGCTGGTAACTGTGATGTTAACAAAGTAACAGTATCTAGAAATGGACACAAGATCGCTAACTTGGCTGAAGATCTTGATTTCGATTTGAAGAACGCTTCACTTGAGCTCATTTACACAGGTTCAGCCTACGGATGGTCAATTCTATCCAACTAATTCAACTAAGGTAGTAAAATGTCGAGTTTACGAGATCTATTAGATGTACCTGAAGCAGATGTCGTCCCTATACAAACGTATATGGGCGGTGGTCAGCATCAGATATATTATAGAGGAAATATGTGTTGGCAGTTTGAGAGTTCGTATAACTACGACTGGCAACGTATAAGATGGTGCGTCCCTAGCAGCTGTATATGCAGGGTTAAGTTTGAAATCTGGGGTGGCGGTGGAGGCGGCTCTGGTACATGTTGTTGCTCTATTGCTTGGCCTGGTCACTCTGGTCAGTATAGTGCTTGCACAGTTTGTGCTGCTGTACAAAGTGTCTCCCAGTTAGACGGTTGTTGTTATGATATATGTGTCGCCAATGGTACGTGTAGATACCCTTCAGGCGGTGGTTTTGATGGTTGTAAATCCTATATTAGTGGTCCAGGATTAAGCGACTTCTGTGCATGTGGTGGTTGTCATGGTCATCAGTGTTGTCACTGGATTGATTCTTACTTCTCTTGTAGAACTAGAATAACCGATACTGGTAAATCTTGTCAGAGAGCTCAAAGCGAACACTATACACTTAATAATAGTGATTGCATGGATGAGTGCGAAAAGTATGGTAAGTGGTATTGGAACGGTCTTACTCCTTATATTCATTATGATTGCAACCCTGGTTGTGGTAACTATTGTATGAAGAAAGACTACCATCCATATCCTGCTATGTACGGTGCTCGTTATGGAGTTGTTAATGGTTACAGAAAGCATACTATGGCAACTTGTGGTAGAACTGAAACACTATGGTTGACAGGTAACAACGGTGGACTCTCAGGAGACTGCTGGAGAAACGGTCCTCCTGGTTCTGGTGGTGTATCTGCTCAGGTGTTTGGTGGTGGTTGCTGCTGTTCTTCTGAGGGTGCTCACGGACTCGTAAGAATCACATTATTCTGTAAAACATAAGGAAAGGCAAATGAATTTACGAGAATTATTAGGAAGAGAATTTGCTTCAACTATAGATGAAACAGTTTCAGCAAATACTTCACTAGAAAGAAACCACGAAGGTAGAGTATTTTTATTCCATCCTTATTGTAACCAAGATAACTGCGAGAGTAGTTACAGAGGTTACTGTCTTCAGTACTGGTGTGTACCTTGCGGTACTACTCAAGCAACTTTCGAGTTGTGGGGTGGAGGCGGTTCAGGCGGTGGTGCTTGCTGCTGTATGCAGGGAATGCCTGGTGGTGCTGGAGCATACGTAAGAAAGACTCTTGAGTATCCACAGATACAAGGTGGTTGGTGTTATCAACTTTGCGTTGCATCACCTAACTGCTGCTCAAGATGCTGCTGTGGTATTAGAGGATGTAAAACATGGGTTGGTGGTTGCAACTTAAGCAACCTCTGTGCTGATGGTGGACTTCCTGGTAAGACATGTTGCTGGGCTTTCTGGAACTCAACATATAGATGCCAAGATAAAGTTTCTTGGGGTGGATGTGGAGGATGGAGACTTCACGAAGATGGAGCATGCTCCTACGGTGGAGATGAGATGATTAAAGGAAGACCTGGTTTCTTCATCACTCACTGTAATGATAATAACTGTTGGACTAAAGGTGGTATGCCTTATCCTGCTGGTCTTATTAATCAAAAAGGTGGATGGTTAACACAAAACTATCAAGGTAATGCATGTAATCATTCATACATGTATTGTTCAGGTACGACTCCTTGGGCGTACAACATTAACTGTAACGGTGGTCCAGGACTTCCTGGAGTTGGTGCTCCTTCTGCTACTGCGTGTGGTGGTGGATGCTGTTACGGATGGCGTGGTGGCGGTGGATTCATTAGAATCACATACTGCTCATGCTGGTTACAGACAAGTTCACAGAACGAAGACTGTGCTTGGTACTACTTTAACTAAATAAGAGGACAGAGGCACTATAGATGGCTAATACAAATTTACGAGATCTATTAGGATTCGTTACATCAGATTCATTGGAGGGACTATCAGCACCCGATGCTACCACAAAACTAGCAAGACTACCGTCTGCTGGTTATTGTGTACAGTATATTCACGGTGCTTGTGGTTCAACTTGTAGTGAACATTCTACCAGTTACAACTACTATAGGTATCCACTATGGTGTATTCCTACTGGAGTCTGTGATGTTATCTTCGAAATCTGGGGTGCTGGAGGCGGTGGAGGATCATCCTGCTGCTGTTCTAGGGGCATGCCTTCTGGTTCTGGTGCATATGCGTGGAAACGTATTACAGGTGCTGCTGCATCTCTTCAAGGATGTTCCTATGATGTTCATGTAGGTAGACCTGGTTGCGGTAGAACTGGATCACAGTGTGGTAATCAAGGTGGTACTTCTTACATCACTGGTTATGGTTTGAGTAACTTCTGTGCTAGAGGTGGACATGGAGGATGCTCATGCTGCTTCCTATGCTGCTGCACATGGAATGCTCAGTGCATGAGTAGTTGCCCTTATGGTTGCTGTGCAACTTACTGTGGTGCAGACGGTGGAGCATACGGTGTTCCTGGTGCTGCTTACATATTCTGTTATAGTAATCATTGCTGGAACAAACAACACGTTCCTTATCCTGCTGGATTAGTTAACGGTAAAGGTGGTTGGATGACTGCTGTTACTTGTGAAAACAGTGGATGTGGACATTGCATGCTACATTGGGCATCTGCTCAGTTAGGATGGGGTGGATCATTCTCTGATCACAACTATGTACCTGGTGTTGGTGGACCTTCTGGTTGGACTTGTGGTGGTGGTTGTTGTCGTGGAGAGAACGGTACTGCTGGTATGATCCGTATCAACTTCAAGTACGACGAAAACTTGTAAATAATATAAATAGGAAAGTATAGGTAATCAAAGGTTATGGCTTTTACAAAAACATTCACATATAAAGTGCCAGATGATTATTTGGCACAAACTGATTCTTTAGGAAAAACTGCCGAATGGACATATGATGGTCCAAGATGGTTGTTCGTTTTCGTTGATAAGGAAACTAACAGATGGATTCCATCACAGTCATGTATTGGGTTTAACAGAGAGCCAACTACTGGTGACATAGAGCATGCAAATGTTCGTGCTGGTATAGATGAGATCGCAGTTCTGATTGACATGTCTTCTCCTAGTGACGAAGAAGCAATCATTGCTTCTATTCTCTTCCCTAAAGATACTGGTAAAGCATCTGGTTATCCACAAAAGGATTACAAGATTACTGGAGACGATACAGTATATTACTCACGTCCAGAACCAATTTCTCCTGACCATGCCTATGCAGCTGATGAGATTGAGTATGATCAAGCAGCAGGTGCTTGGAAGTCTCCTCTTCCTTGGTTCAAGCCTTGGATTTCAATGGAACAGCATAAAGCAGCAAGAGATACTCTAGTTGCAGATGCTCAAGCAAACCTAGACGCAGAAGCAACTGAGAATGGTGGTCAGGGTAACCTTACTGACCAGCAAAGAGCTGCTCTTACAGCATTTATTGGCGAATTAAACGGTATCTATACAAAGTTCCCTGCTGCTGATGGTTGGGGACCACACATGATTCCATTCCCTGATGATCCTCGTACTCCTTGGATTGATGGATATGACTATCGTGTTACAGACTACGAAGAGTTGATTGATGCTGCAACAGGATTAACTAAGTCATCTGATGTTCCTGATGCTGCTGTTCTAGAATCTGCACAACAGCAAACACTTAGAGACGGCACAAAAGCTGATTAAAAGTTCGAGATGGATCGGAAGATCTGATAAGGGCGGTGTAAAAACCGTCCTTTTTTATGCGTATAAATAGTAGTGAAGTTGAATAAATCCTTCTATATCATTCTATATTAACATATTATGAGACCCAAGTCGTTCTTTATTAACGGTGGAGCTGGACGTGTACTATGCTCTATCCCTGCATTCGAAAAATATGCGGAAGACCATCCAGACGAAGACTTTGTAATAGTCTGCGAAGGTGGTACAGATTTCTATAAAGGTCATCCTACTCTACATAGGAAATGCTATGATCATTGGCATAAAGATCTTTTCGAAGACAAGATTAAACACACAGATATAGTTACACCAGAACCATATAGAATCTGGCATTACTATAATCAAAAATGCAATCTCTCTCAAGCGTTTGACATTGAGATTAATGGTTTGAAAGAACCAAGAGATCTTCCTGCACCAACAATTAAACTTTCTAGAGAAGAAGAAACAACTGGAATTTTTGTTGTTGAAGAGGTTCGGCAAAGAACTAAGAAAAAGAAAACCGTAGTCTTCCAACCTTTTGGTAGAGGAGTTCAGACTGCTGGTAATATTATTATGGATACTTCTGGTAGAAGTTTTGAATTTAATAATGTCATCAGTATCATTAAGAAGTTGCAGAAAAAATACTCTGTTATTCTTCTATCAGAATTAACAATTGATTTTGAGAAGGAAGGAATGACTGATACTGTATCTCATCCTACCAACAGACCATTAAGAGAACTTGCTGGTGCTATCAAAGCAGCAGATCTATTCTTAGGATGTGATTCTGTAGGACAACATATTGCTAAGGCATTTGACAAACCAGCAGTTGTAGTTGTTGGATCTACATTCAAAGAAAATATTACTTACCCAGATGATAAGAAGTTCTCTGTTCTTGATATGGGTGAAGGTTTAAGAGTATACGATCCTATTCGTATAACCATTGATGAGTATACTAACAGAGTCAATGATCGTATTATGGCGATGAATGATAAGGTTGAATCTGTTATCATGCAAGAGGTTGATAAACTTATGAAGAAGTATTATAAAGCTTCTGATAAAGTTATCAGACTTCCTGATGAGATGCAGCAGCAAGTAGATTATACTTTACAGATGGAAGAGGACATGAAGAAGCAAATGGCTTCTGGAAAACAACCAACTGTTCCAGCAGGTATGATGAAACAATCCAACAATCCAAATTTGATTCCAGCATTGATGGCAGATACTAAAGACATTAAACCACTAAGCAAAGTTCCTTCTGGATTTGCTGACTTAGCGAAAGGTAAATAATATGATTATTTTATGTGTTGCACGTGGTCACAACGGTAGTACCACACTAATGGTAGACGGTGAGATAGTCTTCTATCTCGAAGAAGAGAGGCTTAGTAGATTTAAGTATGATGGATCTCCTATGCTAGGTATACTTAAAGCATTTGAGTATGTTGATCATATTGATCATCTAGTTGTATGTCATACACATAGATCTGGTCCTAATTTAGATTGGACTGGTGAGCATATGTATGAGGGATTTGTAAGAAAGATTGCTAGAAAGAAATGGGAATTTGAAACAACTTATATTGATTTAAACCACCATGAGATGCATGCTGCATGCGGTTTCTATAATTCTGGATTTGAATCTGCTGCATGTGTTATTGCAGATGGTGCTGGAAGTTTCTTAAATATGCAAGAAGTTCCAGATACTTTGTATGAATTTGAAACTATATTCCATGCAGAGTATCCAGAAGAGTTTGAATCTGTATGGAAACATATCGGAACTAAAGCTGCTATTGGTTTCCATGAACCAGAACCTAATACATTCATTACTGAGTATCCTGGTCATACTAAAATGTATGAAGCAGTAACACAGTACTGTGGATTCCCTGCTATTGAAGCAGGTAAACTTATGGGTCTTGCACCATATGGTAAACCTAATGATGAGATACCATCATTCTTTAATGGGGAATGGGGTAACAGAGATTTAATTGTTCCAACATATCCTAATGCTGCTACTATTAATGAATCTAGATTCCAAATACTTAAAGATGATCGTAAGCAACATCAACAAGGTGAAGGTGAAAGATTAGATCATACAGATGTACAGAAGGATATGGCATATAAAATTCAGGAAGAAACTTCTGAACGTATGTGTCAATTGATTGAGAAAGCAGTTGATTTAACTGGTGAAAAGAACATTGTAGTATGTGGTGGTTATGGTCTTAACTGTGTAGCAAACTATAAGTACTGGGATCGTTTCCCTGAACTTAACCTATATTGTGAACCTATTTCACATGATGGTGGTACATCTATTGGTGGAGCACTTTATAAATGGCATCAACTTACTGACAACGAACAACCTAAAAAGCAAGCATCTGTTTATTATGGTCCTCAGTATGATCCTACTACCTATGAAGATGCTATTGCTGGACGTGATGTAACAGATACTGATTATGATTCAGTTGCTGCACTTATCCGTGAAGGTAAGATTGTTACTATCTTCCAAGGAAGATCAGAAGGTGGTCCTCGTGCTTTAGGTAATCGTTCAATATTATTTGATCCTACTATTAAGGATGGTAAGGATATTGTTAATGGTGTTAAGCACAGAGAATGGTTCAGACCATTTGCATGTTCTATTAAGAAAGAACATGTTCATGAGTGGTTTGATTTGAAAGGAAGAGATGAAACACCACACATGATGTATGCTGTAGAGTGTCTTGAAGGTGTTGAGGAGAAGATTCCGTCAGTAATTCATGTTGATGGAACTTGTCGTATACAAACTGTGACTGAGGAACAAAATGAACATTACTATAAACTCATTAATGCTTTCCATAAGATTACAGATGTACCTATACTCTTTAACACTAGTTTCAATCTTGGAGGCGAACCTCTTGTTGAAACTATCCATGATGCGTTAGAGACATTAGATAATAGTGAGATCGAGTACATGTATCTCCCAGAAATTCAAAAACTAGTTAAGGTTCCTAACCGTGACTGATCATTTTGAAGATATCTTAGTTATTGATGATGTAATCAGTCCAAGATATCAGGAGCATCTTAGACAATCCGTTATGGATTCTAAGTTCCCATGGTATTTCAATCGTGATATAACAGCACCTTTGTGGTATTGGGAACAGAATAAACTTAATGATTCTAAATTAGAAGTTGAGGATGCTCTATTTACTGGGTTTATGCACATCCTTTGGGGGAGAGAGGGTAAGGAATCTGAGTCGTATGATATCTTCGTTCCTCTCTTGTACTCGATGGAAGAAAAGATCAATATGACTATCAAGGATCTTGTTCAATTAAGATTGGGTCTCTTTACATTGAACAAGAATAAACACCCTCATCATGTTCCACATGTTGATTATCAGGGTGATGGGTTGAAGTACACAGCAATCTATTACCTGAACGATAGTGATGGAGATACACATTTCTTTAATGAATTTTTAGATCCTAGTATCAAGAGGTTCATTAATGGGTATGACCCCAGTCTCTTTACCGTTGCTAAAACTGTGAAACCTAAATCAGGTAGAATGGTTTTATTTGATGGTCGAAGATATCATGCCTCTCGCTATCCAGAGAGCACAACAGAACGTATTGTATTGAATATAAATTTTAACCCTGTTTAATTATGTGGATACTTGGTGTTAATAGATCTCATGATGCTGCTATTTGTCTCATGAAAGACAATGATGTAGTGCTGTCCATACAGGAAGAGAGATTAACACATGTCAAATATGACAGAGAAGTATTCAATGCTCTGGATAAAGTAGCTGAAATTACTAAAGAAATTGACCTATGTGCTTATACACATTTGTATAATACTAAATGTGATTTCGGACCATACTTTAAATACATTAAACGGATAGGGATTAAAGTCAAGAGGTATGTAGAAGCAAAGGATTACCACCATTCTCTACATGCCTCTTGTGCGTTCTATAATTCAGGATTTGATAAAGCAGGTATACTTGTAATAGATGGTGCTGGTGCTGACCATGAGTGGGGTAAGGAGCACGAGAGTATATTCTATTTTGATCAAGATCCTAATGGAGTAACATGCCTAAGTCAAAAGATTATTGGGTATTCAAATCAAAAGGTTGAAGGAGCACCACCATTTGTAAATCCCACAAAAAGTATTGGTACTGGATTTGTTTACTCTGGTATTACAGAATATTTGGGATGGGATAGTTTAGAGTGTGGTAAAACTATGGGTCTTTCATCATATGGAGAACCTAATGATAGAATAAAACAAATGATATCTGAGGATGGTGGAAATGAGAATATATTTACCTTAACAGATTTCAATGAACATAAGAATGTGAATACTGTTGTTCGTCCTTATGATTACATAGCATATTCTAAGGATGAAGATGATAAGTTTCAAAGACATGCAGATCTAGCATATAGATTGCAAGAAGATTTTGAAGAATATGTGTATCAAAGAATTATGGATACACATAGATTAAGTGGATGTAATGATATTATCTTTACTGGTGGATGTGCTTTGAATTGTGTTGGTAACTATAGAATACTACAAAGATTACCAAAACATATTAATCTATATGTTGAACCTATGTCTAGTGACTGTGGTACTGCTATGGGAGCAGCATATATTACTTACGCAAGGGAATGCCCTAAGCAGTATAGACGTAAAAAAATAAGACCATTATCACATCTTTATTTTGGTCAACCTATTAAGTATGATTATGAATTGAAAGATAATGAATTTAGGGTATGTGAGGTTACACCTCAGAGTATTGCTGGACTTATTAGTGATGGTAATGTAGTTGCTATCTGTCAGGGTAGATCTGAGAATGGTCCTCGTGCTTTAGGTAATCGTTCTATACTATATGATCCCCGTGCTGTAGACGGGAAAGATATTGTTAATAAAGTAAAGAAGAGAGAGTATTGGAGACCGTTTGCTGGTACAGTACTTGCTGACCATGCACAAGAATGGTTTGATATGGATAGGTTGTATGAATCACCACATATGATGTATGCTGTGAATGTACTAAAATCAATGATAGAGAAGATACCATGTATCACTCATGTTGATGGTACATGTAGGATTCAAACTCTCACAAAAGATCAGAATCCAAACTACTATAAATTAATAGAGGCATTCTATGAATTAACAGGTGTGCCGATATTATTCAACACATCTTTTAATTTGGCTGGTGATACTATAGTGGAAACTATAGATGATGCTTTACTTACTATGAGAGAAAGTGAAATCTGTTATCTTTACTTACCTGAGAAAGCAGAACTACTATTCATACCTGATGCATCAGAACCATCTATCAAAAGATTATCATACAAAGATTGTAATTTACTACTATGAACTTAACAGATTTAATATTCGAGAAAAAAGACTTCCTACATGGAGATGATTGTGAGGCATGGATTGATTGGTTTTGGCGAAACCAACAATATCATGATAAGGGGGATTCTGGAAATGAAGAAAAACATAAGAAAGCTATACAAGTAGACCCTATTGTTGGTGGAGATTTCTGGTGTCAAGTTGCTATAGAAACTGATAGAGCTATCAATGCAATGTATGAATGGGGTGCAAAAGATAAACTTCTTTGGAGAGCACCTTTAGTTTCTTATGATCATGCTATGAGATGCTATCAAAAACAAGATGGGTGGTTTAGAGATCATATTGATCTATCTCCAACAGATCCATTACTATTGTCGAGAGTATATGCTATGATAATATATCTTGATAATGTTGAAGAAGGTGGAGAAACAGAGTTTTCATTTTTAGATTACAAAGTTAAACCAGAACAAGGAAAACTTTTAATATTCCCTTGTAATCAGTTGTATCCATATAGAGAAAACAAACCAATGAGTGGACCAAAGCATATTATCACTGCTTGGTTTTGTTCTGATCTACCTGCTCCACATTATGTAAATGCACAGCATCCTAATCAACAACATAAAAACTTGTATGCGAAACACATGGGAATCAAATGATTATTTGGGTTAATGGTTGCTTTGATGTTCTCCATAGAGGACATTTCGAATTGCTAAACTATGCTAGGTCTTTAGGATCTATGCTTATAGTGGGTATCGATACTGACCGAAAGGTCAGAGCAGACAAAGGACCAGATAGACCCATTTATCCATTAGAGGATAGGAAGTATCAATTAAGTTCTTTGAAAGCAGTGGACGTAATTCATACGTTTGATTCAAGACAAGAGCTTGAAGAATTGATAAAAATCATAAACCCTGATATACTAGTGGTAGGTTCTGATTGGAAAAACGGAGACGTAGTAGGACGTGAGTATGCAAAAAGAGTTGAATTCTTCGATAGGATCGGAGAATATTCCACAACAAAAACAATACAAGGTCATAGTTATAGGTGAGACTTGTATAGACAAATATGTTTACGGTAGGTGTACTAGGTTGAGTCCTGAAGCACCTGTACCAGTAATGGAATACATTCGTACTGAAACAGCAGAAGGAATGGCAAGTAACGTAAGAGCAAATCTCTTGTCATTTGGTGTGAATGTATATTTGATGACCAATGAATTAAAACCAGTTAAGACTAGGTTTGTAGATGAAAGATCCAATCAGCAATTGATGAGGATGGATGAAAATGATGAGGTTGCTGACTATGGATGGGAGTTACCAACTAGTGACTATTATCCTACTGGTACTGTACACCATGAACCAATAGGTGAACCATTTGATGCCATGATTATATCTGATTATGACAAAGGATTCTTAGATACAGAAAAGATATTTGAAATGGTAGAAGCATTCGATGGTCCTGTATTCATAGACAGCAAGAAGACCAAACTACCTAAGAAAGGATGCTTCATCAAGATCAATGAGTTAGAAGACTCTAAGTTGAAAGGTATATACAGAAACAAAATTGTTACCAAAGGTAGTGCTGGTGCTGAGTATAAAGGAAAGATATATCCTGGTGAGAAGGTTCCTTGTTTTGATGTAGCAGGAGCAGGTGATACTTTCTTATGTGCTTTGGTTTACTTCTACCTAGAGTATGGTACAATAGAGAAAGCTATACCATATGCTAACAAGGCTGCTTCAATAGCAGTACAAAATACTGGTACATACGTTCTTACTGGAGATGATATAGATGATATACGTAGTTGATATCGATGGTACTATTAGTAATTGTCCTACAGGACAATACGAAAAATCCGAACCTATGATGGATCGGATAGAGAAGTTAAATAAAATATATGATCAAGGTAACAGTATTGTTTTTTATACTGCTAGAGGTATGGGTAGGTTTGATGGTGATCCAGTGAAAGCACACGAAGCATTCTATGATCTAACCTTCAATCAACTTAAGTCGTGGGGTTGTAAGTTTGATGAGTTACACATGGGCAAATTCCATGCACATTATTTTATAGACGATAAAGGTATTAATTCTGATGATTTCTTTAATACATGAAAACGAAGATCTTCTTGATCCGTTTACTATTCAATGGATTAATAAAGAACTTTATGAATACCCTGTGGCATATGGACACAGAGCTTGTGAAGATGGAGATACCTTTTTTGGAAGAGTATTCTTTTGGGATGGATGGCGTGAGCAGTTCCATCAGAAAAACTTACCACCTAGTGTAGATTATCTAACCAATTTTGTAATCACATGGTTACCATCTGTGACTGGTAAAGAATTTGCAGGACTAAGAAGAATTGCATTGAATGCTGCATGTCCTAATCAGCGTGGAGGTGTACATCATGATGATGATGACAAATCAATCTGGACTGTGCTATACTATATTACTGATAGTTCTGGTGATACCAATATATACGATGAAGGAGATGTTGTTCATTCTTGTAAATATAAACAAGGGAAGTTTGTTGCCTTCCCATCTAACTATGTACATAATGCGGAGGCTCCAGAATCAGGATGGAGAATGAGTTTAGCGTTCGGTATTCAACTACGATGAAGATTGTACAGAAAGGTTGGGGTTATGAGAAGTGGATCTGCAATTCTGAAAAGTATTGTGGAAAACTCCTATTCTTTAATGCAGGTAAGAAGTGTTCATATCATTACCACAAGATTAAAGATGAAACATTCTATGTTCAGAGTGGTGAACTAAAGATGACCTATGGTTATAGAGATGATTTTATTGATGCAGACACAATAATATTAAAACCAGGAGATAAGTTTTACATACCTCCTGGTCTTAGACATATGATGGAAGGCATTACAGACGTAGAACTATTCGAATTTTCTACAGAGCATTTTGAGGACGACTCGTACCGTATTCTAAGGGGTGATTGATGTAGTCCTCTACATTTGTAAATTCATATTTATTAGCCCAGAACATATCTGCACAGGTATAGAACTGATATTTTCCTTGTAAGTGTACAGGGAAATCTATCTCTTCTATCTGTGCATTATATTTGTCTGCAATTATTTCAGCAATATCTCTGAAGGAATGTGGGTGTCCTGTACCAAGATCATATACTCCTGATTCCAATTGGTTGTTTAGAACTAAGTCAACAACATCACCAACGTATATAAAGTCTCTAACCATCTTCTCAGAGTTCTTAAAGATTTTAATTTTACCTGTCATCTTTGCTTCCTCAGTAAATTTACTGATAGGACTGCGTTGGTTTCCTTTATGCTCTTCACCTTCTCCATATACATTGAAGAATCTGAATCCTTGAATATTTTCAAATAGATCTATATTGTCTTGTACCCAGTAGTCTACTTGAACTTTTGATATAGCATAGTAATTCAAAGGATTGATATTACCTGCTGAGTTTCCATAGACAGATGCAGACGAGGCATACTTAACTGGTATACCTAGTTCTATTGCTTTCTTAAATAGTCTTATTGAAAACTCAGTATTGTAAATTGTGATCTTTCCAATATCAGTTTCTGTTGTACTTGATATTGCTCCCATATGAATGATTTCATCGATATCATCCCAGACAGGTAAGTTGTCTAGTAACTGAAAAGCGTTTCCCATTTCAAACCCGATGAATTTTCCATCAAGTTGATCGGCAAACTTCTTTCCGATGAACCCATTGCATCCTGTAAGAATTTTCATATAAATAACTAACGATTGTAATATAAACCCCCAAAGTTATGGCTACTTATGGTGCTCTAGCAGCTATAGTCCCACAAGTCAAGACTAGGACAGTACTTCATGAGGCTCCAGCAGCAAAGCTGGTAGAGGCAAAAATTTCAATATCCCACCAAAGTCCATACCCAGTAAGAGTAAGGATCGGAGTTTCGAGTGGTGCGTTATTGGCTTTCGCTCCATCGAACTACATCCTATATGACATGGAGATTCAGTCTGGAGAGACTTACGAAACTCAAACTATGTACTATGCCAATGGGCAAAGTCTCGTTGTATATAGTGACTACGAAACTACCTCTTTCTTGGTGCATGGAGAAGTTGTTGATAACCCAGTTGGTTCTGGATTCTTAAATTCTGCTCTTGTGACTACTGCTAGAACTAATACTAGCATCTATACAGTACCTACTGGTGAAGACGTAGAACTTTCGATCTTCGTTTCTAACCAGAGTCATACTCCTTCTAGATTCAGAATAGGAATCTTGGAAGATGGTCAAGCAGAATTGCAAACTGCAAACTACTTAAATTATAACACGAAACTTTTCCCACGTACATTCTATCAGAGAACTGACATTAAAGCAACAGGAGATCAACAAATTATTGTGTGGGCTGAGGATGCCAACATAATGAGTTTTGCTGTATATGGTAAGTTTAAGTATAACATCATTGCAACTGACTTCAGTGTTAATGGGAACTTTACTGTTGTTGGAGACTCTGATTTACAAAGTAATGTTACTGTTGGTGGAACTCTTGACGTTACAGGAGATACAACTCTTAAAGCTGCTGCGACTGTAGAAGGTGAACTAGGAGTTAATGGTGGTATCAAAGGTGGTGCTGATCTACTTTCTCCTACCTTTAGTGTTTCTGCTGCTGGTGCTATCGCTGGTGCTAGTGCTTCTGTTACATCTGCTCTTGCTTGTGGTACTACCTTCGGGGTTGGTGGTACTAAGTTCACAGTAGATGCAGATGGTAACACAGTTGTGGATGGAACCTTAGATGTACACAGTGGTGTTACTGCTGATCTAAGTCTTCTAAATAATAAAATAACGAATCTAGGTAGAGCTACTGCGCCAGGGGATGCAATGTCCAAGACTGCTGTAGACTCCCAAGTAACTGCATTAGCAATTGCACTTTCATAAAAAAGATCGAGGGAAATTAAAAAATGGCTAAAAGGCAAATAAGAGACTACGTTTTCTCACCTGGTCTTTCTGGTGCTGGAACATTGAAGGTTTTGGATAAAGTCAGTCCTGACCAGATTCTGCTGATCACAAACGTTACCGCAAACGTTGTACTTTATAACTTTGCTGATAACTCTCAACAGATAGCAGCAGCGTTCACGGAAACATCTGATGGATCTGATCCAGACTTCCCTTTCGCTAGTACGTTATCAAACGGTGTAACTACCATTACATTCTTGTTTGATACTTCGACATATAGTTCTACTGATAACTTAATCATCTTTATTGAAGGTGATGAAGTTAAGATGAGACCATACGACTTCGGTACAGACGCTATCGAACGTATGCGTTTTGC
>CERB01036711.1_pt1 | contig 20503 bp, 7 predicted proteins | sample 356271 | NCBI WGS metagenome assembly CERB01 (sample SAMEA2621155, study PRJEB7988) | marine metagenome | isolation source: saline water (ENVO:00002010), including
CTGGGCAAGTGTATGGTCAAAGACCTGGATGCAGTAATAGTTCGTGCAAAAAGACAGTATAGGGCAGACCGCAGGGCAATGGTGCTTGAGGGGTCCGCTACGTAGACTGGCACAGTGGGTTCGTGTTTTGGCAGTGCCCCCGTGGTGGGGGCGTTGCCGATGCCGCCCGATATAAAAACGAAAGGAACCCCTAACCTACAAAGTGTTACGGAAGCGAGAACAATATCATAAGCAATCCAAATTTTTTTTCCCTGTTAAAAAATCCCCACAGGGTTGATTGCTAATAATTCAAAAGTGATATATAATGGCAAATGATAATCCACAGAATGCAAAAAAATAACCCTGATGAAAAACGCCCTATAGAGATTGATACAGTATCTGGTGAGTATTATGTAAGAATCCCTGAATGGATAATTAATGATCAGGGTTGGTTTGAAGATACAGAATTAGGATTTAAAACAGATGGCGATGAACTCATCATTACAGAATACGAAGACTAACACATATCACATCTATCTAAGAGGAGAGTGTCTCTTCAAGGATTTGAATGATTATGAGTTTAAATTAATATGGGGAAGGATATATCGGTCATATTTCACAGAGGAATTAACTTACGAAGAGTTTGAGCAAGAGAATATGATTGATGCTAGTTACTGATATCACTACCTTATAATTTAAGTTGACTAAACCTACATATACTGATATAATGGTAGTATAAACTACGTAGGTTTAATGACTAAAGGATTTACAGTTAAAGCGAAATCCCCTGTGGTAAAGAAAGAACCAGAATGGGATTACGATAAGGCTAAGGAGATAGTTAAAGGTAAAACAGTTGTATTCTGTTTACCTGGTAGAAACGTCTCATATACATTTTTAAAAAGTTTTGTACAGTTATGCTTTGATCTTGTCCAAGCAGGTGCTTCGATACAGATCTCACAAGATTACTCCTCTATGGTTAACTTTGCTCGTTGCAAGTGCCTTGGTGCTAATGTTCTAAGAGGACCTGATCAAATGCCTTGGGATGGTAAGTTACCATATGATTGGCAACTATGGATCGATAGTGATATAGTATTCAATACAGAGAAGTTCTGGCAGTTAGTTCTTATGGAACAAGAGATTGCTGCTGGTTGGTATATGACAGAGGATGGTAAGACTACTTCTGTTGCTCATTGGTTAGAGGAAGATGATTTCAGAACCAATGGTGGTGTAATGAATCACGAAACTGGTGATAGTATAGGTAAGCGTAAGAAGCCATTTACAGTTGATTATACTGGTTTTGGTTGGTTACTTATCAAGAAAGGTGTATTTGAACATGAAGGTATGCCATATCCTTGGTTCGCTCCTAAGATGCAAGTCTTTGAAAGTGGCGAGGTTCAGGATATGTGTGGCGAAGATGTCTCATTCTGCTTGGATGCAAAGGAGGCAGGTTTCGAGATCTGGTGCGATCCTCGCATACGTGTAGGGCATGAGAAGATGAGAGTAATCTAATGGAACGCTATAACATTACAATAGGAGATAAGTTAACTTATGAGAAACTAAGTCAATCTGAGTACTTTAATGTTATGGAAGATCTCGCTCAAGAATTTTATCACAATGGTACTCCTAACCCTTGTGATGTACATACTACTATTATTAAAGATTAATGGCAAAAGTTAAAGTGGGTATTATGGGTGGTACTTATGTGGAGGCAACCCCGAAAAAGACTCGTCAAGGAAAAGGCAAGCATACCAAATATACCGCAACATCCCGTAACTCGGCTCGTAAAAGATACAGAGGACAAGGCAGATAGCACCCGAAAGGGTGCTTTTTTTTGTCGTGGCATAAATAACCAGAGGAAAGTATATCAACTTTGAATGCCAATAGAGTACGAAAGGAGGTCACAAGGATTTAAGGACATTAGTTTTTCCTTTTTACCCCATCCAATTACTAAGGATCTACCTGTATTACTAAATGAACGTGCGATTACTCGTGCGGTACGAAACTTAGTAGAAACAATACCTTCTGAACGTTTCTTTAATCCAATGATTGGATCTGAGGTACGTGCATTGCTCTTTGAGAACTATACGATGCCTATTGCGATAGCGATAGAGGATCAAATATTGAATACAATTAAGAATCATGAGCCTAGAGTTGATAAAGTAGCAGTTGATATTGATCCTAGACCTGATGATAACGCTTTTGAAGTTACAGTTTTCTTTGATATTGTGGGTTTAGATGCCCCTCGTCAAGCATTTACGTTCATATTAGAACCAACCAGATAAAATAATGCCAGTCACACAGTTTACTAACTTAGATTTTGATCAAATTAAGGCACAGATAAAGAATTATCTGTCAGCGAACTCGAATTTCACTGATTTTGACTTTGAGGGATCTAATTTTGCGATTTTAATCGATACTTTAGCGTACAATACCTATATTAACTCCTTTAATGCGAACTTAGTTGCTAATGAATCGTTCCTAGACTCTGCTACATTACGTGAAAATGTGGTTTCTTTGGCACGAAACATAGGATATGTACCTAGATCTAATACTGCTGCTAAGGCATCTATCACTTTTAGGGTAGAAATTGATGATGCTGCTTCTCAAGTACCTTTTGTTACCTTAAAACCTGGTTTAGTGGCGGTTGGACAAGCAAATCAAAGCACATATCGCTTCTCTATACCTGAAGCAATCAGTGCAATCGTTGAAAATCATACAAATGATGATGGTAGTGTAAGTAGAGTTGCTTATTTTGGTACTCAAACCAATCCTATTACTGTTTATCAAGGAAGTTTGGTTGAAAATACCTTTCTTGTGATGACAAATCAAGATCAACGCTTTATTTTAGATAATCCTCAGATAGATAGCTCCACAATTACTGTTTTTGTAAGTAAGAACAATACATCTGGGTTAGGAAGACAATTTAAAAAGATCGATAACATCCTAAATTTAAGCAAAGATTCGGAAATTTTCCTAATACAGGAGATTCAGGACGAGAAATTTGAGATTTTATTCGGTGATGGGTTCTTTGGTAAGAAATTAGAGAACAATAATCAGATCATAGCACGTTATATTGTAACAGATGGTGCTAAAGGTAACGGTGCTAAGGCATTTGACTTCCAAGGAAGCATTATTGATCAAAATGGAGCAACTAAGATACCAAAACAGAACGTATCCATTACTACTGTACAAGGTGCTATAAACGGTTCTGACATAGAGAACATCAACTCTATCAAGTATATGGCTCCTCGGATGTATTCCGCACAATACAGGGCGGTTACACCAAGGGATTATGAGGCAATTATATCACAGATATACCCTGCGACAGAATCTGTAGCAGTAGTTGGTGGTGAAGAAATGGATCCACCTCAATTTGGTACTGTTAGAATTAGTATTAAACCTAAAAATGGTACTTATGTATCTGATTTTGATAAACAATACATTAAAAATGAGTTAAAGAACTACGCTATTGCTGGTATTAACTCAAAGATTGTTGATCTTAAGGTGCTATATGTGGAGATTGATTCAACAATTTATTATAATACATCACAAGTTGCTACTCCAGATACATTAAAGACTAAAATTACCAATGCTTTAGCCACTTATTCCAATACAGTTGATATTAATAAGTTTGGTGGTAGGTTCAAGCACAGTAAAACGGTTCAGTTGATTGATAGAGTTCATAATGGTATTACATCAAACATCACTAAAGTACGTATTAGAAGGGATTTAAAGGCACTTCTAAATCAATTTGCTCAGTATGAACTATGTTTTGGTAATAGATTCTTTATTAACCCTGAAGGATATAACATTAAGAGTACTGGATTTAAGATTATTGGGCATGATAAGGTTGTTCATCTAACTGATGTTCCTAATAAGGATGAAAAAGGAAACTTAGATGGATCTATGAAGGGTGTTTTGAGTATTGTTTCTCAAGACGAGAACAGTACATTTAAGATTATTGCTAAATCTGTTGGTACAGTTGATTATAAAAAAGGTGAAATATTAATCAATACGATTAATATAGTATCAACTGAGGCTGCTAATGATGTTGTTGAGATACAAGCATTCCCAGATTCAAATGATGTAATTGGTTTGAAAGACTTATATCTTAGTTTTGATGTTTCTAATAGTAAGATAAATATGGTTAAGGATGTAATTGCTTCTGGCGAAGATGTATCAGGAATCGTGTTCTCCAGAGATTATTATACCTCAAGTTATTCAAACGGAGAACTAGAGAGAAAATAAATGAGTCTAGATTTCGATAAGAGAGTACAAGTCAATACTATAATTGAGAAGCAACTTCCTCAATTTTTAGTATCCGATTTTCCAAACGCAACTGAGTTTTTTAAACAGTATTACCTCTCACAAGAATTTCAAGGTGGTCCAACCGATTTAATTGATAATTTTGATCGTTATCTGAAGGCAGATAATCTAGTTCCTGAAGTTGTTATCGGAACTACATCTATTACTTCTTATATTAATGAGATTGATAAGACAATTACAGTTGAATCCACAAAAGGATTTCCTGATGAATATGGTCTATTAAAGATTGATAATGAAATAATCACTTATACAAGTAAAACAGATACTAATTTCTTTGGTTGTATACGTGGTTTTAGTGGTATTACTGGTTTTGGTATTGATATAGCATCATCTTTAGATAATACAAATAATCAAGATTTAGTATTTGAGGAAACAAGTTCTGCTGAACATACTAATGGTTCTACAGTTACTAATCTTAGCGTACTTTTCTTACAAGAGTTCTATCATAAACTCAAAAAAACCTTTTTACCTGGTTTAGAAGATAATGATTTTGTAGAAGGTCTTGATGTTGGTAATTTCATTAAGCATGCAAGATCTTTCTATCAATCAAAAGGTATTGCTGAATCAGTTCATATATTATTCAAAGTATTATATGGTGTAGATTCTGAGGTATTGGATCTAGAAGAAAGGTTAATTAAACCTTCTAGTGCTGAGTATATTCGTAGAGAAGTTGTTATTGCTGAAGCAATTATTGGAGATCCAGCTTTATTGATTGGACAAACTATAACAAAATCAACAGATCTAAGAACATCTGCTTCTGTATCGGAAGTTGAAATATTTGAAAGAAATCTTGGTATTGGAGCAAATATTAGAAAAACTTACTATAAAATTTCTTTATTTGTTGGATTTAGTGATAGAGATCTAATTGAAGGAACATTTACTATTCCAGGTAAAACAAAAGTTTTAGGTACAACACCAGCGAATTCCTCTGTAATAACCGTAGATTCTACAATAGGTTTCCCTAGTAGTGGAACATTAGTTAGTGGAACAGGGGCAGCTCGTATCAATAATTCTAATATTACATATACATCTAAGACTGTAAATCAATTCTTAGGGTGTAGTGGTATAATTACTCCTATTGAAGACACTGATGATATAAGAGCAAATGAAACTGTATTTGGATATGAAAATGGTGATTTAACCAGAAGAGTTGACTTAAGAATCACTGGTGTTTTATCAGAGTTTGTTCCTGATGGAAATATTAATTTAGTTGAAGAACAAGAAAAGATTTATAGTAAGAATGTTGGAGAGAGTATTCCTTCTTATGATAGTCAAAATATTAATGACCAAGATAGAACATATAAGCAAATATTTGCCAATTCATGGAAATATAACACAAGTAGTCGTTATCAAGTGGAATCATGGGTAGGAAACCCAGTTCTATTAAGTAAAATTGATAAAACTAGTCTGGCTATAGGAGATGTTATTGAAATATTTGAAAGATATGGATTACAAGTTCTTGGAACAGCAACAATATCAGGTATTGATGAGAGTGATAATTCCTTAACTGGATTGGATAACTTAAATCTTAATATTGATCCAAACAAAAAATATGATATTCGTAGAGCTATAAAGAAAGCAAAAACAACTGGATATTCTAATGTAGTTTCTTTAGGTGATAATGAAAATACTTATCTTGCTGATTCTTTAAATGTATATGTTGATGGTAATACTGAAGGATACGTAGCATCAAACTCATTGCCAAGTTATGATATAGCAGTAGAACTTTTTAAATCTTCATTTGAAACTGGTAATAACGATACATTGAGTCTACCACAACAGGTAGATCCATTAGATCCATCTATAGCAATTGATTATCTTCAAATTAATTTTAGTTCACCTACTAAATTTAATACGGGAGATGCTGTAATATATCAAGCAGTAGATACAGTGGGAGTAGCAGCAACAACTCTTGTTGGAGTATCTACTTTAAACAATGATAATACAACAAGAGTATTTTATGTTGATGTAACACCAGATAAAACTGGTATAAAATTACACGATTCTGTTGGTTCTATTGGTATATCTACTGTTATTTTAAATAAACCAGATACTTTTGATCTTGGTGGTGTTAATCATGTATTCACTCTTCAGGATCATTATAATAGAGATTTAACTTATAATCCTATATTAAGGAAGTTTCCATTATCACAAGATCTTTATATAACTGAATTAGGTGAAGATGCTACTGATAATGTAGGTGTATTGATTGATGGTGTTGAAATTAGATCATCATTAGGTGAAGATGCTGTTGAATATGGTGAAATAACAAATATTGATGTTTTTAATAGTGGTGAAGGATATGATGTATGTAATCCACCAAAATTAGTAATTGAAAATCCTGTTGTTGGTGGTGCTACTACAGCATTAGCAGAACCAGTAATTAATGGAACTGTTAAAGAAGTTATTATTGAAACGCAACTTTTTGATATTGATACATGCCGTTCAGTTTCATTAACTGGTGGTAATGGTAAAGGATGCCTTTTAGAACCTGAAGTTGGTCCTAGATTTAGGGAAATTAAATTTAATAGTCAAGATGTAATATTTAATGGTGGTGTTGATCCAGTAGAAGAAGTCATTGCATTTGAGGATGCTCATAAACTATTCAATGGTGAAAGAATTTTTTATGATAGTAATGGTAATGAGGAGTTGGGAATAGGTGAATTTAAATCTAATGCTACATTAGTTACTGATTATTTGGTAAATGGTTCTGCATATTTTGTAAAAGTTCTTAATCCTAAGAATGTAAGACTATTCAATAGTGAAATTGATGCTTTAACTGGTCCAAATGGTATTAATACTATTGGATTCTCAACTACTAGTAATGGAATTCATAAATTTAGAACAGAATCAAAAAATACAATAAAATCTGTTAAGGTTATTACTCCAGGAACTGGTTATTCATATAAGAAACTTATCGTTAAACCTGTTGGTATTTCTACTGCTTATGATTCTATCCATTTTGAGAATCATGGGTTCAGTGAAGGTGATACTATTAACTATGCCACAATGGAACATAATGGATCTAGTGATCCAATAACAGGATTAAGTACTTATAATGAATATACTGTAATTAAGATAGATGATAATACATTTAGACTTTCTGATAATGGTGTTGTAGATGCTCCAGATTGGGAAGAAGCAAAAGCATATGTTGTTGATGATTTAGTAAAAGAATCGGATAATACTTATATTTGTGTAACTAATCATACGTCATCCAGTGCATTTATAGATGATTATTCTAAATGGGAGTTAACTAAGAAAAAGGACGATTATGTAAGGGGTAAGTATGTTAATCTTACTAGTACAGGAACTGGATACAATGTATTCAAGTATCCAGATATAAAAGTTAAAGCTAATGTTTCTTTTGCTTCAACTGTTACTGGAGAAATTAATTTTACTCCTATTATAACTGGAAATATTATAGGTGCTGATTTATATGAAAAAGGTTCTCATTATGGATCAGAAACCGTAAATCATGATAAAGGTCCAGATACAACTATACAAAATGGTAAAGAAGCTGAACTTAATGCTATTGTATCTGGTGGTAGAATTGTTGAGGTTCAAGTTCTTAATAGAGGAAAGGAATATTATTCACTACCTGAAATTAAGATAAGTGGTTCTGGAAATGGTGCTAAGTTTAAACCTGTTATATCTGACGGTCAATTAATTGAGGTTGTTGTAATAAATCGAGGAATTGGATATTCTGCTGCTGATACTTTTGCTTATGCCGATTCTAGAGGTAAAAATGGATTATTTGAGTCAAGAGTTAAAAAATTATATTTGGATGATTCGTATAAACATGGAGAGTTTCATCTAGAACCACATGGAGATGATAAAGTTACTCTAAGTGCTCATGGATATGGTGCGACATTACAAGGAGCATTTAATAAACTTAATACTGGTGGTCACTCCGCTATTATTGGATGGGCATATGATGGTAATCCAATATACGGTCCTTATGGTTTTGAAGAAGCAGATAAGTATGGTTCAACCATAAAGAGGATGGAGTCTGGGTATAGAACAAATCGTGTTAAGATTGAGAATAATATTAATGCTGGTATTAGACCTTCATTAGCAAAATTCCCTATAGGATCATTTGTTAATGATTGGACATATACAAATGAAGGGGATCTTGATGATCATAATGGTAGATTCTGTAAGACTCCAGAATTTCCTAGAGGAATATATGCCTATTTTGCTACAGTTGATGTTAGTTTACAACCAGTATATCCATATTTTATAGGAAAAACTTATAGATTACCATTTATTAAAGATAATAATAGATTGGATCAATCATTTGATTTTAACAATTCAACTTTATCAAGAAATACATTCCCATATAAAGTAAATGAAACATATGCGGATAATGATTTTATTATAGAATCTAATGAGATTGTTAGACAAATGTCTACTATAGAATCTGTTACTACAGGTTCTGTAACGGATTTCCAAATATTAGATGGTGGATCTGGATATAAAGTTGGTGATTTTACTGTATTTGATAATACGGGAACTAATGGAACTGGTGCTAGAGCTATAGTTGATGAAATTGTTGGTATAGGTGTATCGACATTAAAAACAGAAACACTTAAATATGAGAATGCTGTGTTTACTTGGGATAATGACTTCCAAGTATCTGCTCATTATAGACCAGAAATTAAATTTGGTAATAATGATAGTGTTGTAGTATCTGGGTTAAGTACATCAAATTTAGCATTAACAGATTCATTTGCTGTTGGAGTCAAATCAGATACGATGACTCTGGTAAAAGAATTACCTGCTAATACTAATCCTAACGGAACAGTTGAGGATATCTACGTTAACACAATATCAAATCTTGTTTCAATTGGATCATCTATTAAGATTGATGATGAATACCTAAAAGTACTGAATTTATATCCTATAGGATCAATAATCAGGGTTAAGAGATTTACTAACGCTCCAATTGTTTCTTATGGAGCAACAATCAACACTGTTGCTGATAAAATTACTATTCCAGTTAAATCTAACAAATTCCCTTCAAGAACTAATGATTTAGTATATTTTAACTCTACTTTATCAGTTGGTTTAGGAACTACTGGTGGTTCTTCTATCAATTATTCTATTGGTGAGAATAACAATCAAGTTCCAATTCCTGCACAAAGTATTTACATACCAAATCATCCATTTGAAACAGGTCAGAAAGTATTCTTTAGAAAGGATGTATTATCACAACCTGCTGCCACTTCACTTATGATGAGTGAACTGATTGATGGTAGTGGAATTCAGAATATTCCAGATATATCTTCTGGTGTATCTGAGATGTATGTTATTGATAAGGGTACTGATTATATTGGTTTAGCGTTTGATGCTGGTAAGGCACACACTACTAATGGAGTATTTTTCTATGGTACTGGATCAAATAGTTATGAATATTCTTTAGAATCTGATTATGAACAAGTAACTGGTGATATTAGTAGATTAGCGACTACAGTAATGACAAAAGTTGCTGCTGCTGATACAACAACACATGGATTGAGTAATGGTGATGTTATTAGTTTGGAAGTTATTCCAAATCATGTTGTTGGGTATGGAAATACTCAAGAAATAGATGTTCGCTATAATGAGGAATTTGAAAAGTTAACATTTAATCCTCAACAATTTGATTCTACTGGTATATCTACTACTAGTGATACTATTGATCCAAATACGATTACAATAGTAAATCATGGATATAAAACAGGTGATAAGGTATTTTACGATAGTGATGATGTTATTAGTGGACTTGAAATAGGATCATATTATATTCATGAAATAGATTCATCAAAATTCTACTTAACTGAAACTCTAAAGGATGCTCAAGATTTCCCAGCTAAAGTCATTGGAATTACTACTGTAGGATCTACAACTGCTACACATACATTCTCTATTATTAATCCACAAATTACTGTTGTTAAGAATTCCACATTAACTTTTGGATTATCAACAGCAACATTATCAGGATTTGATTTTAATCTTTATTATGATAAGGAGTTTAAGAATAAATTTGATAATTCTGATGATACTACAGAATTTAATGTTAGTAAATCTGGAACTATCGGTGATGATGTAGTTGGTGCTGCTTTATCCATGACTTGTACTAAGTCTACACCAAGTAAATTATTTTATTCACTTGATAAATCTGGTTATATAAGCACTGCTGATAAAGATGTTCCTAATTATTCTGAAATAGTATTTGTTGAAAGTAACTATAATGGTGATTATGAAATATTTGATGTTGATAATGAGTCATTTAAAATTTCACCAAGATCTATTCCAGAATTAAATGAATATAAGGTAGAAGATTGTGATAAATTAGAATATTCAACAAAAGCTTCTGATATTGTTGGTTCAATTAAAGGTTTAAGAACAATATCGACTGGTTTTTCTTATAAGAAGGCTCCTAAATTTAGTTATGTTTCTAGTGATAATGGTAGAAATGCTAATATTGTAGCATTATCAACTTCAATTGGTAATATAAACCAATTAAGAATTAATGATATTGGATTTGAGTATTCTTCTGATAATACATTAAGACCAGAAGTTTTCATATCACCAATTATTGGTGTAGATGATTTGGATGAAGTTGGATCTATTAATATTATTAATGGTGGATTAAATTATCTTAGTTCTCCAGATTTATTACTTTATGATCCACAAAATAAAAAAGTTGTTGATTCAAATTCATTAGTAGCTATAGTTCCCGAACAATCAATTTCTGAGGTTGAAATTATTGCTCCAATAAAGGGTTTAAGTTCAGTAAATCATAGAATAGTTTCTATCAATAATTCTAATGGTATAGGTATCAACTCAATGACAGTGGAGAGTGAAACTGTTGCTGTATGTTACCTACAAACCCCTATAAATGGTTTTAAAAACGCTCCATTCGCTGAAGGTGATGAAATCTTCGTTGAAGGTATTCAACGTGTTGGAGAGGCAGGTATAGGTGTTAGTAACACTGGGGCTACAGCAACTACAGTAGTTGGTGAGGGATTTAACTCCTCAGATTATGATTATAGTTTCTTTAAAGTAAAATCTTATACAGCATCTAACCCAGATGTATTGAGATTTGATCTAGTTGGTGTTACGACTTTCCCTGGTGATCCTAAAGTTTTCCAATCTGGTTATGCTAATATTGTTAATAGAAAGGTTTATCCAGAATTACAAGTAATACAAAATAGATCTGAGTTCTCTATTGATGAATCTATATCAATTAAAGAATCTGGTACTTATATCAAGAAAAATATTAAAGTAGTAGATTATAGAGACGATTTTATTAAAATTGACGGTAAAGATGAATTAAAAGTTGGAGATAGATTTATTGGTGATGTTAGTGGAACAAGTGCTACTGTAACATCTATTGATGTTGGTAAAGGTAAATTTAATGTTGATTATTCAAGTAGAATTAACGTTGGATGGAATGATGATATTGGTAAATTAAATGAAGATTATCAAGTTACTTCCGATAACGATTATTATCAGAATTTATCATATTCCGTTAAGAGTCCAATTACTTGGGATAAGTTTGTAGATCCAGTTAATAGACTAGTACATCCATCAGGATTAAAGAATTTTGGTGATGTTGTAATACAAAATTCTGGAAATTTTGCTGGAGTAACAACACAATCTATAGAACCAACAATTGTATTGGATGTAATTGAGCAAAGAAGAGTTGATACTATTAATAATTTTGATTTAGTTGTTGATTATGATAAACTTGATAATAAGTCAAAATTTATAGAATTCCAGAATGTAAAGTTAACAGATTATACAAAATGTTTAACAAATAGAGTACTAATACATGATGATATTAGTCATAGGTTCTCTAGTGTTGGTTTACAGGATTTATTTACTGAAATTGAAGAAATTAATGGAAATTTTGCAAAATATTTAATTCAGGTAACAGATCCAGATACATTTGATGTTCAAATAAGTGATTTGGTTGTTTTAACCACAACTGAAGATGCTTCTTTATTAGAAAAAACAAGTGATTATAGTAATATTAAGTTGGGTGATTTTAGTACTGAAGCTGATGCTGAAAGAAAGGCTTTAATTTTTACACCAACAGATTTATATGATAAGGATCATGATATTAAGGTATTAAAAACTACATTTAGTACAGATGTTCCTGGTGGTGGAGTTTCATCAACAAATCAAACTTTTGGATGTGTTTCTTTAAATGGATCCAATACAACAATTAGTAGTGGTACAACTAGTGTTACTGGTACTATTACAGAAACTTTAGTTAATGGTGATTATGAATATAATTTAAGTGTTGTTGATCTTGATTTAAACAGTACAGATGCTGGATATAATAAAGTTATTCCAGATAAGATTGGATCTTATTTAAGTTCTTGGGAAACAAGACAGAGATCTAATGGAACAACCTATAGAGTTGGATTTGCTGTTACTGAAATAACTTCTTCAACGACTGCTAAATTGATAGCTGTTAGTGAAGAAAGTATTAGTAATGTTATTGTACATACTCCATTAACAAATATTACAGAGGATACTTATTCTTCAGTAATCGTTGGAACTGCTGGAGATATTGGATTCTTAGGTAGAGATGATCAGCAACCTGTTGTGTTGGGAATTACTACAACAACCATTTACAGTTCACCTGATAACGATTTTAATGGATCGTTAACTGATATTCTTATATTAGATAATTTGCGTAGAGATTTAACATATAATGAAGTTATTCTTAATATTGATCATACAACTGATGAACTACAGTTAATAGAGTCTGTACTTGATACTGGTAAATTTGCTATCACTCATGATCCAATTGGTATTATTACTGCTAGACATGAAAATAATACAGTTTATCTTGATATTATTAACGATAGAAATTCATCTTTAAATGCTGGTGTAAATGTAGTTGGATTAGGAACAACAACTGCTGGAATAGGAACATATAGATTTAATGTTACAGGTCAACCAGAAGGTTCTGAAAGATCTTTAAGATTTGAATCAAAATATTCTGGAGAATCTGGAATATCAACAATTACACGTTTTTCTACATCAATTGACAGTTCTTTAAAATCATTGATTCGTGTTTCTTGTGGAGAAACAACTGTAATGCATCAAGTTATTATGATGCAGGATCAAGATGGTGATGCTGTTGTTGTTGAATATCCTTATATTTCAAATAGTGGAACTGATGGAATTGGATCATTTGATACTTCAAATCCAGAATCTGGAATAATATCATTTAATTTTATTCCAGATGCTGAGTACACTTCATCTGTGGTTGAGGTTCAAGCGTATAATTCAATATTCCAAACTGTAAATGATTTTGAAAATGAATCGGATATATTACATTATGGACCAGTTGTTAATGATCTAGTATTATCTGCTTATGATGGTCCTAATGGTGATAGGGCAAATAAGGTTAACTTTGATCTTAAACACGAAGAAACACCAATCTATTATAAGAGATTTAATCCAAGTGATTCTTCACAATTAGATTTAGTAAATGGTAAGTTTACTTTACCTAATCATTTCTTTAACACTAATGAAGAGTTAACATATACTCCATACTCTTCCTTTATTGGTGTTCCTGCTATTGCTCCAGGAATTGCTTCTACTGAAGGTGCTTCTGGTATTATTAATACTTTACCTGAAAAGGTTTATGTTAAAGCAGTTTCTGGAAGTGAATTCTACTTATACAGTAAACAGGAATTTATTGCTGATGGAGAACCTATAACATTTACCGATTCTGGATCTGGTAATGCTCATAAGTTCCAGATGAGTAAGGTTTTAAGTAAAACTGTAATTGGATTAGATGGAATTGTTCAACAACCAATATCCTATACAGCAGTAGAACATACTTTACTAGATGATGTACCTACTAAAGTAACTACTACAACTTCACTTATATTAAATGCTACTCAGAATGAAGGTTTAAATCTTGAGATAGAACAGTTTGCTTTGAGTGGAATTAGTTCAGTACAACCAAGAGATGTATTGAAAGTTGGTGATGAATTTATGAAGGTTATTGAAGTTGGTGTAACAGATTCCAATATTCAAATGCCACTTGAGGGTGATTTAGATGCGAATGGTAAATGGATACCACGTTTACCACCTATTAACTCTGAAGATGGAACTATAGCAGTAGTTAAAGTGAAGAGAGGTACTTTGGGTACTTCAGCACAGAATCATACTGCTGGAACAGAAGTTAGAGTTCATAGAGGATCCTTTAATATTGTTGATAGTACAGTTTGGTTCTTAGATCCACCAAAAGGTAATACAAGACAGAGAAGAAGTGAAACAAATTTACCATATGTTAGAGCAGAATTTAGTGGAAGAACTTTCTTAAGAACAAATTATGATACCAATATGATATTTGATGATATATCAGATTCATTCACTGGTATTGGAAGAACTTATACATTAACTGTTGGTGGTGCTAATACAATAACAGGTGTTGGTGTTGGAAATGGTATTCTATTCATTAACGGAGTATTCCAAACACCATTAACTCTTAATAATTTGGGTAATAATTATGAATTTGAAAATGATACTAATGTAGGTGTATCAAGTGTTATGTTTACTGGAATTACTTCTGAAAATGGAAGTAGAATCCAATCTGAATATGATATCAACCAAAACCAGATTCCAAGAGGCGGTTTAATTGTTTCTATGGGTTCTACTCCTGGTCTCGGTTATGCTCCTCTTGTTGGTGCTAGAGTAAAACCAGAGAAGAAATCTTTTGGTAACGTTGTTGGTGTAATTACCAGTTTAGTTGGATTTGCTCATTCATCTCTTACTAATATTTCTATCGAAGATGCTGTATATGATAATGTTAGTGGAATTATAACAGTAACAACTAACAATCAACATAATTTCTCATTAGATAATCCACCAACAGTTTTACTCAATGAATTAGAATTTGAGTGTAGTTCATCATATGCTGGAGTAACAACAACAGTATTCAATGATGATAATCGTTCGATACCTGTAGTGGCAATTACTTCAGAGAGAACTTTTGAAGCATTCTGTGGTGTTTCTACAATTAATCACAACTATGTTTCAGGTGGAACTTACTATAATGGTGGATATGTTTGTGAGTTTTATGATGATTTAACTTTTGGATCTGGATATAGAGAACCAGTTTCGATTGGTGTTACTGATATTGCTTATGAGCACAGATTTGTATCTGCTGACAGCAATACTATTGTTAAGAACACTGGTGGTACAAATAGTACACAATATCAACCAACAAACGCAGAATATGAATCACATACTGGTGATTTACTTTTAACTATAGGACAGCATACTTTAGAAGAAGCAACTGCCTATGATATTGATACTGCTTCTTATAGTGCTACTACAGGTAAATTAACAATCAATAAAACAGGACATGATTTTGTTGTTGGTGATTGGATTAAGATTGTTGATCATGGAATAACATTTAAGTGTTCTATGGATAATAATGGATCAACTCATTCATATCCAAGACCAACTGATCCAATTAGTGGCAAATGGATTCAAGTAACCAATAAAACTGCCAATACCTTTAAGGTAGAAGTAGGAACATCTCCTATTGTTAAATTTACACCAACAACAGGAACTACATATGATCCTAATACTGGATTAATGGTATTGGAAATTGGAGCACATAATCTAACTGTTGGAACAAGTATTAAGATAGCAGAAGAAGGATTGAAGTTTAGTTGTGGATTTAATGGAGCAACTGGAACTGCTGCTGAGAAATCATATCCTAGATCTAATGGTAACGATCCATTCTATGATAGTGCTTTTAAGATTGAAGATGTAACTGAGACATCAATAACAGTTCAGGTATTAACAACTATTCCATCTACTAACGTAGATCCTCATACCTTTGTTGATGCTGTAGCAGATTGTGTAGAAACTGGTGGTGATTATGTTCATCAATATGATTCATCTTTGGATGGATGTATATTGAAAGCAAAGGATACAGTTATTCTCAATGATGATACATTAACCTTTACTTGCTCTAGAGATGAGCATTATAGTAAGCATACCTATCCAAGAGCAACTGATCCTGCTTCAGGTGCTACATTAGGTATTGATCACGCAAGTTACGATACTATTCGTGTAAATGTTGGATCAGGTGGTGGTGCTGGATTTGGTGGTTATGTAACTGCTAAGATTGCTGAAAATGATCATAAGTATGTAAGTTCTTCCTCAATGGGTCTTATGGCTAATGCTGGAGGACCATTTACAATAACTGACGCTGATTATGATCCTCAAACAGGTATAATGACAGTTACAACATCTGCTACAAATAGTTTCGCAGCAGCAGATGTTACTGGTATATCAACTGCTTCTTACAACCCAACTACTGGTGTTGTAACATTAGAAACAGCATCTGCTCATGGATTTAGTAATGGCGATTATATTAAGATTGCTGAAAAATCTTTAGTATTTACATGTGCTCAAGATGATGATGCTACCCAACATGCTTATCCAAGAAAAACTGATCCTATTCATAATAAGTGGATCCAGATTTCAAATACATCTGCAACTACTTTTGATATTCAGTGTTTACTTAATACACCTTCTAGTAATACAACAGCACATAAGTTATATTCTGCAGAACCAAATAATATTCAGAAAGCAAATAATACTGTTGAATTTGCCCAAGAATGTATAGTATTCACATGTAATAAGGATCGTCATGCTACAACTCATGCTTATCCAAGAATATCAGATCCAATATTTGGTTTACCTGTTGGTGTAGAAACCATTGTTAATGCTACAACATTTACAATTAATGTAGGTAAATCACCTGCTGGAACTGGTGGATCTTTAGAGTTTGATATTAAGAATGGTGGAGCAAATTATGTAAACCCAGAAATTATAGCACCAGATCCTGCTTATCAGAGTATGTCTATTGAAGGTATTTCTAGATTAAGTGTAGGATCAACTACAGAGTGTGGTGCTAATCTACTACTTGATATTGAAGTAGATACTAGTCCTGCTCCTGGTATTACTACATCATTAACACCAACAGGTGCTTCTTATAATCCAACTACTGGTATTTTGGGTCTTACTTTCGATAGTACTCATCTAAGCGATTCTGGAATTAAGAATGGTGAAATGATTACTATCGCCACTGATTCTCTATCATTTAGATGTGATATGGGAAGTAATGATATTAAAAAATATCCAAGATCAGTAGATCCAGCTTGTAAGGAAGATTTAAAAGTTACTAACTTATCCTCTACTGGTTTTGATGTTCAAATTGGCAGATCACCTATTGTAAATTATGATGTTAGTGCTGCTTCTTATAGCGGAACTACAGGTAAAATGGTTCTTACAATTGGTGCTAATCATGGACTTAAGAAGGGATCTAGTATTAAATTAGCAGATGAATCGATAGCATTTACTTGTGGTTTTAATGGTGGTGGAACTAAATCTTATCCAAGAACTACAATTGATACTCATACTGCTCAAGCAGGAACTTCTTATGATCCAATAAATGGAATTTTAACAGTAACTACAACATCTGCTCATAATATGAGAAATGGTGATTGGGTTAAAATTGCTGATAATGCTTTATCCTTCAAGTGTACTTACGGAACAGGACAGCATATTTACGTTGGTGGAACTTTAACTAATGGTTTAAAAGTAACACCTGTTGGTTCACCATTTGATCAAGATAGAACTATTACCGATGCTCAATATGATCCATCTACTGGTTTATTAACATTAGAAATAGGATCTCATACGTATGATACTAATGATTTTGCTGAGATAGTAACTCCAATGGACTTTACTTGTAGTGCTGATGGTCATGCTACAACTCATAGTTATCCAAGAGCTACTGATCCAGCATATCAGCAAGGATTACAGATAGCTGATGTAGGAGCAACCAGTATTAAACTTAATGTTGGTATTGTTGATGATACAAGTAGAACAAAAACATACCCAAGATCTACAGATCCTATTAGTGGTAAGTGGATCAGAGTTTATGATGCTTCTGGTTCAACATTCAAAATAGATGTACTACAAGGAGTAGAATCTACTAATAGATCTAATCATGACTTTATGGGATGTGTTGCTGATGCTATAAGCCAAAAACGTGATAGAGCATATGATGCTCCTATTGAAATTCTTTCTGCAAATCAAGCAGCAGGAACAATAACATTACAAGTTGGTAAAACTGGTAATACAGATGCTCACACATTTAATTCTGGTTCAACAACTGCTGGTGCTGTGATTTCTGGTGGAAATTATACACATACATTTATTGAATCAAAACCTAATAGTATTACTAGAGGATATAATAGTAATAATCAATTACATTCCATTCAAAACTTTAAAGTATCACGACCTGGACATTCATTCTCTATCGGTGATAAGTTTAAAGTTGTTGGATTAGTTACTTCTGCTTTAGTTCATGAACCAGTTCATGAATTCCAATTAAATGTTGCTAGAACATCAAATGATTACTTCTCAGCATGGCAATTTGGTGAAATAGACTTTATTGATAATATTAAGTTCATGCAAGATGGAACCAGAAGAAGGTATCCATTATTCTTGAATGGTCAATTATTGAGTTTTGAGAAAGATGAAACCGATCCATTATCTGCTCAAATAGATCTTAATGCTATTCTATTGATATTTGTTAATGGTGTAATTCAAACTCCTGAGATAGCATATCAGTTCTTTGGTGGAACATCATTCACATTCACTGAAGCACCAGATGAAGGTGATAAAGTAGATATATTCTTCTATAAAGGACAAGATGGAGTTGATATTAAGATAGTTGATATTGATGAATCTATCAAACGTGGTGATGAAGTTAAGATTAATAAGCATCGTAGTATAGCAGGTACAAGAGATCAAGTTGAGGAAAGAACTGTTAAAGAAATTCTTTCTTCCGACTTAATTGAAACTGATGTTTATACTGGACCAGGTATTAATGAAAATGACTTCAAACCTCTTGATTGGATTAAGCAAAAGAGAGATAAGTTTATTAATGGTGAAATAGTTTCTAAAGCAAGAGATTCTATAGAACCACAAATTTATCCTACTGCTAAGATTATAGGTGATTTTACCAATACAACTATAGGTAAGGATGGAACTGATTCTGGTATTTTTGTTGATGATGCTCATGTATTCCTATATGAAGATTTGTATAATCCAAATATAGATCCAGGTGATCGTTATTCTATTAACGTTGATCAAGTGGATGCTGTCATATATTCTCCAGAGAATAATGATTTTGAACAGGCAAACATTACTGCTACTGTTGGTAATGATGGAACTGTAGGGTCATTAACTGTAGTAGATGGTGGTAATGGTTATGATTCAGGATCTATCAATTTATTAATTGGTGCTCCAATTGGTGTTGGTGTTGGTACAATGAATCGTGAAGAATTTGAAGTTGCTGGTGTATCAGAATTTGCTAAAGCAACTGCTACTGTAGTTAATGGTAGTATAGATCCAAGTACAGTTTTAATAACAGATGCTGGTAAAGGATATAGTGTTTCTAATCCACCACAAGTTATTGTTCCTTCAGAAGCAACAGATTTTGAGAAAATATCCAAAATCACTAATGTTCAAGGTTGGACTGGTATTATTACTAAGATAGAAGCTACTACTGGAACTAATGGAAATGCTGCACTTAAGTTTGAATATCAAGTAGAAACTAATCAATTAGCATCAGATCTTCTTGTTGGATATCCAGTATTCATCCACGATACACAAATTGGAGATGGTGTTATTTCAATAGATGCTGATGATGCTAGTGTTGTTGGTGTAGGAACAACATTCTTAGATAATGTTTATAAAGTTCATCAAACTCAAGCTGTTCAAAGAACAGGTATTATAACATGTAATGTTTCTAGCACATCCAATATTTCTGGATTGATTCAAGAGGGGCAATATGATCAAACTAACCTTGGTATTACTACTTGTTTAGGTAGAATATCTTGGGGTAGATTATATAATCCTTTAGATGGTATTGATAGGGATGCTGACAATCCATTAACACTAACAGTTTCTGGTAAAACCACTAATTCTGGTTTATCTACTTTCCCAACAATTCAGCGTAGAACCTATGATCCTAGCTCTCATAAAGGGTTAAGAAACACTGGTGCTATTAGGACTATTGTATAATGATGAAATTATGTCTATAAATAAAGAAAAAAAGTACTGTTTATAAGATGCCTGCAATTGT
>CERB01018397.1_pt1 | contig 20384 bp, 19 predicted proteins | sample 356271 | NCBI WGS metagenome assembly CERB01 (sample SAMEA2621155, study PRJEB7988) | marine metagenome | isolation source: saline water (ENVO:00002010), including
TTCACACACCGCAAGCGAGTGGGCAATGGAAGTCCTGCACTCCCGATACCCGATCTCCATTGGTGGAGGAACAGATGAAGTCCATCACAATAATTTAGGGGAGCAGGCACTAGGACTTCCAAGAGATATACGCGTTGATAGAGGGATCCCATGGAAAGACATTCCAAAGGGGTAGTCAAAAACCTCTGTTATGCGCACATATTCTTCACTGAACTGCCCGAAAGGACAGAATATGAAAAAGACTATGGTGTCCTTTCTGTTGATGTTGTAAGCGATCAGTCGCCACTCGAGAACTTGCGAGGAATTTCAAACTACGAACCCCGATTTGCTGGTGTTATATGGTCCCTATCACCAGATATACAAGCTGACATTGGCCTATCAGTAACTAAAATCCATCACTGGGACAATAGGCCACAGGATACTAACCCGACGTACGGGGGGATAAAGCAAATTTCCTTCGTATCTAAAAGACATAATTTAGGCACTGATACATTTCATGCACGGTATCGGGCGCATGCATCTATTGCTCGGGAGCATCACGGGATGCAGGCCTATGCTCAAAATTTGGATATTGACATTATCTATGGAAGCCCTCCCGATGGTTTTGAGATCAATGCAATTAGTGAATTGTGGTTTGCAACTAGAGAAGACTGGAATGAACGATTCTATTTGGACGCATCAAGTCCTGAAGTGGTAAGAAGAGATACCGAAACATTCATCGACTTCGGGAAGACACAATCGGCAATAGTGACTGAGATAACGCACAGAGAGTAAGTATGAGCGAACCAAAACAAATTGAAATAGATATCAACCGTAAAGTACTTGAAGAGATGCTCTTGAGATTAGAAAACACAAAGTGGCCCCCGATAGTAGGAGAAGACAGCTGGGACTATGGTGTACCGAAGCAGTGGATGCAGGACATGACCAACTATTGGACCACCGAGTGGAAGTGGGACAATGTAGCTACCCAAATAAATGAATGGAAGCACTTTTCTGTCACCATAGAACAGGTACCTATCCATTACCTTCATGCACCAGGTAAAGGGCCGAACCCAAAGCCTTTAATTTTAACCCACGGATGGCCGTGGACATTTTGGGATTTCAAAGATGTGATTGGCCCATTAAGCGACCCTGAAAAGTATGGAGGAGACCCGAAGGATAGTTTTGATGTATATGTTCCCTCACTTCCAGGATTTATCTTCTCTTCACCGTTGACCAAAGCTGGTGTTGATGTCCGAGAAATAGCGAAACTTTGGAACACGTTGATGACAGAAGTCCTTGGCTATAAGAAATTTTGTGCTCATGGAGGAGATTGGGGAGCTTTGGTAACAGCTCACCTTGCTCATGAGTTTGCTGATTCAATAATTGGCGCACACATGAGCTTGAGCGTTATTCCTGGGGTAGATAGAAGAAGCTTGCCACCTGAGTCATGGGCTGATGATGAAACGTGGAAGATAGAACGAAGTAGAGAGGCTGAAGATACCATTCGCTCACATATCACTACTCATTTGTTAGATCCACAAACATTAGCATTCGCTTTGGCTGACTCACCTGTAGCAACAGCTGCTTGGATATGGGAGCGCAGAAGGAACTGGAGTGACAATACCGGTGATGTGGAACAGTCGTTTACCCGAGAACATTTATGCACTACAGCGTCACTCTATTGGTGCACAGGCTCAATTGGATCGTCTCTTCGCCTTTACCATGAGCATTTTAAGAAACCATGGCCACTGGTTCACAATCGACTTCCAAGACTTGAAGCACCTACTGGTATTGCGGTTTTCCCGAAGGATGTTGTGCATCTTCCCCACTCGATAATGAAGGAATATACTAATCTCCAGCATTACACCGTTATGCCTTCGGGGGGCCATTTTGCAGCTGCTGAAAAACCAGAGCTCGTAGCAAAAGATATTCGAAAGTTTTTTAGAGCGCTGCGTTAAAGCTCTTTCAGTTTCGTGTCTGAGGCCTCGAGAAGCGCATCAATACGAGAATTAAAACCTTCCATCTCATCACCAATATCTTTATTCCCCATAGCTCCAGCTGTAAACCTAACTCTTACCCCCTCGGTGATAGCTGCCAAACGCCAAAATTGAAAAGCCACATAGAAAGGCAAATTCGAAAGATCTCGCCCCGAAACCGATTGATAACGTTCAGCAACCATCTCCGGGCTGATATATCCTTCTGCTAGTGTCGGAGCGTCACTCATAATAAGTGAGTCTGAGGTGCCCCTCTCACCCCACCACATCAACATGCCACCCAAATCGGCAAGCACATCACCTAATGTGCATAACTCCCAATCCAGTACAGCTGCGACACGGTTATCGGCGCCAATCATACAGTTATCAAGCCGGTAATCACCGTGGGTTATCCCATACCCTTCCTGATCTGGGACACACTTCTCAAGTTGTTTATGAAGTTCATAGAAGAGAGGCATCTCCCTGTCTGATCCCTCATCAACCTGCCGCTTCCATCTTCGTAGCTGGCGACCGATATAGTCCTCACGTTTTCCTAAATCACCTAGACCAACACTTTCGGGATCAACTTCATGAAGAGTAGCCAAAGTCTCAACAAGAGAAACACTCTGTATCCTTCGCTCGTCTGCGGAGAAACTCTGAGCATCAACGCGATCCTTAATAATGCTTCCCTCAACAAAGTCCATCACGAAAAAAGGTGCACCAGTAACAATTTCATCTACGCACATACCTACAATTCCTGGGACTGGTACATTGCTAGGACCTAGTGCAGAAATAATTTTATGTTCACGCCCCATATCATGAGCTGAAGCAAGTATGTGCCCGGTAGGAGGCCTTCGAAGAATCCACTTTCTGCCTGCTTCATCCTCCAACTTATATGTCAGGTTAGATCTTCCGTGGGTGACTACATCAAAACGAATTTCGCCGGTAACTTCAGAACGTTCTGTTAGCCAGCCCGCAATATTTTTTCTATTTATACCTGGAAGGTCATCACTTGCCATTCTTGAAGCGTAGAGCGTAAATCGCTTTATGTTAAATTTTTGAGCCGAGGGAAGAATCACTATTGATTTCTTGGCAAATATGTTTAAACATTCAGTATCTCCTAATATGTCAACTTGGTGCTGATGTTATGAACTCTGTTATTTACTATCTACTAATCGGCGTAATAGCGTACTTTCTGGGTTCAATTCCGGTTGCGTACATAATTGCTAAAGCCGTCAGAAGCATAGATGTCAGAAAAGCAGGAGAGGGCAATGTAGGCGCAAGAAATGTTTTCCATACTGTAGGCCCTCGATGGGGTTCGCTTGTATTCCTTTTGGATTTCGCCAAAGGAGCTGTGCTCGCAGTGATTGTCTCAAATGAAAGTCCTGCAAGAATAGCATTCGCAGGCATTCTTCTACTTGTGGGTCATGGATTCCCCGTTTGGTTGAGATTTATAGGGGGGAAAGGGCTTTCTCCTGTAGGAGGGTTCACAGCAGCATTACTTCCATACTCTGCATTAATTGCGATAGCTATATCGGGGTTAGCTTGGCTAAAAACACGAAAATTCATGCCGACGACGGTCACCGTAATCATCTTTACAATAGCCCTCGCTCCCATATTTGAATATCAGCTTGAAAAAATGCTTATACCTATTGGATTATTTATACTTGTTGGATTGAAAAGAAAGATTGATGAGCCTAGAACAAGAGTGATTGAAGGAAGTAATGATTGGCCTGAACTATCAGGTGATGGAAGTTAGTTGAGGCTGTGGAGTAGGACAAGATGACTTGGGAATTTATCTTTGGAAGATTTTTAACACTGTTACTTGTTTGCCAACTTGGCTTGATTTTATGGAACCTACGGGTCGTGATTCGCCCAAAGGCGAAACTCCCACAATCAAATACCAAAGTTAGCCTTCTAATTCCAGCAAGAAACGAAGAAGGGTCCATAGGGAGTTGTCTCCGGTCTCTAACCAATCAAGACCATCAAAATATTGAAATCATAGTGCTAGACGACCACTCAACTGATAGAACTCGAGCAATAGTGGAATCTCAAAACCCCAAAATTAAACTCATATCAGGGAAACCAATACCAGCTGGATGGACAGGTAAGAATTGGGCATGCCATCAATTGTCAAAGCGAGCAACGGGGGATGTCCTCTTTTTTATAGATGCTGACGCTGTCCTCGAACCCGCAGCTATTACTTCAGTTCTGCATGTTATGGAGACAGAGAATGTGGATATGGTAGCTTCTCTGCTTCGTAACCAAGGCACATCCTTTTCTAGTAGCATCCTTCTGCCGATAGTCAATCATGCAATATTGGCACTATTCCCAGCCTCGCTTATCCATAGAAGTTCAAATCCTGATATCGCCCTGGCATTTGGCCCATTTATCGGAGTTAGCGCAACAGCATATGTTGAATCAGGTGGCCATGCAGCTCACCCCGATCACATTGTTGATGATGTGCAACTTGCTCGCTCAGTCAAAGCTGCGGGTTATCAGCAAAGGTTAATAAACGGTACCGATCTTGCTACCACTACCTGGTATTCAGGGTTTAGAGATATATGGAAAGGATTCTCAAAGAATGCGTATGGGGCCCTTAGTTATAGGACCTCGTTGTCTCTCCTAGTGACATTCCTAGTGGCCCCGTTACTGGCATTACCGTTCTTACGGCTACTTGCAGGTTTCTTTGGAGCCCCTGTACCGATGGAAGTCTTATGGCAAGTAGTCCTATTAATACTTGGAAGATTTATCACATCATCAGTTGGGAGGGACCCTCTTTGGGGAGTCATATTCCACCCCTTTGCAATGCTTTTCTGGGGAGCAACATTGTTTTGGTCAATGATTATTGCAATGACCGGACAGAGTATTGAGTGGAAAAGCCGTAACTACACTACGAAACCTAAGCAAACGAAAGACCTTACGGAAGATAACTAACAACAACATACAGCGAAGGTTGTAATGGTAAGTGACCTTCAATACTCGTTTCTGACAGCTAATGTATATTAAGTGAATCGCCCTTTTTTCCCACCTCCTCCTTTGCTGGATGAAGGATGGTATTCTGACCCGACAGGGCGCTACGAAGCTCGCTACTGGGATGGTCAGAAATGGACTAAACACGTATCTCATTATGGTGCTACTGGTACAGATCCCATATTACGCGCACGCTTTGATCGACTATGGGTCAGACTCGCTCTTAGAGTTATAACTTGGGGAGCCACTATCCTCATTATTTACTTTCTTGTAAAAGCATTCTGGCCAACAGAATTCCTGAATGAATCAAGCTTGATTCACATCACGAATCACAGCGAAAACAACATTACAAACGATTTCGCTGCCTTTAGCAGTATCGGCATTACTATTAGAACAGTCTTAGGAACATGAAAACAAGCATCAAATATATAGGAACTTTTTTGTTTGGCGTACTGGCGTCATTTTTGGGCCTTGTTGTATGGGGAGACACCGATGGGTCAGAATTAACTCTTCGCAGTTCCACAAACGCAGTTGATAATAGCCTTGCGCCAACACCTAAACCACTTTTGCCTGTTGATGATGATGACTTATCACAAAACGCACCCATCACTGCATATGCCCAATATTCGAAAGATTCTATTGCATTGACAGGTAGCGTTAATGCCCAAGCGCTTGCTGACGCAATGATCGTAGTTTCAAATCAACTAATCCCAGAAGGTACAGTAACCGCTGAATTCGAGATCTTAACCGGTGTTGATTTGGCAATCATTAACCTTGAAATATCAGGGGAAATCATAGATGAATCAGACCGTTTAAGAGTTTTGAATAAATTTGAAGCTCTTGGAGTAAAAATAGTTGACAAACTCGTTATTGAGGGGTCACAGCGAACAGTCTTTGAAGTCATAAAAGATCTACCTAACCTCAGCCAAGTTTCTGATTTTTTCTCCGCAGCAGGCGTTGAGGAACAAATTGGTGATGAAGTCAGTTCTATAACGATTTTTGCGCCTACAAACACTGCAATGCAAGCACTAGATATCACCGCTCTGCAAGAGTTCGCCCAATTAGTGCAGCTTAGTGACATACTCCAATTTCACATAGTGCCAGGAGACTTCTACTCATCACAATTGTCCAACGGAACAGGCTTAACGACGCTGAAAGGCGAATCATTACAGGTTCAAACAGGTGACGAATCAACTATCAGAATTCAAGACAGCCTCGTCACCCAAGCAGATATCACAGCAGCCAACGGTGTAATCCATGTCATTGATGCTGTCTTGATTCCCGGAACAATTAAAACAGAAATAGCGTTGAACCAGATAGTGGGTTCCGACCCAATTCTGTTTGCAGTTGGAAGCCCATTTCTGGCAGAAAGTTCTAAACCAATTCTCAATCAAGTAGCAGAAATCCTCATTGAAAACCCTGAAGGTAATTTAGAAATAGAAGGCCACTCTGATACTGATGGAGCTGAAGATATAAATCTAGACCTAAGCGCAAGCCGAGCAGAAGCTGTCCTAGAATACCTCATTTCCAGAGGAGTCGATCCAAGCCGTCTCTCAGCTATAGGCTATGGCGAGACCCGCTTAAAAATTGATCCAGAGGTCACTGCAGCAGACCGAGCGGCGAACCGAAGAATAGAATTCAGAGTCACTTTTCAAAGCTAGCTAACTAGATAGCGCAACTCAGCCCAGTCCCACCCAATCCGCAATAACCATTTGGGTTTTTACCTAAATACTGTTGGTGATAATCCTCAGCGAAATAAAATATTGGCGCCATCACAATCTCCGTAGTTATCTCCCCAAAACCTTCCTGAGACAAAGCTGATTGGTAAATGAGCATAGACTCCTCAGCATCGCTAAATTGTTCCTCAGAGAAGCAATAAATCCCGCTACGGTACTGTGTTCCAACATCATTACCCTGCCTCATACCTTGAGTCGGGTTATGGTTCTCCCAAAAGACTTTCAGTAGGGATCTGTAATCTACTACTTCAGAGTCGAAAGCGACCCTCACAACTTCATTATGACCAGTCATTCCAGAGCAAACTTCCTCGTACAGAGGATGAGGAGTGAACCCACCGGCATAACCAACCGAAGTAGTCACCACTCCCTCTAAATCCCAAAATTTTCTCTCTGCCCCCCAAAAGCAACCCATCCCGAACATCGCATACACCAAATTGTTTCCATTTGGTGCAATCTGAGAAGACCCTAATATGTAATGGTTATCTGTTATTTGCATTTCTGAGGCTCTACCAGGCAGAGCCATTTCCTCGCTTGGCATTTGTGGCAAGAACATATCTCTATTTCTCATAAATCTTTCCTTCGCTACCGGGTATGAAGAATTCCGTTGTCAAGCACAACTCTATCTCCAGCCATCGTCCGGAACTTAAAATTATCTCCATCCTCCCAAACGTGAACCTCAAGCGTCTCACCAGGTATGACAGGGGAACTGAAACGCCCGTCCATACTCTTGAAATTATCAGGATTTCCATCACAGGCTAGGTGAACGAGAGCTCTGCCAGTAAAGCCGTATGTGCAAAGTCCGTGCAAAATAGGTTTAGGGAAACCACCCAAAGCTGCGAAAGATGGATCAGAGTGAAGAGGGTTACGGTCTCCATTAAGCCTATAAAGAAGAGCTTGATCATTTCGGGTTTCATAATTAACGATGCTGTCTGCGTTCCGATCAGGAAATACGACTTTGTCTACAGGTCCTCTGTCGCCACCCCAGCCACCTTCACCACGAAAAAATAACTTACTGATGTTAGTGAAAACTGGAAGGCCATCAGATGTATCAAGAGCGGTGGTTTCCAGAATTACCAAAGCGGCTTTCTCTTTATCATAAATATTAGAAATTTTACTGGTTGAGGAGATAGTGGCTTGCGTTGGAAGTGGTTTATGGAGGATGACTCCCTGTTCTCCGTGGACCATTTTTGAGTAGTTGACATCACCTAAATGCGCAAGAGGACCTCTTCCCCCAGTTCCACCCAAAACAACACACATAGTTGGTAGAGCTTTTTGTTGAACATCTTTTGTATTCTCTGTTGTAAATTCTAATTCAAATCCTGTTGGGTCAGTTGCTCCAGCTCCAACACCCAAACTGTAGAGTAAGCAATCTTTCGAATCCCACGAACTTTCATGCGGTTCAGATTCCATGCCAATAGCGTCTAAATTTATACCCATTTCAACTCCTTTGAATGTTAAGACTACTGCATGCAGTCTTAAGTCGTCACTTTAGCGAAGACAGCCAAGATAACGGAACTTGCAATGACGAAACTAAATGACCGTGGCCTTTCTTGATTATTAAGTCAGCGTATTTTTTTGACGGATAAATGTAGCTATCCAGGTTGGGCTTATTCACTGATTTCCAGATCTCTGAAGCAAGTTCTTTTCGTTCCTCCATATTCAGGTTTTTAAATTGCGAAAAGAAAGACTTGGTATTGTCCTCAGCCAAAGTGCAGTACCTAAGAAATCTATCTTCATACCATTGGGTTATTTCGCTTTCATCTGCGTCTATGAAAATTGAAAAATCAAGAAAATCTCGAATTGACTGATCCTCACCTTTTCTTTCTGGGGGGTTTTGAAGAATGTTAACTCCTTCAATAATGATCAGATCTGTTACTTCAAAATGGGAAGTGCCTTCAATGTCATAAGTTTCGTGCGAATAGATTGGGATTATTGAATTAGGTTTCCCCTCTCTAATTCCCGACAGGAATTTGATAATAGCTGCGTGATCAAAACTCTCAGGGAAACCTTTGCGATGTAGAATTTGATCCTTTTGTAATTGCAGATTAGGAAACAGAAAATTATCAGTTGAGATGACCTGACCCGAAAGATTTATGGGAGGACTGGTAACTAGTTTCTTTATGATGTTTGAAATTGTTGATTTGCCGACTGATACGCTCCCCGCAATACCAATCAATAGAGGTTGCACGGTTCCGGTTTTCGCATTCAATGAATGCTCATAGTGACTTAACAATCTTTGAACAATTGGAGCATAGATTTCATTAATCTCCTCTTGCGTGAAGTTTGAGTCAGCAATGCCCTTAACTCCTTGGATTCCCCAACTAATAGTTTCTTCAAGCCACTTTTCTCGATTTAGCAATTGTGTATCTTTAGTCATCTAAGTGACCTCGTATTGTTTGCCGCGCATTACTTGTTATGCGCCTTCTAAGATCTATTAATTATGTCTTGCCAAAACAAATTTAGAGTCTATATTTCAATATTCTTCCTATAGGAGAGAGAATAGATGGATGAAAGCAATACGTGTCTCAGATCAATTTGTAGAGCTATGTGACGTGCCGGAGCCTAAAGGGGAGGGCGTTCTCGTTAACGTGGAAGCGGTCGGTATTTGTGGATCAGATCTTCACTTAATTGATTCAAATATGATGAATGTAATTCCCGGTCATGAGATTTCTGGCATTACGTCAAGCGGACATCCTGTAGCCGTCGAACCAATGCTGTCATGTGGTGCCTGTAAGCATTGTGATGAAGGTTCACAACCTCATTGTGATAGTGCTTTGCCTAACACTATGGGTATCGGGATTGATGGGGGGATGGCGGAGAAGATTCTTGTACCTGAACGATTTCTCACTCCATTACCAAATGGTATTGATGTGCGGGACGCCTTTTTGATTGAGCCACTGGCAGTAGCAGTCAGGAGTTTATTGCGAGTGGGTTCAAACTCAATCAAGAGGATTGTTATCGTTGGCGGTGGAACAATAGGGCTATGTTGCGTTGCAGTAGCTAAATACTTTGGCGCAGAAGTTGAACTTCATGCTCGTCACCAACACCAAATTGATGCAGGGCATCGATTAGGGACACAGTCCCTGCGACCTGAATTAGCACCGGTAGTGATTGAAGCGGCTGGAACTGAAAGTGCTTTAGCAACTGCTGTGAACTTAGCTGCGAAAGGGGGCTTAGTCGGAATCCCCTCTACCTATTGGAATCCAACAGAGTTACCTGGCATGAGTATGGGAATGAAAGAAGTCTCGTTGGTTCCATCTATCACATACGGGAATACCCTGGGGCAACGTGATTTTGAATTGGCTGCAAAAATTCTTGCTTCGACCCCTGAATTACCAAGGGCATTAATCACCCATAGATTCCCAATCGATGCAGCTGCTGATGCTTTTGAAACTGCTAGATCCCGTCAAAAAGGTGTAATAAAAGTTGCGGTGGATGTCTAAAAAGGGGGCAACTTCTATTATCTGTAATAATGATATAGGGATCGTAACTATTCATAAAGAAGATCATGACAAAATAGTAAAACCCGCATAGATTGACAATGTGAGTAGAGGCAACCTAAAGGGTATGCAATGACAGCAATTGAAGTCCAAGCACCCAGCACCAGACCTTGGTGGATGGAGAATGCGGGATGTCAAGGAAAGTCGCAACTATTCTTTCCTCCTCCAGGCGAAAGGCCGGCTGCTAGAGAACGACGTGAGAATCGTGCTCGAAAAGTTTGCTTTGAGTGCGAAGTTCTTGCTGACTGCCAAACCTATGCACGTCAGCAAAGAGAACTTGGCTTCTGGGGCGGAGAATCAGAGATAGAGCGTGCTGAAGCTGGATTTGCACCCACAACCCCCGTAATAGGCTTAAGAAGGCACAGAACAGCCGCAAGTTAAAGCCCCATAACTAATACCATATTAGAAACCAGTATTACCGCTAGGCTACCAACATGAACGAACACGTCGGTCCAGCAACTAGCATTCACGGTTCAAGTGATGGGGTTCTCATCTCCGCCCATGATTATGGCGGAGGAGGCCCATCGATTGTTTTCTGCCATGCGACTGGTTTCCATGGGCGATACTGGGATCCAATCTGTAAACAACTCTGCAATAATTTCCATTGCGTCTCTCTAGATTTTCGGGGTCATGGTAATAGTTCTATGCCGTTAGGCACCTCCATGAGTTGGGTCGGAATGGCCGAGGATCTCTTATGTGTTATCGACCAACTCAATCTTGACCCAGCACTCGCTGTGGGTCACAGCATGGGGGCAAGTAGCATACTTCTTGCTGAACAAATTCGACCTTCAACTTTTAAAGCTGCATGGTTATTCGAGCCTATAGTTATTTCTCCAACGACTTTTACTGAAAAGAACTCAAAGGGTGGGTCTCTTGCAGCTTCAGCAAGGAAAAGAAAAGAGATATTTGCATCGCGCGAAGAAGCATACGAACGGTACGCCTCAAGGCCACCATTTTCCGCAGTAGATTCAGATGCATTATGGGCGTACGTCAATTATGGATTTAGTGACCACGATGACGGCGTGGTTCTCAAATGCAGAGGCGAAATTGAGGCCCAAGTATTTGAAAGCTCTGTGACTACTATCTACGAAAATTTAGCATCAGTAGAGACCTCAGTAACCGTGGCTGCAGGGGGAGATAAAGAAGGACCAGCACAAATAGCACCCATAGTTGCTGACGAATTACCTAATGGCCGATTCCGCTCTTTTGCGGAATACACTCATTTCGCCCCAATGGAGGATCCAAATTTCATTGCTGCAGAAATACGCAATGAGCTAATGGGAACTCTTTAGGAAATTCTAAGGTATCGTCAAAACATGGACGCAAGAACATGGTTAGGTTTAGAACCATCACATAACCCACATCGTTGGCACCTACCAGTCTCTAAAGGTATCTCTACTGGCCATCGAGCGATGTTTGGTGGTAGCGGTCTTGGAGCAGCAATAGCGGCCATGGAGGGTACAAGCGACCGACCCGTTGTTTGGGCGACAGCACAATACCTCCTGTTTGCTAAAGTTGGGACCGTCGTAGATTTTGACGTCACTCTTGCAGTTCATGGCAAAAAGACAACACAAGCTCGAGCTGTTGGACATGTCGGCGGAACAGAAATCATTACGGTCAACGCTGCTTTAGGTACTCGCTCATACCCTGAGGAGAGAACTTATTGTCTTCCCCCAGAAGTTCAAAAGCCAGAAGCATGCCCAATAAGAGAACGATTTTCAAATGTTAATGATTCGCTTGACTCGCGAATCGAACAAAGATGGGCCTTGCCACTTGGAGCTAAAGAACCAACTGAAATTGAACCGGGCAGAATAGCAGTTTGGAGTCGAATGCCAGAGCTCTTGGAACCATCAGCAGCTACATTTGCTGTATTGGGTGATTATGTACCTATGGGTATCAGCTTCATACAACAGGGAAAAGCAGGATCAACAAGCCTTGATAACACTTTGAGAGTAATTGATCTGGTTCCCAGTGACTGGTACTTACTTGACATTAGAGTCGATGCGATAGCTAGCGGGTTTGGGCATGGTGTTATCCATATTTGGTCAGAAGACGGAACTCTGTGTGCGATCGGAAGTCAATCTTGCATTGTGCGAAGCAGAGAACCTGGCTCTCACTCTCCTCCAAAACGTCTTGTTGAGTCACCTAATACATCTGAATAAGTTGATGGCTAAATTATTTCTCTGAATAGCGTAGGATTGCGCTTACCTTTTGGTTGTTTGCCACGCTCATCTTTGATGTCATAATGTACTGCTAATTCAGCTGTTGTTAAAACTTGCCCATTTCGCTCGAACCTCTGATCATCTGTGGCAAGTTTAGCTATAACTCGTCCCGTATAGAGTGGGGTTTCGGAGTTCTCTTCATCTAATTCTATGTCACCCTTTTCAATACTTTCTATAATGAATTCCGTTAATACTTGGCTCGGCCAAAGACCTATAACGCAAAGTCCATCTTCTTTACCTTCAACTGCAAAATCACGAGTGAGGCGGTCTGTGCCCATCTTAGCAATCCCATAACTTGCGCTCAGAGCGTAGCGTTCAGATCCGCTCGAGGAGATATTCGCAATAAATTTCAGAGAATCGGTGCCTGACATCATTAGTTTCGTTGCATGGACACTCGCTACATATGCTGCACGGAGGCCAATTCCGACTTGGTCATCCCACACTTGAATAGGGTGCTCCCAGAATTTACCCCCCCATACAGGTGGGTTAGGGATCTTGAAAGCGTTGTTAACGTGAATATCTAGTCTGCCGTGATCACTTTCTATTTGTTGATACAACCTCACTATTTGTTCATCGTCTCCGAGATCCACCGACACGGGCACCCCTACGCCTCCAGCATCATTAACCATCTTGGCAGTTTCATCGATTGTTAAAGGGCCATCTCCTTTTGATCTCCCTGTTATGTAAACAGTTGCTCCCTTTTCTCCTAACCCCACAGCGATACCTCTACCGATTCCTCGACTAGAGCCAGTTACTACCGCTACTTTCCCTCTGAGTTCATTCTCTTTCATTGCATCCTCCTAGCTAACCGATGCTTCTTAGATCAACGATAAAAACAAGTGTCTCGTTAGGAGCTATAACGCCGCCAGCACCTTGGGAACCGTATCCCATCGCTGGGGGGATTACTAGCTTCCGGCGTCCTCCAACCCTCATTCCCTTGCATCCTTCATCCCACCCTGAAATAACTTGTCCTCCTCCGAGATGGAATGCAAAAACTTCGTTACGCGACCAAGATGAATCAAATTCAATACCTGTGGACCATGAGATACCGACATAATCCACACTAATAATTTGCCCTGACTCACATTCTGCTCCTTCACCGATAATTAAATCATCTAGAACTAATTCAGTTGGTGGGCTCCCCTCAAAAGGCACATCAACAATCGGTTTTTCAAATGAATTCACAACAACTCCTCACTCTTGATTTCTTTTTGCTTACAGAAAGCCAAAAGACGATCTTAACTCATTCAATAATTTGCTTAATGGACCGTCTATCCATTCTGTCCATTAGAGAATTTCTTCGCTCTCCTAGCTCTTTCCATGTTAACGATGGGACATTCTCCCGTAAGCCAGCAACTCTTCTAAAGGTTATATCGCTAACATCATCAGCGCTGAGTGAAAATCCTATTTCTGTTGCGACTCGTACCCCGTTTCTACCGAAAAAGGCAGAGGCAACTTCCAAGAATTCATTGAGTAAGTCCATATCAGGATCTAGTTCCTGCATCACTGATGAGAGGTAAGCGAAGTTCTTTACGAAGAGCATGAGTTCTTTGGGAATACGCGCACCTTCAGCGAGTAGACCTTTGATGAGACCTCGAAATTCATCAATAAATTCTTCCTCTGATAGCTCGAGAGGGTCAAAATTGTTTCGCTCAAGTTGGAATTCGTTTATCAAAAGACCTATGTCGGCGTCTTCTGGGAAAGCCCCTAGATCCTTTATCCCAACGACTTGTGATTCCACGTCACCGGTCATTAGGCCGACTACGTACCTGAGAAATGCCTGTCGTCGAGTACCATCAAGCCGACCCGTTATCCCAAAATCTACAAGACCTATTTTCCCTGTTTTATTTAGGAAGACGTTTCCTGCATGAAAGTCTCCATGGAAAATGCCGTGGATAACAGCGCCTTCCAAAAGGCCTTCGACCATCTGACGGAAGACCACGGAACTACTTTCACTATCAATTCCCATGGCTATTGAATCACCTAGTGATACTCCAGAAATCTTAGTCATAACTATCACTCGCTCGGTAACGAGTCCGAGCTCAGGCTCGGGAATTTCCCACTCTTGCTTCAAATTTGAGTAAAGAACTCTTTTGATCTCGAATAGATTAGCTACTTCGAGTTTGAAATCTAGCTCCTCGCAGATTGTTTCAGCGAAAAGCTCAACGAGTGCAGGGGGATTGGCAAGAGCAGCGACCGGTATTTTTCCTACAAGTTTTGGAGCGACCCAGGCCATCACTTTCAGATCATCTATAACCTTTTTCCGTATCCCCGGTCGTTGTATTTTTATTACGACATCTGAACCGTTGCTCAAAACTGCTTCATGCACTTGAGCGATTGAGGCAGCAGCGATAGGCACCTGATTCACTGAAACTATCTCTGATCTTCTGTTCCCTAATTCGTCGTTGAGGACTTTCGAAATGTCTTCCCATGGCTCTGGGGATACCTGATCTCTGCATTTTTTGCATTCAGCAACGAGAGCTTCAGGGAAGACCCCTTCCGCTGCAGAAATTAGTTGAGCGAGCTTAACGTAGGTGGGTCCTTGAAGTTCGGCAGCATGACGGAGCCTTTCATAAAGGAGTTCTTGCCTCCCTGAGCCTTCTGCTTTGCGGTCTCGGATCTTCCACATCATGAAAGCTTTCCCGAACCGGAAAACTGTAACTAACAAGCGGATTAACGGCGGAAATTTTGGTTTCCTTATCAAGTCTGGTATTGATAGTCGCAATGTCCGCCTTGTCTCATCTGCCTCCCTGATCCACTGATTGACGATTTCAGATGATTCGTTATCTTCAAGTTTTGACTCCACTTTGACCGTGGTCTTGAAGCTAGTCTGATTTTGTGATTGGTCACTTTCACCGTCAGCTAAAATTTTGATTTCAAGTTTTGCTGGACCCCAAATTCCCATTGAAAGAGGTTTCCACTCAACTGGAGACACAAGTTCATATGAAGAAACCTTCTGAACAAAGGATCCTAAGGCTTCTTGTAATTCAGCGCGAGCTAGTGAGGCGCCGAGGCAGTGATGGGCTCCGGACCCAAATGCTAAATGAGGGCAACCACTTTCCCTAAATATATTAAACTCAAAGCCCCGTTCTTCTGCTTCAGAAAGGCCTCCAGCGTGAAGTCCTAGAAGAACAGTTGAGCCAGCAGGAAAGAGAATTCCATCTATTACTTGATCAGTCGTGGCTAAGCGACCAGTTGTTCGAACAGCGCTGATATATCGAAGTGATTCTTCTATAGCTGCAGGAATAAGAGAGGGATCATTTCTTAATGCTTGGTACTGGTCCGGGTGGTCAGCCAGCACCGCAATTGTTGCTCCCAACTGGTTTCGCGTAGTGTCTGTTCCGGCAAGTAAAATAGCTTCAACCATCGCGCTCAATTCATCATGCGAAAGGCGATCTTCGTTATAGTGACTTTGAACCAGCTCAGTAAGTAAATCGTCCTCTGGGGCACTGCTCCGCTTAATGATTAGGTCTTGGACATAGGCGTCAAGATCCTTTTGAGCTTTTGATATTTCTCCTAAACGGCCAATAACGGACTCAATATCTGCGTCGAGGGCTGAGAAAATGATGTCGGCCCATTCGTCGAAGAGTTTCCAGTCTCTGTCATCAACCCCGAGGATACGGCAAATCACTGGAACAGGGAAAGGGCGACAGAATTCCGATACAAGTTCTCCTCCGCCATTCTCAACTATTCTTGAAACCAATTTGTCAGCATGATTTTTCATGAACTCACGATGTTTATTTGTATTTCCAGAGGTGAATGAAGAATTAACCAATCGTCGAAGCCGTTTATGGTCTTCCCCTTCCACGGACAAGACATTTGGACGCATTCTGACCGTTGAAGGAATTTCAGGAACAATACGCTGAGCTTGTTCAAGCATCACGTTCAAATCGGAAATTCCATTTTCCATTTGATCTAGGGCGGAGAAGCTTGAGAGTAGTGATATCCACTCGGGATTTCTAAGAATAGACTTGACCTGTTTGTAGCCAAGTACCATTGGGCCGGCAGGCGTAGAAACAACCCAACCCTGACTAGTCATTGATTCTGTCAAGGACAGTATCTCGCCAAAATTTGTGGCTGATAGTTCAACGAACGGAACAGCACCTGGTGCACTGACATCAACTACGTTAGTAGAAGAGGCTGAGTTTCCTTCAGTCGTTGTCATTCGAAGCTTTCTTACTATTGCCTTTGCTTTGAAACGGATGAGTCCGGAGCATCATGAACCGCAGCTAAGGATCTCCTAGTATTCTCAGTGATACTGACTATGCTCGAGTGAGTGCCTCTTCAAGTATATTTCTAGCGATACTTGGGCATTCAGCTAGGAGGGTATTAAATTCGCTTCGAGACATAGCTAGTATGGTTGAGTCGAAAGCTGCTCGAACGGTCGCATCTCTTGGTTCATTGAGAATTACAGCTCTTTCGCCAACAACGGCGCCGGGAGCAATAGATGCTATCAGCTTTCCGTCTTTCTCAATAACAAGCTGTCCATGAACCAGTAAGAGAACCTCATTTCCAAATGCGCCTTGATGCATTAGGATGCTTCCCTTGTTTACGTCTATGCGAGTTGTTAGCCTGCAGAGTGTCTCAAGTTCTTGCGGAGTCGCTGAGGCCGCAAAGGCAAAATCAGCGTATTGTAAATGGTGAGTTGATTTCTTTGCCATTATTAATCCTTTGGTAGGGGGGTCAGTAATTAAGACCATATGTATTCTGCCTCATTTGAGCAATTATTGCTCGTGAATGGGTGGTGTCTTTTGTCACTATGCAAAATGTCACAGTTTGCAATAGGGTAATAACTGCTCAACGCTGTCAAAGAAAAGTGCGAAAGTACTTCAATAAACGCCTATTGTAGAACTATGTCAGAAGATGAGATTGTGTTTTGGGATCGTGCGGGGAACCCTAAATTTGAAGCTTGGTTGAAAGCAGCTGAAGCTGTTGTAGGAGAAGGCAATATACAGCAAGTCCTGCACTCTGACCTAGCAGGTGGCTTGCATATAAACCCTATCTACACGGATGGAATGAGTGAGGGGTTAACCGATCAGGTGTCAGGAGGAGTTGGCTTGCGCTCCTCAAATCCGGCTGGGAATATCAAAGGTTGGGATATCCGCCAACGTCATTGGGTCACGGATGTTAGTTCAGCGAATTCACTAATGTTAGAAGATCTCTCTCGGGGAACAAGGAGCATTGAGCTGGCAATCGATAAGACTGAGATGATTGCGTACGAAGAACTTTTAGAAGGTGTCATGCTTGACATGGCAGGAATTGGTCTTTCATGCAGCCGAGAAAGCCTTTCCGCTGCTTCTCAACTCGTTGATCACCTATTAAGTAAAATGCCGGAGTCATCTGAGAATATTTTTGATCTCGGCGTTGACCCTCTTGGGGAACTCTTAAGTAAATCACTTGAAAGTAATGAATTCGAATCATATCTAGCCGGTAGCGCTCTACTGGCTGCTCAAGTTTCTAATAGCTTTCCCCAAGCAACTACATTCCGAATCAACGGATTGAAATACGCGCAAATAGGTGCTGATACAGTTACAGAAATTGCTGGAATTCTCTCAACGTTTGTTTCCTATTTACGAGCTATGGAAAAGGCCGGTATCGAAATGGAAATAGCTCTGAAACAGTGTCTGATTATCATCTCAGTAGGAACTGACCAATTCCTCGACATTGCTAAATTGCGTGCCTTGAGACTTCTTTTGCAAAACATAGGAATTGCTTGTGGGGTAGAGAGCTACCATATAAAAATTCAAGCCCAAACTTCAGATTATTTGATGTCTAAAGATGACCCTTGGGTGAATCTGCTACGAACAACAGTTGGTTGTTTCTCAGCGGCTACTGGAGGAGCTGATATCATTTCCATTCCTGCATTTGATAGTGCATTTGGGGTACCAAATGAATTTGGGTTGAGACTAGCTAGGAACACACATCTAGTTCTTATGGAGGAATCCAATGTCCATCGGGTCGTAGATCCTGCTGGAGGATCATGGTACGTAGAGGCGCTCACGAAAGATATTGCAGAAAAATCATGGGAAAGATTCCAGGGTTATGAATCTAGTGGAGGATTCAAACAGCAAGTTGTCTCGGGTTCATATACCGAGCAGGCACATCTCTCAAGAGATAATTATAAATCCAAAATCTTGTCTGAGGAGAAGGTCTTAATCGGGGTGAATTCATTTCGAGAGGAGTTAGCAACTGAGCTCAAAAGGGATCCATATCCAAGATCAGTCGACAATGCTAATAGAGAGTATTTGAATTTTAGGATTTCAGACATACCCACACATACTGAGGAGACGTAATGCCTGTTCCTGATTTTACTTCAATCCCCTTTTCTCCTTTTCCTGCAACTAATAACGATAAAGCCCCTGACTGGGATGAGTTGTGCTCTGACTATTTGGGCGCAAGCCTAGAAGAGTATATCTGGCATGCCCCTGAAGGAATTCCAGTAAAGCCTCTTTACACGAAGGACGATCTTCAATCCCTTGATTTTGTTAATACTTTGCCTGGGTTCCCTCCCTTTCTACGCGGTCCATACCCAACCATGTATGTGAATCAACCATGGACAATCCGCCAATATGCTGGATTTTCTACGGCTGCCGAATCTAATGCTTTTTACCGCCGTAACTTGGCGGCTGGGCAAAGAGGGCTTTCTGTAGCTTTTGACCTACCAACCCATCGCGGATACGACTCTGACAACCCGAGAGTATCAGGAGATGTGGGTATGGCGGGAGTTGCTATTGATTCCATCATTGATATGAGGCAATTATTTGATGGAATCCCCTTGGACAAAATGAGCGTTTCGATGACAATGAATGGTGCTGTTCTTCCAGTTCTTGCTCTCTACGTCCTCGCAGCAGAAGAGCAGGGCGTGTCCACAAAACAACTCGCTGGAACAATTCAGAATGACATTCTAAAAGAATTCATGGTTAGGAATACATTTATCTATCCGCCAAAACCCTCTATGCGAATTATCTCTGACATCATTGCGTTCACGTCAACGGAGATGCCAAAGTTTAATTCCATTTCTATATCGGGCTACCACATGCAAGAGGCAGGTGCGACTCTCGACTTGGAAATGGCGTACACCCTAGCAGATGGTGTTGAATATATCCGATCGGGGCTTGGTGCAGGTTTAGATATAGATGCCTTTGCTCCACGTTTAAGTTTCTTTTGGTGCATCGGTATGAACTTTTATATGGAGATCGCTAAATTGAGAGCAGCTCGGCTACTTTGGACAAAGCTTGTTAGTCAATTCGGACCTAAGAACCCTAAATCACTATCTTTGAGGACTCATAGTCAGACTTCCGGTTGGAGCCTAACTGCCCAAGACGTCTACACGAACATTATCAGGACCTGTATTGAAGCTATGGCAGCTACACAAGGTCACACGCAATCCCTTCATACAAATTCATTTGATGAAGCGCTAGCTCTTCCATCAGAATTTTCCGCCAGAATCGCAAGGAATACACAACTTTTCCTTCAGCATGAATCAGGCACAACACGAGTTGTTGACCCTTGGGGAGGTTCATACTACATTGAGCGTCTCACCAATGACTTAGCTAATCGTGCATGGAAACACATTTCTGAAATAGAAGATGCTGGAGGAATGGCAAAGGCAATTGATCTTGGAATCCCCAAATTAAGAATTGAAGAAGCTGCTGCGAGAACTCAGGCAAGAATTGACTCAGGAGTTCAACCAGTCATTGGAGTAAATAAATTCAGACTCGATAAAGAAGATGACGTAGAAATACTTCAAGTCGATAACCGCGAGGTCAGGCAACAACAGATTCAACAACTCATTGAGTTAAGAAGTACAAGAGATGAAAAGGCATGCCAAGCCGCACTTGAACGGCTAACCAATGGAGCTGCACAAGATGGAAACCTACTTGCCCTGTCCATAGATGCCGCTCGAGAGTTTGCTACCGTTGGAGAAATCAGTGATGCTTTAGAAAAGGTATTCGATCGACATAAATCTCAAATACAAATAATTTCAGGAGTGTATCG
>CERB01020969.1_pt1 | contig 20352 bp, 17 predicted proteins | sample 356271 | NCBI WGS metagenome assembly CERB01 (sample SAMEA2621155, study PRJEB7988) | marine metagenome | isolation source: saline water (ENVO:00002010), including
TGGGCACATTAATTAAAAAATTACCAGATGAGTTTGTTGTAGCTCCAATAACACCATTTGTTATGTTAACATTTTCAATTGGCTTTCCACTAACAGAATCTGTAACAGTACCAGAAATCTGAGCAAAAAGTATTGATGAGAAAAAGAATAGAACAAGCTTGAAAGATTTAAGATGCATAGCGTCTCCCTACGTTGGCATTATCCATATCAGGTTCAAAGGGTTTACTCTCAGCTATTTAATAAATAAATAGCACCCCATGTTGTAGAGAACTTACATAGAAAGATTTTTCAGCCAAACATGAAAGAAAATTATCAATCTTGCTAAGATTATAATATGTTCCTACTTTATGGTAATCGAATTTGAAATACAAACATGAAAAATGAAATTACCTTTAAAGCAATAGTCCTTGGAATAGTATTATCTATGTTATTATCTGGCGCTATGGCATATCTGGGTTTATTTGCTGGTATGACTGTATCAGCTTCAATTCCAGCAGCTGTTATATCCATGGGAATACTTGCTTTATTTAAAAAATCAAATATTTTAGAAAATAATCTTGTACAGACTGCAGCTTCTGCCGGAGAATCGCTAGCAGCTGGTGTAATATTTACTATCCCTGCTTTAATCTTGATGGGATACTGGGAAAGTTTTAATTATCTCGAAGTAGCAAAAATTTCAGCTATAGGTGGTATCATTGGTGTAATGTTTACAGTCCCACTTCGAAGAGCATTTATTTTAGTTGCAAAGTTGCAATACCCGGAAGGTATTGCAACAGCAGAAGTATTAAAAGCAGGTGAAAAAGCTAGAAAAGTTTCTGGGAATGGATCTAGTAATGGATTGAAGATGATTATGATGTCCAGTTTAGCTGGCGGATTAATGAAATTATCTGAACTTGGTTTTTCTATGTGGAATGTAGTGTTAGAAAAAGCAATAAATATAGGGAATGCTATATTTGGATTGGGTACAAATTTATCTCCAGCTTTACTTTCTGTAGGGTTTATAGTAGGACGAAACATTGGAATACTTGTAGTTGTTGGTGGTCTTATTTCATGGGGTATAGCAATACCTATTTATTCTGCTATAAATGGTTTTGAAGGAGAACCTCTAGAGGCAGCATATTTAATATGGAATTCAAAAATAAGATATTTAGGTGTGGGAGCCATGGTTATAGGTGGAATATGGTCACTGATTAAACTTTTTAATCCCCTGATTATTGGAATTCAAGATAGCTTAAATGCAATAAAAGGTTCAAGAGTCAATGCCCTAAATGAAGAACGAGATATTCCTATTAATTATGTTGGGATAGTTTTAATTATTATGCTAATACCAGTATTCCTACTTTATGTAGATATAATTCATTCTGTGGGTATTGCAATACTATTGACATTCATTTTAATGATTTTCGGTTTTTTATTCTCTGCAGTGGCTGCATATATGGCTGGAGTTGTAGGGTCATCAAATAATCCTATATCAGGTGTAACTATAGCAACAATTTTATTCTCATCTTTATTACTATTAATTCTATTAGGATCAGATAATAATGCTGGATCTGCAGGCGCAATAATGGTTGGAGCTATTGTATGTTGTGCTGCTGCAATTGGAGGAGATAATCTACAAGATTTAAAAACTGGTTACATAGTTGGAGCTACTCCATGGAAGCAGCAAATTATGCAGGTTATTGGAGTTCTTAGCTCTGCCATTGTTCTTGGGCTAGTTCTAGATATTTTGCATACAGCATATACTATCGGTTCACCATCATTATCTGCACCACAAGCAACTCTGATGAAATCAGTCGCTGATGGTGTATTCTCTGGGAATCTACCTTGGAATTTTGTCTATATAGGTGCAGTAATAGCAATTGTGATCATTATACTAGATATAAGACAAGAAAAACGTGGATCAGACTTTCGTATTCCTGTATTAGCTGTAGCAGTAGGAATATATTTGCCAATTGAACTAACTGTACCAATTTTTATTGGTGGAATGATAAATCATCTTGCAACAAAAGCAGGAACTTCTGAAGCTTCTGAAGAAAATGGCCTACTGTTGGCTTCAGGATTAATAACAGGAGAAACTTTAATGGCAATTTTTATCGCAGTTCCAATATTTATAACTGGGACTAAAGATTGGTGGCCAGCATTCCCTGGATATGATTTGATAGGTATATTTTGTTTCCTAGCAATTATCTATTGGATTTATAATACTGCGACAAAAAAATGAAAGTAAACAAATCACTTCTCCAAAAACTTCCTAAAGTTGAACTCCATTGTCATCTTGATGGTTCATTAAGAATCCCTACAATTATAGATTTAGCCAATCAGGATAAAATAAATATACCTACCTCTAACCCGGATAAATTATCCAAACTTTTGACTATTGGCAAAAAAAGAGGATCATTAGAAGATTATATTAAAAGGTTTGATATCACTTTGAGTGTAATGCAAACGCCTGAAGCGCTCGAGAGAACTTCTTATGAGCTAATTGAAGATGTTTTTAAAGAAAACGTTCGTTATATAGAAATAAGATATTCTCCCATTCTCCATACAGAAAAAGGGATGACAATTAGTGACTCAGTTGAGGCTGTAAGAAAAGGTTTAAAACGCGGTGAAAAAGATTTTGGTGTTAAATCAGGTATCATTGTATGTGGAATAAGAAATATATCTTCGGAAGCATCCCTAAAGCTTGCAGACTTGACTGTCCGATACAAAAATAGAGGTGTTGTTGGATTTGATCTTGCTGGAGCTGAAGAAAATTATCCTGCTAAGGATCATCGAGAAGCATTTTATATGATTTTGAATAATAATATTAATGCAACCATTCATGCTGGTGAAGCATTTGGTCCTAGTTCAATCCATCAAGCAATTCATCATTGTGGAGCTCATCGAATTGGACATGGAACAAGACTTAAAGAGGATAAAGATTTAATGAATTATGTAAATGACCACCGCATAACATTAGAAGTATGTTTAACATCCAATTGGCAAACAAGATCTATACGATCATTAAAATTTCATCCTTTAAAGTACTACTATGATCAAGGTATTCGAGTTACTCTAAATACAGATAATAGGTTAATGTCGGGTACTAATCTCACTAATGAATATCTACTTGCCCATGAATTATTTGGATTTAAACTACATGATTTTAGAGAAATGATAATTATGGCTATCAAAAGTGCGTTTATTCCATATAATGAACGAAAAAAAATAATTGGAGAAATTGCAAATGAATTAGAGCAAGAATTTGGTCTGCTGCCTGAATTTGTTCAAAGAAAACCATCGTTATAAAGTTATTAGTTTTTTATTACTGCAATCTTTTCAAAACCATAATTTCCTTTAATTTCTGTAAAACTTATTAAATAAACACCAGTGCTAACCCATCTTCCCTGCTCATCTTTTCCATCCCAAAAGGCTTGATATCCATTTATTCCTTTATTAGAGGCGTTAAGTGTTCTTAAAACTTTTCCTGTAATAGTTAGCACTTTACATTCAGCACCATCCATTAATCCATCGATTACAAGAGGTGAGCTATTTGGCAAACTAAATGGACTAGGAAAAATCTTTATCTTATTAAAATTTTCCTTTGGTTTCGAAAAAGGTATACGTAAAACACTTATTCCCTTATTCGTTGATATATACGCAATACCTTCATCATTATCAAAAGCTATATCTGAAACTACGTTTGATAATAATTGACTATTTTTTTCATTAATACCATCGATACTAGGCCAATATGTTGATGCCTCTGTAAGAATATGTATTCCATCTGTTGGAGATGAAGCCCATATATTATTTCTAGAATCAATATTTAGTTTAGATCCTTTGCCAAATGAAATATTTGGAAAATATGTATAACCATATCGTTTTATAGGATTTGAGTTAGAATACTGTAGAGTTATTTGTTTTAATCCTATAGGTGTTAATATATATAAAATATCTTCATCGTTAATCACTAAAGACCATACCGTATTATTATTATAGCCTGGATTAATATCAACTTGCCCCCATTCAGTAGAAGATGGCTCTAATATACTTCCTTCATAATACATAAATACTAAACCACCATTTTTTGCTGGTGGACTATTTAGATCATCTTCAAATGAACCAATCCATACTCGATTAAATGAATCAAATGCAATAGTGTTAGGTGTATAACTCAAGAGATTATTAGAACTAGCTAGATTAATTGAACCCCATACATTATTCATATCTTTAAGTGCAATTGGGCTTCTTCTAGTTGTTGAATAAGTATTTGCTGCCCACATTACACCTAATTGATCAAACTCGATATCCTTTACTATCATATATTCATCTGCATAATAATCTAAATATGCAGTATCTATGAGTGTAAAATTTTCTATATTATCAATATCAATAATTACAATACCTCCACCGTGGCGTCGTGGCTCAGGGTAGGTCCCTCTTATTGCACAATAAAGTAGACCATCTGGACCCTGTTCCAAATCTGAAATAAAACCACCAAAATTTATTGGTAAATAATCAACGGCATATCTTTGGGGATTAAAAGAGCTAGAAATATTTATTTCATCACCTTCCGTAATATTTCTCCAACCCCATGATTCTTTTATAGAAATACCAAACTTGGATCCTGCAACTAATCTTCCATCATTTAGTATAGTTAAAGCAGATATTTGATTTGTTAAAGGAGCATTTGGGATTTCATGATCAATGACTTTAGTATCTTTATCTAAAACCATAATTCCTAATTCCGACCCAATATATAATTTGTCTTTGGAAAGTCCTGATAATGAAGTGAAGGAATAATTATTTTCTGTATTTAGACTCCATTCTATTCCTGTAAGATTTAATCTGATAATTTTATTAGCAAGGATTCCCCAAAATATTCCTTCGGAATCTTTAATTACTTCAATTAATTGTTCTGATGGATCTAAATAATTCCAAATTATTTCTAATGAAATCTCTTGTCCTAGATTTAAAACATATATACCGTTATTATACAATAGTAAAACATTATTTATATTTGATTCTATTAGACGAACCTCTCCAAATAATTCTATTTGAAATTGTTGCCAATTGCCAGGATCCTTTAAATTAGATTCTTTCCAATTCCCAATTAAGAGACCTTGGCTTGTCCCAACTAATATTTTATCACCTGAAATTTCAATAGAGTTAATTGAATCAAAATTTATAGGCCAATTCCTATAAATATCCCTATAAATCCATTTATTATCAGAAACGATAAATTCCATAACACCCCAGTCTTGATTATCAATAAATGCAATAAAACAGATCGAGTCTGCAATAGAAATATCTATAATTTCTGTTAGATCAAAATCAAATTTTGATATACTTAGATTATTTTTTAAATCATAAACTTGAATGAATCCATCTGGGCTTAATCCTCCAAGCCATATAGAGCTATCATTTTCTACTTCTATAATATTTACCCCTGTACTTACTAATTGATCAACTACAGTTAAAGTTGTAAAGTTTTTTTTATTTTTATCATAAAGAAGCAATCCACCATTAGTTGCGCAAATAATTAAATCATTATATTCAGTCAAATCATTTATATGCAAAGGAGATGTATATGCTTTCCATTCCTGTATCCTAGATTGGGATAATAACAATCCAGAAATAAAAATAATTATATAGAAATATTTCATCCTATAGTTGAAATGGAGTTGGAATAAAACATAATATAAAAATTAGTAAGCATAAATAACCTGTATATCTGTTTTTTCTAGATAACGGTGTAAGTATATCCTGAATAGGTGGATGTTTTGCAGAACGCATTAGTACCAAAATTAATAAACCCCAAACTAACCAGTTGAGAGATAAGAAACTAAGAGGAAATAAAGCAAAGAGCGCTATTTTACCAATAAGCTCTTGTTTTCCTCCTAGCATTGCATAAGCTATATGCCCTCCATCTAGTTGTCCAATAGGTAACAAGTTTAGCATCGTTACCAATAATCCAATCCATCCAGCAAATGCTATCGGATGCAGTAAAACATCGTATCCTTCGGAAAGATCTGGGAAAATAATAGCTGTAAATAATTTCATTAATAAAGAATCACCTAGAATTATGCCCTGGTATTGATCATTAATAAATATTACTTCCGATAACAGTAGACCAATAATCAAAGATGGTACAGCAATAATAAATCCCGCTATTGGCCCTGCTGCGCCAATCTGCAATAGAGCATCTTTTCTATATATAGGAGATTTTATTTTGATAAATGCACCAAATGTTCCAATAATAAAGAAATATGGAGGTGCAGGCAAAAAATATGGAAGCGTAGCATCTACATTATGCTTAAGTGCATAATAATAGTGTCCAAATTCATGACAACCTAAAATTAACATTAATGTTAAAGAAAATGGGATACCCAAATAAATATCAGAAAAATTGCTTAAAGGATTTCCACCATCCATTATAGACCCTGCCATTAGAGTTGAAATAAATGTCAGAATGAATAGAATTAAATGTGTATTAGTTAATTTTACACGTTTCAATATGTTTTACCACTTTATTACTTTATTATTAAAAATAGATTTCAAATCATTTAAACTACTATCTTTTAATAATGATCCAATATACTTTTCCTTTTGATTTTATACTCAGCTTACGAATTTTACCTATGAATATAATGTTATTCTTAAGTCTCTTTACTTTCCTTCATGCAAACAATAATATCCAAGGATCACTTGATATTGATCTTAGGCAGAGGGTTGTAAATGATAATCAAATTCGCATCGTAGTCCAAATTGATAATAATTCTAAAAGAGATATAACTGAATTAGATGGATTTATTTTACGAATTAACCCTAAAGGAAAAGTGATATCTGAAAAACGTATAACATTCTTAGAATCTTTAGATGGAATTCTAAAATCAAACCAATCAGTTTCTAAATATAAAGTATTTCCATTAAGCACTCCAAAACCTGATCGATATGAATTTTATGTTGCTAAAGTACGCTTTCAAAATGATTATAGAGTTTATACCTATCATCCCGCTATTGGTTTTTATCGGGTAGATTAAAAATTAAATCCAATGGAAAACAAAACCCAATTGGATGGTAATTGAGTTTCTATTGAAGTCCCAGCAGAAATAAATCTTGTTATTAGATTAAGTTTATCTTCTTTCCTTAAAGACAAGATGATTCCACTGCTAAATGATCTACTTCCAATTACAGATCCAGCTCCTATTTCAAGCTTTATTCTATTTATTAAAAATATACTTGAATTACGAAGACCAGTTTGAATATATATGGCATTTTGTTGGCCATTTAGATTTGAAGAAAAATTTACCACCCCTGTCTCAATTTTAATTATTGATTCAAGCTTATTAGTTCTAAAATGTAAAGGAGTTTTGATCATAAAACTATAATTTGATCCAGATGAATTTAAACTATCAATAGTATTCCACTGGTTTATTCCTCCAGATATTCCAATACCCCATCCTTTAGTAAATTTATGATACCAAAAAGATTTTTTATCTTTTTCACTTCTCTTTATAGGTGACCTAGGTTTGATCAGAACTTCTTTTCGCTCATAATCTGATCCACGTCCATATCTTTCACTAATATCAAATGGTTTTGACAAGTGCTTATCTAATTTTGCGGCAAGAATTTCAACAGATATTGAATCTACACTTGCTCGAATGCTACTTACCCAGAATCTTGTTTCTTCAATATATCTATAAATCACTTTATCTGAAATTCCGCCAATTCTCATATTTTCAATAATAACTGCTGAAATCACAGGTATTGAGTTGTGCTTAGGATCAGAATAAAAATTATCTAAAGAATGAATTAATTCTTTATGCCGTAGGAGGTCTAATGGATCATTATAGGCAACTTCTGCCAATGAAGGCTCAACCTCCCATGCTTTTAAATAATAATATAATCTTCCATCTAATATACCATTTAAATGAGCTGCTTTAATCTGAGAAACTGATTTACTTCCTTCACCTAATTTTGTCGCTATCCTATTCCAATTACTTCCATCCCAAAATATACGGTTATCTCTTTGAGCAAAAAGGATAGCAAACATATATCCCACTAAAATTATTTTGCGGGAAAACATCGTAATGCTACTTATTATTTTCTAGTATCATTCGATTTATCCATTCCTTTGAATGACGAATATATTCATCAATTTTTCCCATAGGAATACGTTCACCAAACATATTACATATTATAATTGCTGAAGGTAAGGGGATATAACCATTTATTGGATCTGCATAAAAATTATCTAAAACCTTCACTAATTCTCTTGGGGACAAATAATCTACAGTCTCTGCGTATAGACTATCTGCAAAAGTATGCTCCATTGTCCATGCTTTTAAATAATAAAATAATCTTCCATCTAATACTCCATTAATATATCCAACTTTAATCATATATGTTAATTCTGGATCATAATTGGCTACCTTTTCCACCCTTCTCCAATCACTACCATTCCAGAACAACCGATCCATCTGTTGCGCTTGGGAATATATAATAAAAAATAGAAATATTATTAAAAGACGATTCATTGTACTACTACTGATTTTATATTTACAAATTCTTGTATACCAAACTCTGAGAGCTCTCGACCATATCCAGATTCTTTTATTCCGCCGAATGGAAGTCTAGGGTCAGACTTAACGAAATCATTAACGAAACAAGAGCCTGCTTCTAATTCTTTAGTTGCAATATTTTCTCCTTTATCTAAATCTCTAGTAAAAATAGCAGCGCCCAGACCAAAGTTCGTTTTATTTGCAAGTTCTATGGCATGGCTTTGATCTTTCGCAGATATTACTACTGCAACCGGTCCAAATAACTCATCATCAAATGCCGGCATACCTGGCTCTACATCAACTAATAATGTTGGAGGATAAAATGCACCATCCAATTGAGGAATTTTACCTCCAAATAGCAATTTTGCCCCTTTTTCAATACTGATTAAAACTTGTTGATGCAATTCATCTCTGGCAATATTATTAACCATTGGTCCAATATTTATATCGGGATTAATAGGGTCACCCATTTTCATTTTTTTAATTTCATTATGAACTTTATCAATAAATTCTTTCAGACTAGATTGAACAACAATAAAGCGTTTTGCTGCGATACAGCTTTGACCTGCATTGAGCATCCTACCAGCAATACATGACTTAACTGCATTATCTAGATCAGCGTCTTCTAAAATGACATAGGGATCATTACCACCTAATTCTAGTACAGTTTTTTTTAATAATGAACCTGCGAGAGATGCAACAGATTTTCCTGCTGGTGTGCTACCTGTTAGAGTGACAGCACTTATTTTGGAATTCTTAATCACATTACTGACTTTTTTTGATCCAATCACTAGATTGCTAAAGGCAAATTTAGGAAACCCAGCTTCCAAAAATAATTTTTCTATTTCTATAGCACAACCTTGAACATTAGATGCATGTTTTAGTATGCCAACGTTTCCCGCCATTAGTGCCGGTGAAGCGAATCGAAATACTTGCCAAAATGGAAAATTCCAGGGCATTATTGCTAACACTATTCCAATTGGCTGAAATGAAATAAAACTCTTTGTAGACCCAGTTGGTATCTCCTTTTGAGATAAAAATTTTTCTGCGTTATCAGCATAATATTCACATACCCATGCACATTTCTCAGCCTCTGCTATACTTTGTTTTATTGGCTTACCCATTTCTTTTGTCATTAAAAGTCCTAATAGATCTTTTTTCTGTTTTAATAACTCAGCAAGGTGTCTCATTTTCTTTGCACGATAAGAAAAACTTTTATTTCGCCATTCTAAAAAAGTATTAAATGATGAATCAATAATTTGATTAATACTATCTTTAGATATTTCTTCATAAGAATTTATTTTTTTATTGTTAGCAGGATTAATAGATATAAGATTCATTATCTAATGAGAAACTCTAATATTTTATTCCAGCTAGATCAATCAAAAATGCATAATTCAAAGCAAGTTCTCTATATCGGCGAAATCTTCCAGATTTCCCTCCATGACCTGCATCCATATTTGTATATAAATATAGTTCATTATCACCAGTTTTATATTCTCTCAATTTGGCAACCCATTTTACAGGCTCCCAGTACTGGACCTGGGAATCAAAATATCCTGCAGTAACTAACATATTTGGATATTCAACTTTATATACATTATCGTATGGAGAATATTTCATCATATAATCATATTCATCTTTATTCCTAGGATCGCCCCATTCATCCCATTCATTTGATGTGAGAGGAATAGATGGATCCATCATTGTATTTATCACATCAACAAAAGGTACTGCAGCAACGATTCCATTATATAAGTCAGGCGCCATATTTACTACTGCCCCCATTAATAATCCACCAGCACTCCCACCCATTGCATATAAATGATTAGCATCAGTGTATTTATTTTGAATCAAAAATTTGCTACAATCAATAAAATCATTAAAGGTATTCATCTTATTAAACATCTTTCCGTCTTCATACCATTCTCTTCCGTAGGTCTGGCTTCCTCTAATATGAGCGATTGCATAAATAAATCCTCTATCTAAAAGACTTAGACGATTTGAGTTGAACGAAGGGTCAATTGTACTACCATATGAACCATAAGCATATAATAATAAATTATTATTTCCATTTTTCTTCTGACCTTTTTTATAAACAATTGAAATCGGTACTTGTTTACCATCTCTTACAGTTACATATAATCTTTCAGATTGGTATTTATCAGAATCATATCCACCTACTACTTCAGACTGTTTTAATAATATTGATTTTCTTGAATCCATATTATAATCAAAAGTAGATGCAGGTGTAATTAATGAAGAAAATTGATATCTAAGAATATTAGTATCAAAGGAAAGGTTTACAGATGTATAAGCAGAAAAAACCTCTTCGCCAAAATCAAGATAGTGCTCTTTATTATTTTTTTGATTGATTATTCGGATTTGAGGCAGACCATCTTTCCTCTCACTTACAACTAGATAGTTTGAAAAAACATCTATATCATTTAAAAATACATCTTTTCTATGTGATATAACTTCCTTCCAATTTTGTTTTTCTGTTTTGTTTTCAAATGTTTCCATTAATCGAAAATTCATCGCATTCCAGTTTGTTACGATATAAAATTTATCTTTGTAATGCTCAATTGAATACTCATGCTCTTTTTCTCTTGGGCTAAATTGTTTGAATTTTCCTTGAGGGTTATCTGCGCTCAATATGTGATAATCACTCACTAAAGTACTACTATTGTAAATAATAATATATTTTTCTGACTTAGTGCGATAAACACCAATATAAAATGAATCGTCGTTTTCAGTAAATACTATCTGATCTGCTGATTGCATTGTACCTAATTGATGCCTAGCAATATGCTCTGAAAGCAAAGTAGTCTTATTCTTTACCGTATAAAAAAATGTTGAATTATCATTTGCCCATGCAGCAGAGCCTTGTGTTCCATGAATTTCATCACCTAATAACTCACCTGTTTCTAAGTTTTTAACTTTCATTGTATAAATTCTTCGGCTAAGAGTATCAACGCTAAATGCCAATAATTTATTATTTGGACTTACAGATAAATTTCTTAGTGAAAAATAGTCATGTCCTTCTGCCCAAAGATTGACATCAATCATCACTTCTTCTTTATTTTCTAACGTTTCTTTTTTTCTACAATAAATAGGGTATTCTTTTCCTTTTTCATATTTCGTATAATACCAATATCCATTATCGTAATAAGGTACAGATGAATCATCTTTTTTTATACGCCCTACTATTTCATTATAGAGTTTTTTTTGAAGCTTTTCCGTATGCTTTAACTTATTCCTAGTATATTCATTTTCTTTATTTATGTAGCTCACTACCTCCATTGTTTGGGTATCTGGCCATCCTTCAGCATTTTTTGCAGATTTTTGTTCATCACTTAAACGAATCCAATGATAGTTGTCTATTCTTTCTTTACCATGGACAATGTTTTTATGAGGATTTTTATTTGCAATAGGTGGTTTCATATCTTGCATTCCAATTTGACTTCTAAAATAATACAGTATCATAATGATTACGATAATAGAATACCATGTAAAATTTCTACTCATTCTTTCCTCTCCCCCCTTTTAATAAAAGCAAATGGTGCATAAGCTATTATAAAGTGTGCTAATGCAACAAACTCAGCTACAAGAATATACCATGGCCAAGGTCCTAAATAGTCTAATAAAGATGGAACATGATCGCCTATTTCATTGGTTGGTTTCCCACATATCCAAAAATAGTTAGCATCAAGTAAAAGATTTACAACTACTGATAGTAATAAAAATATATTTAATGCTATCATAGCCTTCCATACACTTTTCAAACTTGGTCGCATTCCATATACTACAGTTGCATATACTAAAGCTATGATCATGCCCTGGTGTGCAAACCAAAATCTAAAAAACTGAAAATGCGGATAACCTGCTGCAATATCAGGAGTAATAATAGCTTGCAGCATACCCGATAAACCCCAAAAATAAAGCACTTCATAGAAAAGATAACTTTTAAAAACCATTATAAATGGTACCAGCAAATTAGCCATTCGACAAAGATGAATAGGGAGATGTAATTTTACATCAAAGGTGCCAGCTATAATTTCTAATATTGTCCATAATAAGTAACTACTCATCACACAATAGCCAATAACGCTGCCAAGTATATGTTGATGACGTTCAGATAATCTTTTCTTTGCAAAAGTTGGAATGAATATTGCAAGGAGAATTGCTACGACTATTGATATTATATGACTAGTACCAAATAATATAAATGGATCATAAGTCTTTAAATATGTGGCTACTACTTCTCTCATATTTATCAATTTAAATAATTATTCATATTCAATAATTGAAATGGTTTCAGATAGTTTATTATAATAGGAATCAGTCCAAAATTTTAATTCATCTTCTACCCAGAGTCCATAATCTTCTTCTTGATAAATCATTTTACCATCTTCTGAAAAAGAACGCCAAATTCCTTTTGGAAATCCATTTAAATATTCGCCTTCTATAGCTGGATTTCCATTAGGGAAATACCACACCCAAACACCATTCTGCTTCCCTTTTAAAAATGAGCCTTTTAAACGATTATTACCATTTTCAAACCACTCATAAATATCTCCTACCAATATTCCTTTATTAAAAATATAGTGGAATTCTTTCTGTCCATTATTATACCATGAGAGTTGCTCTCCATCTTGAACCCCAAGAAACCAAAATAGTTTTAATCGATGACTTCCATCGGCGTGCCATCCAAGCTCCCATTGATGTTTTTTCCCTCTTGTATAGAAAACTTCGCCAAATTTTCTTCCATTTTCATGCCAATGGGTCTTTCTTCCATGCAAAACATTATCTTTATAGTTTTCCTCAGATAGTTTTTTTTGAGACTCAAAATATTTTATCCACAATCCTTCTTTATTACCTTTAAGAAAGGTACCTGATTCCTTTAACATACCAGATTGAAAATATAATCTCAATGGACCATGTTGTAAGTTATTAACAAAAGTTACTTCAGATTTTTTTTCACCACTATTATACCACCAAGTCCAAACCCCTTCTTGCAGACCTGATATTAGCTTACCATCAAATTCTATTTCACCTGAAGAATATTTTTTATAAACAATACCTTCAAAAGGGATTTTAGAATTAGGTAAATATCGTTTTCCTTGACTATCAATATCTTCTCTAATAATCAAGCTATCAATATTTACTCCACTCGCAAATACAGCTTGTTGAAATAAACAAACAATTAGGATTAATAAATTTGTCATTATATAAATAGATAAATTCTAAAAAATAAGATATAATGATAATGAGTTTTATAAATCAAATACAGATTAAATATTATTTATAATTACTGAAGTTTTCTTCCTTGATTATCAAAAACTGAGTATAATTCACCATCCCAAAATTTAAATTCTCTTTCATCTATCAATAATTCTTCTTTGCTGCCTAAGATACTAAAGCGAACTCGTTGCAGATGAAAAGTTCCTCTTACATATGGATCATACCATTTTATGTATTTAATAGAGGAATAATTAATTATGTTTTCTTTCATCCATGGGTCAATAACATTAAACATTGGCAAAGATTCAAGCGGCTCACTAATTGATGGTATTAATTCTTCTTTGACTAGTTCATCATTTATAAAATTATCTACCCATGAATTCGTATTCATCATTTTATTAATTTTTAACGAGGCAGATTGAGCATCATCTATTGATTGATATTTTCCAGAGCGAACTCTATACCATAATAAACCACTATTATCAACGTAACCTTTTTGTATATAAGCATCAATCCCTCTTGATTCGGCAAGACGAACCAAAGATTCAGCTGCCTTGAGATCTTTCCCAGAAGTAATTTGCACAGTATATAATTTTTGGGAAGATGATTTGAATTTAGTTATCAAACTCTTATCTAAGTCATCCGTTTCTTTTTGTCCTATTATTTCAACATTAATATCATCATTTAGATTAGCTATATCTTCTTCAAACGCACTAGATTCATTAAGATCATTAATTTCCTCATTATCTTCTAAAAATTCATTTGAATCTTCAAAGTTTTCAGCAGGGATGTTTTTATTAACAATTTTTTTCATATCTTCAATTGTAGCATTTGAGTCAACTGTAACAAAAAACATATTTATCCATCCAACAGTGTCTTCATAAACAACTTGAAACCAAGTAGTATTAAAAAGACCTTTTTTCATATCTTTTATATTTATTACTTCTAATTCAGTACCTATTGGAACAAAAGTTATTGGAGATTTTGTTTTAGGATTATCAATTAATCTTGCAGAGTTATCTTTAACAATAACCTTTTTAATTTTGGGGGAATTATCAGAACAGCTTGATAATATAAGTAAAGTTACAAGGTATAATTTTAACTTATGAAACATATTGTAAATTACCAACTCTCATAATGAAATGAACTCTTTTCTAACGGGATTTCATGAACCTTTCCAAACATAAATTTTACAAAAAATATTACAGATTCAATTAATCTACCATCTTTACCATATTTATATAAAATTTTTCTTACCACAACATCATCTTCATCAAACAATTCTATATCTGTAATATTTCCTTGTTTATTATATTGATACAATTTTTTTGCTACGCCTTCAAAATTATTTATAAGTTTTCCATTGCTATCAATCAAGTTCCATTCTTCTAATTTATCTTTTTGATTATATTTATATTGATCTTTTAAAGTTAGGTTTTTGTTATAATCATAAAATTTTTCTTCAATTAATTTACCATCCTTAGAATATGAATAAATAAAATCACTACTTCGTTTACCATCACGATAATAAGATGTTTCTTTAGCTAATTTTTTGTCCGAACTATAACGGAATGTATGACTTATAAATTCATTCCCCTCTCCTCTAAGAAAAGAAGTTTTTTCTATAAGATGATTATCGCTATTATATTTGTACTTATCCTGCCAATTTAATGATCCATCTGAGTCATAAGATGATTCATTGATTATATATCTATGATTACCATATTTATAAATATTTTTCCAAATTAATATCCCGCTTGATCCGTAGCTAGAAAGTTCAAAAAGCATTCCATCTTTATTATAAAAGTATATATCCTTACTTAATAACTTATCATTACCATTGTATTTTACTACAGATGATATATTGCCATTTTTATCGTAACTAGTAATTATTCTTTTTTGAAGAATTTCAAGATATTCACCAAATTGGTTATGAAATTCATACTTAGACTCGGTACTTATTTTAACTTGGTTATCATTAACAAGATTATCAGCATTAACTGATTTTATTAAAATAATTAAAATGAATAATATTTTACATATCAAATTCATATTTATTTCTTATTCATTATAAATTATTATCTATAAAATTTCTCACTAAATAATCGCTAACCTTTACTAGGTATTTGATCCAAAATATATTCCGACATTGCTGTAATTGTTAAACTAGGATTTACTCCAAGGTTTGCAGGAACAATAGAACCATCAGCTATAAAAAGATTTTCATAGCCAAAAATTTTACCCTTATAATCTATAACACCATTATTTGATGAGTCTGCCATAATGCATCCCCCCATAATATGGGCTGTTGTTGAGGTATTCAAAAATATTTCTGTTATGCTTGCAGCAGGGTCTCCACCTATTTTATCGGCCAGTCTTCTTGTATACTCATTTGCAATAGGAATATATGCAGGCACCTTTTGATCTGTATCACAATTTGAATTCATTGATTTACCCCCAAATCTCCACCATCTTCGCTTATAATCAAAACTCATGTAATTACTAATAGTCTGCATTACAAGGACATAGGTTGATTTCTCTGATATGCCAATGGGATTTATACTCCGCAAAAAAACAAATGGATTACGGATAATTTTCCATATCCATAATAATGGTCGAGGAACATAATCATGTTTATCAACTAATAATGTTGCCAATAGAGACATGGCACCCTGACCTTTACCATAACGACAAGTTTCAATATGTGTATTTTTATCAGGGTATATACCAGAGGTTATTGCAATACCTTTTGAAAAGTCTACATCTTTATTCCTTGATACTACTCCTTGAATAGCTTCACTGTTTGTACGAACAAAATTGCCTAATTGATGAGAGATATTTGGTAAAGATCCATTTATTTTACATTGATGCAATAATTTAACTGTTCCCATAACTCCACCACAAAAAAATACTCCTGAAGTATAATAATACTTTTTCTTCTTAAAAATTCCAGTAATTTTTTTTACAATAATTTTATAATTACCTTGGCCATCAGGTTTTACATCAACTACTTTTGTTTCAGGTATAATATCTACACCAAGATTTTCTGCAAGATAAAGGTAATTTAAATCTAGTGTATTTTTTGCTCCATGCCTACACCCAACCATACAACCTCCACATAAAGTACAGCCAGTTCTATCAGGTCCTTTCCCATTAAAATAAGGATCAGATACTTTCTTTCCAGGCTCTCCAAAGTAAATGCCAACATCATTAACGTGAAATGTATCACCTACCCCAGCATCTTCAGCGCATTCTTTAAGTAATTTATCTGCATGAGTAATAACCTCACTTTTGGTTACACCTAACATAACTTTTGCTTTCGCATAGTAAGGGGAAAGCTTTTCTTTCCATCCAGGACCACCCCATAATGGATTATCAAATGCCTCATCTGGAGGAACTAAAAGATTATTTGCATATACTAAACTACCGCCCCCAACACCAGTTCCATGCAAAACAAAGACATCTTTTAATAAGGTAAGTGCCTGAATACCATAAAAACCAATTTTCGGTATCCAGAAGTATTTTCGAAAATTCCAATTTGTTTTAGGAAAATCATTAGATTTATAACGTTTTCCCTGCTCAATTACTGCTACTTTATATCCTTTTTCTGCTAAACGTAAAGCAGCTACCGATCCTCCAAATCCTGAACCAATTATGATATAATCATAGTCTGGCATTAACTAATTATTTTTATTACTTAGAAACCATTTATATAAATCAGGATTATCATATGTTATAGTCCAGGAATCATGATGTAATTCTGGGTATAATGTATATCGAACCTCACCACCTACTTTTTTCAAAGACTGAATCATAACCTCTGACTCTTTAGGATAATGGACTGTATCAAGAGCTCCTTGAAAGGCCCAAAAAGGTACAGTAATTAATTTAGAAGCTGTTTTTGGGTCACCTCCACCGCAGATAGGTGCCGCAGCTGCAAAAAGATCTGGTCGATGAGCAACTATTGCCCATGTTCCTCTTCCTCCCATACTTAATCCAGTGACATAAATTCGTGATTTATCTACACGATAATTTTTTATAATTTTTATTAATAAGGATTCTAGTGCTTTTAACATTTCTTGATCCCTCCAAACATAATCCATGGGACATTGTGGAGATACAGCGATAAATGGAAAATCTCTTTTTGTATCTACTATCTTTGGTATTCCATGCACTTTTACTAGCTCAAGATCATTACCACGCTCTCCCATACCATGCAAAAATAATACCAATGGCCAATCTATATTTTCATCAACCTGATAACTTTCAGGTAAATAAAATAAATAATTTAAACTGACTTTATTTTTATCAATACTATCTAATCCCATTTTACGTTGTTGCGCATTTCCCAAAGAACATAACAATATAAATACAACAACAAATCGTAAAATAATCATTATTAAATCATCCTGCCCAATCCATTAATTTAGGCTGTGTGAAATTTGAATGAATTTCTATCATTTTTTTATTTTTAATTGATATATCAATGGCCTCCATAACTTCAATAATATGTGCAGCATGCTCTGCAGAAGCACGGTGGGGTTTATTTTTTAGAATTGCATCTGCAATTTCTTCCAAGCCCCTAGCATATTCTGTACCATCATAGCCATTTCTAATAGGAGGAATAATAGAAGACTCTCCACCAATTTCAATAAATTCCAAAGGTGAAGAAAAATCATGTCCACTTCCTAAATATAACATACCATTATCTCCATGAATCTCAATTCCATGATCTTGCTTAGAATCATTTGCATAAAAATTGCATGTTAGCCTTAATAATGCCCCATTATTCATCTCAAGTAATGCAAGGATAAAGTCTGGAGTATTCACTTTAAAAGATTCTCCATCTAAATTCCTACGTTTAGGCATAATTACTTTTCCAAAAGCATTAACTCTATTAATTGACCCCAAAAGCGCAGTACATATTGTTAACGCATATATACCTACATCCCATAAGACTCCAACATCAAAAAAAGGTTTAGGATTTGGATGCCAATTTTCAATTCTATCATGGTTAATCTCTGCATATACTAGTCTTATTTTACCCAGTAGACCATCATTTATTTTCTTATAAGCTGTTTGTTGCATTTCGCCCATATAGGTAATTGGGGCACTACTAAGCCTAAGATTCCTCTTTTCGGATATATCAATTATTCTTTTTGCATCTTTATAATTCATAGCTAATGGTTTTTCAGTATAGACATGTTTTCCTGAAGTAAGTATCTTCTCTATTACTTCTGCGTGGGCATGATGAATTGTAAGATTTACTATCAAATCAATATTTTCATCCAAAAGCATTTTATCTAAACTCTCATAAAATTGACACTTATATATACTAGAAAAATTTTTGGCTCTATCAATTTCAATATCTGAAAGCCCAATTAGTTTTATATTATCATAGCTGCTAATTTGATCTAAATATTTTTCAGCAATATTACCACAGCCAACTATACCAATATTTATTTTTTCATTTTTCAAATTATTTACTCACGCACTGCAAATTTTTAGAAATCAGAATCAAGTTTTTCATACCAATTTCTTTTTAGAAATAATGTTGTGATGATAGCAACAATTAATGAAAATAAAAAAGCAGAATATTGATAAACAAGCAAATAATAGGAGAGCCACCCCATGAATTTCAAGGATGGTATTCTGTTTACAATACAGATTTATCAACGATAAAGATTATAAAAAGTTTTACTACTAAGTTCAATGACATTTGATTATTTATAGTAAATCAATTTATTTTTTTTACTTCATCATAACTATATTTTTTAAAACTACCACTTAAATCGTTTTCATTGTTTATTGATTTTAAATTAACACTGTATCCATCTACTTCATTTACTTCCATAATTCCATCTATATGCATTTTCTTATCTTTAAACTCTTTTATGGAACGAGCTTTTGATTTAGCACTTTTAATATTATCAGCAACTACAAAATAATTTGTATGTGACTCGTAAAAGCCCGAGGATACATCGTTATCATAAAAACCAGCGTGAATGAGGAATAATTTCAATTTTAGCTTTGATACTTATTTAAAATAATTTCTTCAACAATAAACTCTTTCAATTCCTGAAAGAAAATTATTTAATGCATACAATGCTTCATTCATAGCATCTAGTGCTTCTTTTTTCTTTTCATCTGAATCACATAAGTTTGATAGTAATTCACTTATGACTTGGCGATGTAACTTATCAGCGTGTAGATGAACAGTAAAAAATTTGAGAGTATTTTCATCATCAATACCATAATATTTTCTTAAACCATCTATTTTATTTTCCGCTATTTCTGGGACCATAGATTCATAGCAATACAATGCAGCCATTCCTATATGTGTTCTTTCATCTCTTGATAATTTCATAAATGTATCAACTAATTCAGTTGTCTCTTGGATAGCCTTGGACTCTTCAATATCATCTCTTGTCTTACCCATGCCTTCCCCAAACCTTAGCCATAATTCTGGATGATTTTCTTTACCTTTTTCTTCTTCAATCAGATTCTCTAATAATTCCTGTCTAATTGAGATATCTTCACAATTTGTATGTATTCCAGATAT
>CERB01000573.1_pt1 | contig 19931 bp, 20 predicted proteins | sample 356271 | NCBI WGS metagenome assembly CERB01 (sample SAMEA2621155, study PRJEB7988) | marine metagenome | isolation source: saline water (ENVO:00002010), including
AGGGGAGTCGAACCCCTGTCCAAAATATAGGTTGCACCACCTACATGTCTTTTAAAGAGTCATACATCAGGACTCGGAGTCAAGAATACATTACCAGCAATCGTTGATCCTGTGCCACCACTCAACACATAATGTTCTACAAATGATGGGAATATTATTATATCACCATTATGCAATTCTGGTCTATAATCCATGTTGAAATACTCATCATACATGGCCATCTGTGACTCTACTCTAAACCTGTATGGGTTTAAGAATACAGTTCTTGATACATCAACGTCCTCATATATTATGAAACTCCACTGTGAGTAACAATGAATATGTGGATCTTGAAAATCTTGAGGTGTCTCGTATTTATTTCTCCATATTTCTTCTATTTTGGCAGCTCCATACTTGACACCAAGAGTGTCTATATTCCTTGCTATGATCTCTGACAGATGAGATATAGTCTCATGGCTCACCTGTTTATTTGTTCTCAAACTGGTTTTGAGTCTTGACCTAAATGTGGGTTCAAGACTCTCATCAATCACTTTTATCTTATCAAGTTCCACCTTGTCAATAAAGAATGGAACCGAGAAGAAATCACTCTTCATTCTTTTTCGGTTTATCTTTTAAAACTTCTCTTCCTGTCTGTTTAGCAATAAATGCTGCAAGTTCTGGAGTCTCTTCCCATTCCCATATCTGATTATGTTGTGGGTTCTTCTTTGTTATCGTGTGTGTGCGTTTTACCATCTTCAATCTCCTGTGATAATAGTTCAATTTCGTGTTCAAGGCCAATAATCCGAAGTTCTGCATCACTGGCCGATCTCTCTAATGACCTTATTTTTGTTGATAGTTCTGCTATAGCGGCACCAAAGGCATCAATATTTTGAAGTAATAATTCATTTCCAAATGACTGTGGGTGTCCTTTTTCTGCATAGGCAGTGTCTTGTACTTTTTCACACTCTGCTCTATACTCCTCTCTACTCATTCTGTTTTCTTTTGCCATTACTGATACTCCATGTAAATGTTGCCCGATATTGTAGTTCCCTCATTACCTGAGTTGACCATGTGCATAAGGAATGATGGAAATATAATTATACTCCCTGGCCCTAGATCAGGTTTGTAATCTAATGGAAACTGTGTGACACACTGTCCTATCTGATTTTGAATATCCTTCATAGAGGGATTAAAAAAAGATGTCTTAGCATGTAAGTCCACATAGATTATGAAACTCCACTGGCATCGTGGGTGAATATGTGCATCTTGATAATGATGCTTGTCATATCTATTATACCACATATGCCCGAATTTGGGATTCATTCCTAACAAATTACCATCATATAAATTTTTATTTACAATACCTGATAAGTGTTCTATCGTTTCTTCGGGAACATCTAACTTTTTACTAAAAGTCGTAGGTACACCAGAATCCCATGTGGGTTCTACTTCTACCTCTGGTAACTTAATTTTATCAAGATCAACCTTATCTTCAAAGATAGGGATAGCAAAGATTTCTTTCTTCATCAGAATATGCCGTCAGTAATGACTACCTCCATCTTTTTACTTTTTTTCAATTGTTTTTTCATATCATTGTGTAGTCTCTGTTGTGCTTGTCGTTGATTTAACTTATTAGCACTTGGTAATCCTTGTTGCCCAGGCAGTTCATTTTCTGTCTCAGCAGTTACATCAACAATATGTGGTGGTAATGGTTTGGGTGCATCTATCCTTCTATAAGTAAATTCTTCTCCTTCATGTAATTCAAGTGTTCTTATTGCATACTCCTCGTGACTACAATCACAGTATTTTTGTCCAAGTCCGTCATAACATGACCAATAAGGGTAGTGTATCATAAACCGTTCCAGTTAAAGTCCTCTAAAGATTCAGCCTGTGCAAGTTGGGTTCTTCCTTTCGCATTAGCATAACCTATTGCTTGTAAGTATCCCCAAGCCTGTCCCTCGTCAGTATCTCTTAGTTGTCGCAAGGTGACTGCTCCATTTATATAGTAGTTGATAATGGGTGTATTTTGTGCAATTATGGCATTCATTTCTGACTCGGCAGTAGTGATGGCAGAGTCATAAGTTCCACAATCGGCTGGAATAGTTCCAGAGGGAGGTGTTCCTGTATATCCTATGGCAGCACCTGTAGTAGAACCTACACTCACTATCACTCTTTGTCCTACAGTTGCCGATACTGTGGTGACATCTCCATCACCACCTCTAACTGATATGGTAGGCCACTGTAAATCACCAATATAATATTCCACTCTACCAGCACCGACAGCTGGTTCTGGTTCGGATGTTATCTCACTCCACTGAGGATTAATTTTTGGATCACCGTTATTGATTAGTTCTAATCTATGTCCTTTACCAACATTAGCACCCTCTGCTATACCTATCTCTACTGGGTCTATTGGATTTTTAGATGATTCAAATTCTATATCATCTATGTCGCCAGGCCTAACAACTAGGAATGAACTACTCAAACCTGTTGCAACTGGAGGATCACTCAATGCTGCAAAGTTATATGCCGATATCACTCCAACATGAAAGTTTCTACCTACAGTTGCAGCAATACCTGATGAAACTGGATTACTCAAAGTAGCAAAGTCAAAGACTACCTCTATTGCAGTTGTGATACCATTTGCCTGTACATAACTGGTAATACCCACAGCAGTTCCAAATCCTGTGATAGTTGTACCTGTTGGTATGATTCCAGCACTGGTCTTATTTGCATTGTCGTATATCTCATCTCCTATGTTAAAATCAGTAATAAATCCTACCCTCTGATCTCCATATATCTTATTGTCTGCAGCAGTACAGAATCCACTGACTGCATAGTTTTGTGCTGCATAGTTTGTAGTTCCTACCCCTGTAATTGAAGGTGCGGTCTGAAATATGATAGGGTTGTCTAAGGAGTCTTTGATCAAATCTCCTACCTTGAGACTTGTTTGAGCAGTCACAGTACTAAGTCCTACTATTTCTGAGGCATTTTCATCGAGTATAATCAAGGCACCACTACCAGCATTTGCATCAGCAGTATTAATTTTTAGAACAACGTTAGCACCATAGTCTCTATTCTTTGGGTGCCTGTAAAACTTTGCACCATAATATCCTAAAAATCTAAAGGTAGCTGGGTCTTTCTGTACCTCATATATTATTACTTCTTGGTCATTGTTATTGAAAAGTCTTAGAGATTTTGTTTCTATCTGTACCCACTTCAAGTCACTTCTACAACCATGAGATATTCTATTCAAATATGCAGTTTGAACTGCTTTAATCTTCTCATTGATAGGTGCAACTAAAGGAGGAATCTTTTCATCTAGTTTGATTATTAATTCATCGTACTCATCAATGATGGCATCAACAATCGCCAGTGACTCATTGATAGATGCTGCACTTTGTTTCTGTCTATCTCTATCAGCTCTAAGTCTTTTTGCAATGTTAAAAGCATCAGCAGACATTATTCAATACCTCCTAGCTGAACAAAATCCTCGCCTGGATAGTCTTTCATACTTTCTCCTTCATACTCTGTGACTAATGGTTTGAGATCCTTTCTCTCGGCATGCACTATGTAACTGCAACGAATAGTGTGTGTATTGAAACCATGTGGGTTCACTAATATACTAATTTTATCTTTCATCTTAGCAACAGCATAACATAAACTTTGATGAGATCCAATAGGTGTTAACTGAACTGTAATAGTATCCTCATCTACAAGATCTTTCCAATAATCTGGTAATTCAATTTCATTTGTGCCTTGTAGAATTCCCCTTACATATACACCTATTTCTGGGCCTTCTAAGGATACATGTCTCAATCTCCACCCATCTTTACTTGGGTGTTTGATATCAAATGGTTTAGCAGGCAAGGCTCTGGCAGTCGCCAGTTGTCCATTCAACCAACCACACTTAATTACACCACCTACAGTAAGTGTTCCACCAACCTTACATTGCCCTGCTATGTCTACATTTTTATTGAACTGACAATCATCATTTCCAACATTCAAGGCATGTTTAGTACTGGTATCAAATGTCTCCTCTATAGCATATCTTTTAGTAGGAGCAAACGTGGTTCTTTGACTATAATAAAAGTTCTCACTATAAAATTCTGATGTTCCTGATCTAAACAGAGAGAATCCATCAACCTGTAGTGCTAGTTGTTGTCCTTTGAGTTTAGATGCAAACTCGTGATCCAGTTCTTGTTTCTTACCTTCGTTACATTCAAACTCAGGAGGGCCAATCATGACACTTGCCTGTGCAATACCTATGTTAGGAGTATTATTGAAATAAGATGGGCCACTAACAGACAGTGTGCCAGGAATATATTCCCAATGAGGAGATCTCTCCTCTAAGAATGACATGTCTTTTGTGCCAATCTGGGCAAAGTCAGTTATATTTTGAAATCCTACTTGAAAACCCATTGTTTATAAACTCTTGAAAAAGTCTAAAATTTTGTTATTTAATACAGTCATTATATTACTAGCATATGTCGCTCTTCCCTTTGTATCCATAGTATCTACATTACAACTAGTCGCTCCAGCCATATCCACAAATTGGCCACACATCGTCAATTGATGTCTTGCCAAAACATTTGCGTTAGTTGCTTTGACACTAAAAACAGAAGATTCAAAGTTAATCTTATCGGGAGTAGTGAATTTTATCTCTTCGGTTGCCTTCAAATGAATATTTGCAGCTTCAAATTCTATATCTCCATTTTTACACTCGATCTTGATGTTCCCATTTTTGGCCAGAATAATTTTTGACATATCTTTTTCTTCATTATCCTCTCCGACAAATTCATAAGAACAATTGTTTACAACCAACTTATGTTGTCCATTCTTATACCATGCCATACCCTGTAGATTGTCAGTTGTTACAGAGTAATCTACATATTCTCCTTTTAAATCTCCATCAGGTATTTTTATACCAGAAGCAATTCTAAAATTAGGATAGTTGCCGTAATATTCTTGGGTATCTTTTTGTTGTTTATCTAGAGACATTAGTATCCTCCTCCATATCCACCGCCACCTGACGATCCACCACCTGATCCCGAAGACCCGCCACCACTAGGAGGACTACTAGGAGGAGGAGTATAAGGTTGTTGAGTTGACGGCTGTGATGGTTGAGTCGTTTGCTGAGGTGTAGTTGTATCACTTGTGTTAGACTCACTCGTTGTAGTGGTGTCGGGAACATCTGTCTGTGGAGTTGTTGATTCTGTCTGTGGGGTTGTTGGTGAAGTAGTTGTTGATTGTGTATAAGTCACTGGGGCAGCTTGACCGAGACTTTCTTCTTTCGTATTGTATATGGTAGCATGTGGTGTGGATACATGTGTTGCACCAACCATCTTACGTCCTGTTGTGGGGTGAACATGGAAATCACCATAGTAAGGATTACCATTTACCCAACCAACTTGTGTCTTAGGTAAACTATAAACACAGTCTACCACATTTACTACAAGAGTTCCAGCACTAGGTCTTTCACCTATGTCTGAAACGAAGTCTGGACTATATGTAACAACTGGAAGAAGTTTCGCTCCCAATCCTGTTTTTGTATTTATTGTCACTGGAGGAATCACAGCATGTTTATCTTTGCAGTTTATATTTCTAATACCAACTATAGATCCAGCAGGTGTTAACAAGAAATCAAAAGTACACTGTCCCACTTGGCCAGTATCTCCAGAAGTATATCCAATTCCAGGCTTCTGTGGTATTAAATTAGTTACAATACCAACTGCCTGTGTACCAATTCCAGCAACTCCTCTTGTAGTGAAGTTGTAAGTGTCTGTTCTCGCCATACCAGCAAAGTTATTATCATTCAAGTCTTTAAATGATCCCTCTGTCATAGAGATAAAGTATTCTGTATTTGACTTAAAATCTTTGCTTGGATCTATCTTTATAATTCTATCTGATAAGAATGATATTCTGTCATTATCTGTTACAGGAATAGTCTCATGCACGGAATTACTGGTAGTCTCTGTAATAGTAATACTACCAACACCCTTTACTATTGGTTCATTAAATGTAACTGACAGGGATGCACTCGTTTGAACTCCAACAGCATCATCAGCAGGGGTGGTAAATGTTATGAATGGTGCGATAGTATCTAAGTTAGTTCCATCACTTCCAACACCAACTGTTATACCTATGCCAGGCCCTTCTGTAACAGGATACTTAGGTGGAACTACGTTAGTTGATGGGCAATATCCTTCTCCAGGCGTTAACATATACACATCAACAACAGACCCATTTTCATCTATCACTGTCTTTGCCTTTGCACCTCCACCATTATTAGTTTTGTCAATGATAGAAACAACTGGTGGAGTAGTATATCCAAATCCTTTTTCTATTATCTGTAATGTCAATATACTTCCGTCAACAGATGATACTATAGGAATCATTGCAGCAGTTTTAGTTCCATCACCATATACCTCTACTTTGGGTGGGATACAATCTGGCCATATGAAACCTGGCGGCACACTGTCTGAAAGATCATCTTGATTCTTTGGATTATTTGTTGTATCATTACAATTAGCCAATGCTGGTAAACCACCATTAATTAAACTTAATACTGAAAATTTTTGTCTGATTCCAAGTTTATCTGTAGAGAAATCACCAATTCCTTCTAGATCAATACTTGATAATAAATTAGAATTATCTATTATAGATTCAAATGATAACTTGGGTTTCTTTCTTAATCCACCTTTTTGTGACCAATCTTCATACTCTTTACATTGCAAAGAATCACACTCTAGGAAAGACATCAGTGAGTCTGTGAAACTTGTTACTTTATCTAATAAACTACCTATACCTCCTAAAGATCCTGTTAACCAATCTAATCCCTGTGTAATTGGTGCTAATCCAGCCTTGATAGCGTCATTGATTCCAGCCATCAATACCCCTACTGCCTGTTCTATGGCACAAATAGCTCCATTCAATGCACCATTCCTAATCAAGTCTTTAAATAAATCTTTAACTGTTTCTTTAAGATCTAACCCTATCTTTTCAAATACACAAAATATCACATCCGTAATTCTCTTGAATGCCGATACTACTGGTGTCTTTTGAGCCTCTTGAACTTCTACTCCTATAAAATCTCTATATCTCTTAGAAAGGTATGCAGTTATCTTATCTCTAAGAGTAACAACAATCTTCCTCATTGCTCCAGTGGCAAGTTTTGAGGCTCTATTAATCTCCTTGTCTATATCCACAAGAAGATTTCTCGATGTGTCTACCCATTCATCTGCATACTGGGTAAGACTGTTGACTGTTTTTAGAAAACTACCTATTGTATGTGTGACTTCACTAAGAGCATCATTACCTTTATCACAAGCGTTAGACATGGTAACAGTCTCGGCTGCACCCCTGTTAGAGAAAGCACCTTCAACTTGAACTGCCTTACTTGATCCTTCAAGTAAATTAGCAGAAACTGTATTACCTGATGGAGTTTCTTTATCTTTTAATCCACCAACTCCTTTATTTGCATTTTCTTTTGGTGTATTACCTCCTTCCTTATCTTCCTGTAAGGGTAGACTTGTAGGGCCACTCACCCCTGCCTCTCTACCACTTAGAACACCAAAGACATTTTCTGAACCAACATCATCCTCTAGTGGTGGGGTGTTTTTTGGCCCTAGTGAGTTGATAGTTCTTGCTAATGCACCAAATATAACTGGTTGCTGTCCTTCTTCTCCATCTAAAAAGAAACCAAATACAGTCTCTCCTCCCATCATTCGGGAACTGTCACCCATATTTGCCTGACCAGACCCAGATGTTGCATCTACCAACACATGAGCCCAAGGCAAATCTTCATCTGACAAGATGCTCTCGTCAAATGGATGGTATCCTATTATTCTAACTTTACACCTAAACGCCCATCCAGCATCCGTATCTGTAGCTTCGTTACGCCAAACACTAGGTTCAGCAACTCGGCCTATCCACCATACGAATCCATCTCGGCCAACAAAGTTGGTCTTTAGTAGGGCACTGTCTAACATTAGTCGTCATAAACCAAACATTCTGGTTCATCTGGGTGCATATCACAGAATAATTCTAGTGCATTAGGGTCATGATGATCCCCTGCTGCGATCTCTTCTTTATGATGTTCTGCATATTCTTCTAATTCATGCAATTCTTCCTTAGCATGTCTGCGAGCTGCAGGGCTTGCTAGTGGATCTTCTGCAATCTTCTTGTCTTTTTCGATGTGTTTTTCTATACTTTCCATAGTTTCTCCTTATGTGAGCCCATATGAATCTCTTACGAGATTTAGGGCGGTTATGTTTTTTCCTTCAGATAATTGAAAGTGATGTCGTAAAGAACGTATTAAATAAAACCCACTGAGTTCTTGATCAAGTTCTTTATTCTGACTTTGCAATGGCCCTGACACTGGAATTTCAACTCTAATGATATCTCCAGCTCTTAAGTTAATGTTACATGGTACATTAATATTTAGGGACTGTTGGAACAGCAGTGTATAGCGAGAAAACGCTTTTGCCATATCAGCATCGGATCTGCCAGACCCTTCCACGTTGTCATCTTGATTAGGTTCTAAATTTGGAGTTAACATGCCTGTGTCTCCAATCCTAACTAAAACTCTAGAAGCATTCTTACTAACATCACCAGCTGGTATAGGAACATCCCTTCCAGCAACTGACACTCCATCTTTCTCTACTTCTTCTCTTAATGAGTGTGGTATTGCCTTTGTAGTCCAGTCTAACGGATTATAGAAATATGTCAAGTTTGAATATAATCCAACTCTTAAATTTTTCTGTAAATTGGTTGCAGAATCCATCATGTAACTGAGGATCTGAAAATTATTTTCTGGATTTGGAGATGAGTCAATCAGACTACTACCAGTATATGTTTCTATTGCTCTTGTTGGTGATTGTTTTGACTGAACTTTTTTAGATTCCAACTCTCCTGTCTGTGCCAATAATCCATCTACAGATTTAAACTTGTAACCATCATACGTTTCGTAGAAGAAGAATCCAGAAGTTCCTCCAGCCTTTCCTTCCTTCAATGGTTGTGCTTTAGGGCATAACCAACTCAAAATGTAAAATGGTTTTCTGTTATTACCTATGAATGAGTATGGTGTACTAGAATCTTCGATCTCCACTCTCTCATTAAATTCTTCCTTACTAATATTAAATATGTTTGGATCTTGGAGAATGTCTGCAACATGGGCACTTATGTTTGCCTTTTCATATTTTTTCTGACATCTAGTGGTTTCATTCATCAGATTTTCTAAAGAACTCAAGGCTAAGGTAAATGATTCCTCTCCCTCTTTCTTCCTAACATCTTGAATGGCGGTAACATACAAGGGATTAGAGAATCCCTCATTTTCACCAAATGTCAGTTTACCATTTCCAGTACCAAACGTAAGATCTACTCTCTCATACCCCCTGATTGGAAGTCTACTTAACATATTAGTAGTATCACTTAAAGTAATATAGGCGGTTATAGCTGGTGATAATAGATCCTCATAGTAATCAAATTTTATTACCTTATCGAGAATACTTTCAGCAGTCAGTTTTGAAGATTCAGAATCTTTCTTATCCCCTGCAAACTGAATCTCCTCATCTACTGTGATGTCCGCTTTTATAAAATTAACTTTTTTAACGTTCGTCATGATGCACCTAACTCTGTGAATAGAAATGCCGACATAACCTCTCCCTCAGTAGCACCCATTGATACATCTGGTTCTGGAACTACTGGTGGTTTTCCAGTTCCAACACTTCCTGTAACTTGTTGTGGTTGTTGTGGTATAGGCATAGGTATTATAATAGGAGCAGATTGTTGTGATGTAGTTTCGGAATCTGAATATTCTGAGATACTATTCAACACTCCTCCCATTGAATATGGTTTAACACCATTTATCTTCAATAAACCCCCCTCAGATTTATTTTTAACATTCTGCATTAGTTTTTGTTGTCTTTCTTTCTTTTCAGCTGCTTTCTTCTGAACTTTAGCATAATTTATAGTGCCTGGAACGAAAGAGTTTAGGTGTTCGGTCATCGCTGGTATATTATACTCTCCTGTCCTTTGATTTTTGAATCTTTCAAGATCTTTAAATGTTTTTTTAAACTCTTTTAAGGCCATTTTCACCTCTTTGTCGATACTTACACCAGAAACTTCTTTAACTGTAGAAGCACCCTCCGTCATGTATTTCTCCACCATTCTAGCTACATCTCCCCATTTCTCTGCAACCATCTTTCCTACATTAGGGAAGTATGTTCCATCAACTAATTGCATAACATTATCTGGGCCAAGTTGATTTGCAAGAAATTCATACTGTTCTTGAGGTGTCATTAAAGATGATTTCCTTTCTACTTTCAAAGGGCCACCGCCAGTACCTACGGTTGTTCTAGATAGTTCTTCAGAATACTCATATTTTTTTCCTTGAAGATCAAGTCCTGTTTTTGCAGCGTTCTCATGGACTTTATCGATGCCCGAGTATTTGTATAGTTCAGAATCTTTATCTAACAGAGGAGCTCCAAAAACTTTATCTGGATTCATTCCACCAGCACTAAAACTCTTGAAGCCCATTGCTGCAGCTTCTTTCTGTCTCCTCTCCATCAACTTAGGATCTTTTCTGGTATCAGGAGTGTCTATTGGTATGATGAAGGCACCATTACCATCTTTTTTCTGACGAACTTCTTCAGTACCATGACCAATAAAGTCAATTTTCTTTCCATCTAATGATACTGGATATCCTTCCTGAGGCCCTTGAATAATACCACCCTTTGAGGCCTTTGGAAGTTCTTTTACTTTTTCCTTATTTTTAGTTATCTTAATTTGTATCTCTTCGTACTCAACAGAATCTCTACCATATACTGATTGTATCTGTTTTCTCTGTTTCTCTAGTTGGAGTCTTTCTTTAGCCAGCTCTTTTCTTTCTCCCTCTAACTCATTCAATACAGGTTTAGTATCATCATCTTTTACAGACTTAGCTGCCGAAACTGTATCAGGTTTCTTGTCAAGAACATTTTTCTTGAGTCTTACCTTTAAATTATCAACTGCCTCTTCAAATTTTTCAGCATTTTGAGGAGTTATATTAACATTTCCCTTCCTTTCGACTTTTTTACCTGACTGTAATTCTTGTTGATCCGAAGATGCTTGGTTCTTTGCTTTATTAATTTCTCTAAAGTCAGTTGTCTCTGTTCCATCCTCCAAAACAACAGTAACTGGGCCTGTTTGACCCTGAGAAGTGATTGATGTTGTAGTCGTTTTAGTATACTTTCTTCTTGAATCTAATCCACTTCCTGGCATATTTCCCTTTACTGAGGCTCCAGTGGGTCTTATATTTTTAATATCTTCTATCTTTTTTTTGTCAAGTTTCTTTCCTGTTTCTCTAGTTTCTTCAAGAGCTGCAATTCCTTTCTCTCTTATCTTTTCTTCTTCTTTTATGTCTGCAATTAGTGCTTTCTCATCTCCTTCATATTCAGATTCAAGATCTATAGGTTCATTCTTTTTTACTTCATTACCTCTACGAAATAAAAGTGGTAATCCTAATATTAGACCTACACTAGCATCAGCAAGATATGAGGCCAATCCACCTCCCTTTTCCTCTTTGCCTTGTGGCATATTTTTGACAAAAACTTTAGCCTTAGTAACCTTTGCTTCATCTGGTATCTTACCGCCACCCAAACCTTTTGCGGCTTTACCCAGAAAGTTTTTGAACGAATTAATTTTGGACTCAGCCGCATCAACAGCGCCCTGTGCATCCTTTTGTACTTTAACTTCGGAATTAGATGTTGCCATTAAATTGCATCCACTATGTTAAATGTAGATTTTGAATGTAGAACATGCATGTTTCTCAAATCTACAGCAATTAAACCAGGCACACTATTTGTTGGTACTACAATCTCTCTTTCCATTTTATTTGAACCCGAAGTTTTTGCACCACCCATTGATAATAAAGCAGCGCCTTGCGATCCTAATCCACCCAAACCAGCTTTAGGTTCAACAGAAGCGCCTGCATTACCACCACCTATTCTAGCTGGTGTAGATATTGCCTTGGTCATGATGGTTTTTAATTTCTTCTGATCTTCATTTGGGAAGATTCTTGGGTCTACTTCTTTCTGATCGCCACCACCAAACAAACCACCCATAAAAGAACCTAGTCCACTACCAATTTTAGAACCAAGGCCACTAATTCCACCTACCAAACCACTCATCAATCCCTTGAGATTAAGGTCTGGTATTTGGAAAGCACCTTTCATAAACTCACCTCTTACGTTCTTTTGTTTGTCACCACTAAAGTTACCTCCTTCTCTTCCTCTATCCTTAGCTCCAGTTCCCCTGACATTTTTCTTTTCGTCTTTTGGTGGTTTACCTTTGTTTTTATTATATTCTCTTGTTTCTGCAAGAATGTAATTAACAAATTGTTCTGTTGTTAATGTAGATAAGAAGGTCATTTCTGGGCTTCTTCCCATTCTTGATAGATTATATCTCTGGAAACCTTTGCGGCTGTCGAATAGACCCTTTCTTTTCGGTTTTGTATCCATGAATACTTCACGGCCATATGGATTACCAGGCCCAGTATCTTCAACCGTACCACCAGCATCAATAAATGCTTTGTAAGTTTTTTGTTTTGGTATAGGTCTTGGTTTAAATGGTTTTTCTTTCTTTTTCCCTACGAGTTTACCTTTAGAAGCTAATGGAATTGGACTATCCAAAGGTTCTGCCTCTACGTTTTTTGGTTTACTAAAGTTCAGTACACCATCGAGTTTAGATATAATACCACTGAAAATATCATCTGTCTTTCCTTCTGTTTTACTTACTTTGTCTGTGTCTTGTTTCTGTTCTAATTTCTTTTTCTTTGCTTTCGCCTGAATATCCTGACTTCTTTTTAACCCTGCCCCAGCAGTATTGGCCATCAAACCAGCGGTTGCGACCTTGGCTACAGCTGGTAAAGCGATCATTGCAGCACCAGCTACAGCAAGACCTTTAAATACATTACCTATTAATCCACCGCCTTTCTTTTTCTTACCTTTCTTTGCTTTGGATAACTTTTCAACAAAATCAACCGCTATTTTCTCTGCTTTCTCAAGAAAATCAACAGTCTCTTCCATATTTTTCTGCATACCAACAAGACCACCAGCAAATCCTTGTAAAGACTTTAGCCCACCATCAAATATTTTACCCAAGAATTTTTTAGGATCAAATGAATCTACTTTCTCTTCTATTTTATTTGATATCTTTGGAATTAAATTCTGAACTCTGGACTCTACAAGTTTATTAATCTTCCTAATACCACCATCTTTAAGATCTGGTCTGATCGGTTTGATTTTTGGTAATACAGACTTTAATCCACCACTTCCTCTTATTCCACCTAAATTATTACTTGCCGTTCTGGTTGATACTATCTTATTAACAGCACTATTTTGTACAAATTTTGACTTCTTGGTGACTTTAGACACACCTTTGGCAAAATTCATAACTGCTAATGCTTTTCCACCAAATCTAGCCATTGCGTGCTTGTCCCTCTCGAGCTCTTTGTTTTAGTTGTTCCTCTTCAATATGAAGTTTGAGTAGTCCCACATAGACATCCCTCTCCCACGGAGGCATATTCTCTATTTCCCATAAACTATATTTATGGTACTGCATGAGGGCAAAATTGATTTTGAAGTATGTCTCTAGATCAACATGAGACATACTTAGGCGAAAAAATCCGATAGCCCCTCTAATACTACTGTGTTTTTCTTTTTAGTGTTGGGATTAACTACCTCTAGTGTATGTGATAATTTAGGCATAGTTTCAAAGAATTTCTCAATCTTTTGAAACTGTTGTGAAGTCAAAGACTCTACCCACTCTTTCAGTTCTTTTTTAGTACATTCAGTTGCTGAGAACATTTCCTCATCATTATAAACCATATCAATAGTAGATGCTATCATTTCAAATGATTTTTCAACAACATCTTTCCCTTCATCAGGGCCAAAAGTATTGTCTACAAACTGACTTAATGATGGGTACTTCATTTTTACGGTATAACCATCAGCTAGTTCAATGTCTGGTGAATGATCTTTAGATTTAGTGACTTCAATATCATCAATATTAACTGTCACAGGAACCTCTGTCTCTCCATCATCTCCACAGGTGACAAGTAATTCTATAGTCTCACCTACAGATTTGGCACGAACATTTAAAAATAAGTATTCAATGTCAAAACTAGGTAGTTGATCAACTTTGACTCCTTTTGTTATAACACATTCTTTTAGAACCTGTTTTACAGCATTAGTAATTTCTTTGCTATCTTGTGATTCAAGAGAAAGTATGAGAATCTTTTCTTCTTTTACAAGGAACGGTCTGTATTTGATTGTTTTCCCTGTTGAGGGTAACTTCAATTCATACTCAGCCGTTGTAATTTTTGGTAAGGGCATAATAAGTAATTATTCTTTATTATTTAGAGGGTTAATTTGACGCTTATTTACCAGGCCCGAATATGTTACTCTTCGGTACGTTATTTTCCATTGAATTATCGGCATTGACTACACTTGTGAGTCCCTTAGTTGGGGTATCTGGCGCTGGCATTCCTTGATTATTAACAATATAGTACCTATCGTATGAAAAGTCAACTACAACCTGTATCATTGAAGCTGATGAGTAGTTAAGAGGTATGTCTTGTATTGAAACTGGAAAAGCATTCACGAAATTATAGGAAAGAGCATCTGGTTTATACTCTTTACCAGCGTTAGGGCCCATATCGTGATAAGATTTACCTTTCTGTTTTTTAGTTCCAAAAGTTCTTATCTCATGCCCAAAGGTGGGATCTTTTCTAATATCCTTTATAAACACTTCGTCTTTCAGCTCTGGATCGTAATTTCTTTCAAATTTTGTAATTTTTATATTTCTTTTGTAATCGTATGGATATCTTTGCCTATGAAAGGCATATCTCTCACCATGATTAGGGTATCCGCCTGGATATCCCTGTGTATGTTTGATCCCCTCTTGTGTAATATACAAAGGATTCATAAAGTTCATCCACTCTTGAAATAATTTTAATATTTTATAATCATTAGCTAAGTAAAAAGATATCGATATATCAGTATACTGTCTCTGTGTTGCAAATCTCTCTCTAATACCCTGTCTACTTCCTATTTCCTGTGCAACAGACATTGATGTTCCAGGCAACATTGCTTCGTTTGCTAATAATTCATATCTCTCTTTATCTCCCTGATCCATCAATCCACATGATGTAAGCCACTGACTTAGATCATTTGCATTTTTTTCCTTTTCATATACACTAGCTGAAGCAGATTCCAACTCAACTGGGAAAAAATCTTTAGGTTCTGCTCCTATTGTGGCAAAGTCCAATTCAATTTTAAAAAAGTTCGATAGGGCAGGAGCTCCCAATGCGGATCTAAACTGGTCTAAATCTTTTACTAACTTATCATCGCTAAAATAACTTTTCTGTTGCCTGGCCATCTAAATAAAAATATGACTTATCATACTATGTATATGTCTTATAAAGGAAAATTTAGACCAAAACATGTAAAAAAGTATAAAGGTGATCCCACTCAGATCGTTTATAGGTCATTATGGGAGAAAAAGTTTATGCAATATTGTGATCTTACTGAAAGTATAAGTCAATGGCAATCTGAAGAATTCTGGATTCCATATAAGAATCCCATAGACAATAGAGTACACAGATACTTTCCAGACTTCTTTATCAAGTATAAGGATGCCAATGGTAAGAGTAGATCAGTTGTAGTTGAAGTTAAACCTAAAAAACAAATTAGAGAACCTAAAAAGAATCCAAAGAGGAAAACTCAAGCATGGTACTACGAGGTTAAAACATGGGTCGTAAATCAAGCAAAGTGGGAAGCAGCAAAACAATTCTGTGCTGATAGAAAATATGAATTCAAACTCATGACAGAAGACGATTTAGGTATTTCACATGATCGCAGACGATATTAAAGAACAGGCTGGTATTGAACTGAAGCCCGATGCATGGTACGTTGGTGCTTTGGAAAGATCATTAATAGAAGTCCAACAAAGAATGGGAAACACTTTTGATCAGGGTGGTGTTAAACAAGGTGATTTGTTTTTCTTCTCATATAATACTGCATCACCACAATATTTGGCATTTTGGGACGTTCAACCCTTAGCAGTCATAGTAGGATTTTTTGAAGATGGCTTCTTGGGATGTAATCTACATTACATAAATCCAGATTATCGTGATGTAATTGCAAATAACCTACTAAATAGTCGTGGAGAATCCCCAATTCCTAAAAACAGCATACATAGATATAAGTATTCTGGTATCAGAAGTATGTTCAAAGTTCCTCGTGATGAGGATTGGGCAGCTATATCATTACTACCTACTGAACAATTTGTAGATCAAAGGGGTATGAGGTATCCCAAATATAAAGCATTTAACGCTCGTCACCAAAGGAGAAAAAGAAAGTGAGTCTGCCTTATAATCAAGTTAAAGGAAATACTTTAGTAACTTCCACATTAGAAGGAGGACAGGAGCAGTCTATCATTATTGAATTTGACAGAGGAGGCAAAATAGATAATATTATATACAACGGTGAGAAACTTGATTATAGAAGTAAAAAATTTTTACAATTGATAGATAGTGATCAGAATATACAGGCTGGTTTATATCATTACCATAAAGAAAAAAAGCTTATAGATACGAATCAGACTTTCCTGTTTGATCAAGACCCAGAAGATTATTTGTCGGCAAACGTAGAAAAAGACTGGAAAGACTGGAACACAGACGGTAATCCGTTTCCAGGCACAGAATTTTCTGAAAGTCTGACCACAGCAATTGGAAGCTCATATACAGAACCAATAGACAATAGTGAATTTGGAGAAGAGATTAAGATAGATCAACCCATTACTCAAAGAGATAAAGATGGTAATGTCACAAATTACAAGGTTTTCTACAGTGAAACTGACGGAACAACAATTCGTGCTGTTGATGCAAATGGTAAAATAAAACCAGGCGTTCCACCAATATACAAGGATGGCGTTTATGATATGAGTCAGATAACAAGTAACTTAAGTATCTTTGTACCAGCAGATCAAAGATGGAATGGGGCTGAGCTGGAAAATATTCACAGAGAAGTACAATCAAAAGTTATAAATCATATCGATGCTGTTGCACCAGGCGTAGTAAAGGGACAATGGTTACTCGATAATGATGGAAGGAATCCAGAATCTTTGAAAACTTTCAGAACTGAGAAAGGATTGAACTCATTCATAGAAGATGTGATGTGGGGTAGCAAGGAGAATTTTGGTAAGAGTAAAGTTAATGCTGGAAATGGGCCAGGATATGATGGTGCATCTGGTCAAGGTCAAAGATTGATGAGTTACACCAACAAAGTATTTGCTGGTTCAGATGAAGCCAATTCAATGTTCAAAAAGATAGTAAAGTATCCTATGGATATGGCTAACAATATGGATCACATGTTTATACAATGTTATTCATATCGTGCTCCATACGCAAAAACCTTTGATGGTCAATTTGGTAAAGGCCTTGGAAATCCTGTAGTAGCTGCTGGCGGTAGAGAGAGTGGTTTAGCATTTGGTGCTGAAAGATATAGACCATACAAAAAGAAATTAGGTGCTGGTATCAAATTACCTATGCCTAATAATATGATGGATGAAAATGGAAGAAACTGGAATGATGAGTCTATGTCAGCTAAACAGATGGGCGGAGTCCAACAAGCGAGTAAGAATGTAATTACCAGTTTAATTACAGGAGACTTTGGAGGAGCAGGGCCTCTTGCAAGAAACATTGCCCAGACTGCCGACTTGTTAAGTCAATCTAGCACTCAAGGAGTACTTGCTGCAGAGAAAATATCCCAGTTAGCTGCAAATACTGGGTTATCTGCTGACGAGATTATGCAAAGAAGTGTTGGTGTTATAGCCAACTCTAATACAGAATTATTATTTGCTGGTGTTATGTTAAGATCTTTTGAATATCAGTGGACTATGAGTCCTAGAAATAGATTAGAGGCTGCAAATGTCAGAATGATTATTCGTGCATTTAAACAGTGGTCTGCACCTAAGAAAGCTAGAAAGATGGAGAGAGCTGGAAGAACTGATGTAGGTAAGGCTGGTGGCCCCTCATTCTTCTTAGGAACTCCAAACATATTCAGATTGAGATTCGTTACTAATGGTAACAGAAATATTCTTGGGGTGAATAAATTTAAACCATGTGCTTTAACTAATGTTAGTATCAATTATACGCCAGAAGGCCAATGGTTAGCATATGAAAATGGTATGCCTATTGCAGTGAATATGTCTCTAAGATTTGCTGAATTAGAACCAATATATGACACTGATTATAGTGAGGATATTGCTAAGGAAAGACAATATAATCCTGACGATCCAGAGTCAACTGGAGATCTTTACCCAATTGGTGAGATTGACCAGGCAAGTCCATACGCTTCAGATGTAGGTTACTAAAATGCAAGGATATTTTTCTTATTTTCCAGACTTAAACTATGTTTCTAGAAGTGTAGACAGATCATCTAATGATGAATTTATACCTGTAAAAAACATATTCAGAAGACCCAAACTCCGTGATGACTTGAAGAGTGTGTTATCAGCATTTGAAGATTATGTTGTGCTTGGTGATGATAGACCAGAACAAGTTTCTGAGAGAGTATATGGTGATCCTAGATTTGATTGGGTGATCTTGACCACAAATAATATTACCAAAGTCAGAGATCAATGGCCTTTAAGTGCTAATGATTTCCAAAATTATGTCTTAGCAAAATATGGAACTGAGGAAAAACTATCAGAAATACATCATTATGTAACTGAACTATTACTGGATAGTAAATCAAGAATAGTTGTACCAGAAGGATTAACTGTAGATTCTAATTTTGAAAGTAGATATCTAGAAGAATCAATTAATGCTACAGAAATTAAATATAGTGGCACAGATCTACCTAATCTATCAAGTGTAGACAGTGCAGGCACAGTGAAAGATGCGGATGGTAATGTGATATCACATACAAATGTATTTTCGGTAAGTAACTATGAGTATGAAGAGAATGAAAATGAGGCTAAGAGAAGAATAAAAATACTACAACCTCAATTTTTAGATGCGGCAATTTCTGATATGAAGAGAATTATGAAATATGGTAAATCTTCAACGTTTATTAATAGTAAACTCAAAGGAGTGTACAATCCCAGATTGAGTGGGTCATAAAAAAAGGGGTCGTAAGACCCCTTTCTTATTAGCAAACTACTTCAACTATGCAGTATGCTTACTCTTCAGCGAGTTTTTGGAAGTAACTCAGAGCATCATCTTCGTCTTCCGTTGTTGCGGTTGCAGCAGCAGAGAGATTAGATATCTCGTCTAGTTCCTCAGTGGATGGGCGATTTAACCCTTCACTTAGATCTTCTAGTTCTTCGGTGTCCATTTGAGGTGTGACAACTGCCTTTCTGGCAAGAACTGAATCTAAACGTGCTTTAAGTTCATCATAAGACTTAAATTGATCAGCAGCAGTGAACTCACTGAGGTCATAGATCTTATCATAGATCTTTTCTAACTCAGCATCATCATCTAAAAGTGCTTCTGTCTTACCAAACTCTGAACTATCATAGTTCCAGAATCCAGCAACTTGTTTAATCTTCAACTTGAAGTTTGCACCTTTCCAGAAATCAAAAGGATTGATTGGTTCTTCATCTTCAAACTCAGGTTGCATAGAAGCAGTGATCTTATCAAAGATCTTCTTACCAAACTTATAAAGTTTGACTTGTCCTTCGTTCTCAGGATTTGCAGAATCTTTTACGATATAAACGTTTGCATAGTAAGATAACTTACGTTTTTGTTTACGAGCAATGTCTTTATCAGATTCACGACCACTATTCCAAAGAGTTCTGTTAAGTTCTCCGACAGGATCGTTTTTACCAACAGTGGTTAAACTGTTTTCGATGTACCAACCACCTGGCCCTTGAAATGCATGACTCCATACTTGAGTCCATGGCAA
>CERB01059108.1_pt1 | contig 19711 bp, 18 predicted proteins | sample 356271 | NCBI WGS metagenome assembly CERB01 (sample SAMEA2621155, study PRJEB7988) | marine metagenome | isolation source: saline water (ENVO:00002010), including
TATGGAAATAACAAGAAACCCGATAGATGGTTGAGATTTTGAAAATTTAATTAGATCATCTAGACCATGCCAAATATATCCACCACCAACAAATACACCAATCTTTTGAAACTTTTCCTGAAATGCTTTAACCCGAGCTAAGCATTCTTGATCAACATTTGCTTTATTAACGTCAGGGGGATAATAACCATTCTGAATAAAACGCGTACACCTCTGATCTGCACCATAACGATCAATCATATCCTGCTGGATTTGCTTAGTTACACCAACATAAATAATATGTTTTAACCCTTTAAAATGCTTCATAAAAAAAGCATTTGCTCGTTGTTCACGAGATCGATTTAGCACCTTAAGTTCTAATTCAAAAATGGTATTTATTTCAAGATAAATTGTTTTACTTGTAAAATATGGCAGCAAATAATTGGTAATAAATAATTTTGGATTATAACGCAAATAAATTGTTTTTGATGTAATAATAGCAATAAGTGAACAACACTCAAAATATAAATAAAGACCTAATTTTTTAAGTTGCCAGTCAGAAGAAGTCCAATTAAACCATACAGACTTAACTGTATATTTTTTTCTAAAGGCAGTTAATTGTCCATAATATTTAAGTTTTAGTCCTGGATGATCTAAATTATTTGTAAAAATATAAGCAAAGTTTGGTTTCTTTAAAGACTTCATAACACACAATAATTATATGTTTAAATTTAATTAATTAAAATAAAAAAGAGTTTACTTTGCTCTAGATTAAGTTTGATTTATCACAAGCCTAACTTTTCATATTTCTATAAGTATGTCGCCAATCACAGCACTAAACACTCCCAAATCCCTACCTTTTTCTTGATCAAAATTCGATAATTTCGGGATACCTCTTTTTGATGGTAACGCTAAGAAATTTCTGCAATCAAGAGAGCACCCAGGTAAAACTTCGTTTATCATAAAAATTCTATAGTCAAACTCTTTAAGGAAACTAATAACATCACTAACTTTCTCTTTAGATATATGTTGCTCAAACAAAATCACAGGCAAATCTCGCTTTATCAAAGACACAGCTCCCTTGAGAACAGACAACTCGAAACCTTCTACATCCAAATGAAAAAGCCCAATAGATGAACCATCCTTATCTATAATCTCGTCAATTGTTGAACTTAATATATAATTTTCTGAAATTGCTGCCTTGAAAGAAGCATGATCTATTGATCCATCAAAATCTAATCGAATCCCGGGTTTATCTGCACACACGGCTTGTACAAACTCTATGTTTTTTATTCTATTTAATTGAGCCAGCTCTTTACCATAAGAAATATTATCAAGAGAAGGATCGATCGCAATTACTTTTCCTGATTCTGACAAGTAATTTGCCCAAACAATACTGTTATCAGCGATATAACAACCTATATCAATTATCGATGAAGTATTGTTAATGTAGCCACTTTTGTAAAGTTCAAAAATTGTCTTTCTTAATAAAACTTCAGCATAGGGTCTCATCATATAATCAATATTTCGTTTAATAAAAAGCCCTGTACCTAATAAAACGTTAAACTTAGATACCTTTGGAAGCTTTACTTCAATAGATCCCTCATTAATAAACTCAATAGCATGATTTACGAGCTCAATCTCTTTGTATTTCACAAGTCTAAAAATTGGTTCTTCAAAAACCTTTCGAAAAACAGCCTTTAATGTCCCAAAGAAACCCTTCTTAATTATTTTCTTAATTATCACTTTTTTTCTCTTCAGCTAAAACCCTCTTAAACATCTGAGTAGTAAAACTAAACTCCTTACAAAAACACTTAAGTTCATTGTGCACATTAGCATGATCATCCTTATTAGATACAAGCCTCTGATTTTAGATTACTTACATTTCAACTTGCAATTCATCATAAAATTCCATCTTACAACTTGCTCTAAATTTATAATACAAGCTTACTAAGAGGATGAACAGCAGCTTTTATCTACAGCTACTCTAACGTAATATAAAAATCATTTTATTCTTGCCTTTAATCTTTTTAATACCCAAAATGAGTTAATGTATAGTTCATCATTAAATTTATACATATTAGCTCTGTCTCGAAATGCCTAATCTTTACAATTTTCACCTTCGTTTTGTAGCTCCGCTACACCGCCTCAGACGATAAATTGCAAATCTTAAACCTTTAGTGACATCGCAATCGATCGAATTTTTCTATTTTGCGATAGTCCCATATTTTTTAAAAAAAATAAACCTAAACTATTGTTTATCTAAAGAAACTAATGATTTATAGATACTATTAGAGGTCTCTAACGAATCATGATTACCCTGTCCAACAAGTTTTCCTTTATCTAAAACATAAATACAATCAAAATCTCTTACCGTACTCAAACGATGTGCAATAACAATAATCGTTAATTGACCTTTCATCCTAGCAATACTATTGGCAATATGTTTCTCCGTCACAGAATCTAATGATGACGTAGCTTCATCCAAAACCAATATATCAGGCTCCAGATAAAGAGCTCTAGCAATTGCAACACGTTGTTGTTGACCTCCAGATAATTGTATCCCCCGATCACCTAAAACCGTATTAACGCCTAACGTTAACGTTGCTACAACATCATCTAAATGAGCCATTTTTATAACTCGATTCAATTTTTCTTCATCGATAATATCCACACCAAAAGCAATATTACGAGCCAACGTATCATCTAAAACCGTCATCATCTGAGAAACATACCCTATCTTTGGCCATAGCCCTTCCAAAGATTTTATTGGATTACCATCTACTAAAAACTGCCCCGAATCAGGTGATAAAAAAGAAAGAAACAAATCTAACAACGTACTTTTTCCAGAGCCTGATGGCCCAACAAAAGCAATACTATTATTACATTTAATATCTAAAGAAATAGATTTTAACACGTCATTTTTCTTATTATAACTAAAAGAAATATTATCAAATGAAATAACATCAAATGAATTAATAGGCTGTATTTTTAAGTCATTATTACATGCTGTATCAGTATCCTGATTAACTAATTCTTTATAAAGTGCATTTAGAGACGGTTTTAAATTTTCAATAGTACTTTTTTTAGCAATCATAATGCCCAAACAACTCAATAAGCGTCGTCCGACAATCGCATAAAAAATAAATAAAGTACCATATACTTGAGGCTGATTAACAAACAACATCAAAACATAAACAACCCCAACTAAAAATAAAATCACAACATATTCCATTACAATTCCTGGAACCACCGATAAAAATGATGATACTTTTAAGGAACCCGTTACCTTATCGCTAACAGCTCCCATTACATTTTGAAAATAAGTAATCTTATTAAATAATTTAATCTCTTTAATTAATTGAAACGATTCTAAGCCTGTTTTATAAAAATCAGCAGTTCCATTTTCATAATCATTTCCAGCCTTTTTTTGTCTTGATTTAAAAAAATAATATAAAAAAACACCAACTCCTCCAATAGCACTTAACATAATAAGAGAAAATAAAAATTGTTTAAAAAGCAATATAGCAATTAAACAGCAGGATGTAATTAAGGAAGAATAAAACGATAGCTGTGCAACTAACAACAAAGATAAACGAGGAATACTTTGAGTTAAAACCTTCATCATATGTTTATGATTTTTCTTTAAAAATAATTCATAAGATAACCCTAAATAATGCCGATACAACAACTTCATATTATGTCGTGCAACATCATATGGAAATTTATTAATCCAATACTGTAACATTATCTGAATTATTGTTTTAAAGGTATAAAGGCTTAAAAATATAACCGAAATTAAAGCAACCAAACTTAAAGGATCCTCTAAATTAAAATAAGCGATGATTGGTTGCAATTGTTGTATTGATAAAATTCTATTGGGATCTATAACAACATTTAAATAAGGTATAACTAACGAATAAGTAAATGCTTCAACAAGTCCAAAAAATATCATTAAAAATAATAACCAAAAAAATATTTTCTTTTCTTTTTTTGATAATATCTTAAAAATATTGGCACTTAATACTTGGCTTAACATCGTTATGTTATTCCTTAAAATCAAAAAAATTAAACTGAGGTTTATATACTAACTCAAAAAAAGAAAAAACAGTATCATTAATAAATTTAAACGATATTATTAAAATTAATAAAAAAATCAGAAGGCCTAAACAATGTTGATGAATTCATAGTAAGAATTAAAATAAAAATCAAAATGTAATTTAATAACGGTATATACATAAAAACATTAATAATAAAAAAAAGGAATAAAACTAATCCCATGCCAGCATCTATACATTTTTCTTTTTCAACTTTAAAATTTTGATTAAACACATCTATAGCTTATTATAGTTATGATATAATTTCAAAAAAATAAGCTATAGTATTATTATAAATAATAATTTCAAAATGAAGCATATATAAACATATATTTTGTGATCTATTAAAAAAATTTATGAGATAAAAAAGTAGTGTTATGAATAAAAAAGTAATTAAAAGAATAAAGAGAACTAAAAAAATAAAACAACTACTGTCACAAATTTCTTTTATAGAAATACCAATAATAAAAATATATAGAATATGGCAAAAATATCATTCAAAAATACGATATATGATATATTCTACACAAACAACACAACAAATATTTAATTCTATATACAACCGAGGTGGATGGGGGGATGCGGAATCATTCTCTGGACCAGATTCTAATTTAGAAAATACGGCTTATTTGAGACAACAATTACCAAATTTACTACAAAAATATAATATTAGTTCTATACTTGATGCCCCATGTGGAGACGTTTATTAGATGAAGTTAGTAAAACTAAAAAATATCAAATATATTGGTGCAGATATTGTTCCAGAAATAATAAAAAAAAATAAAAAACTAAAATTGAAAGGATATCAATTTTTAACATTAAACATTATTAAAGATTCATTACCTGACGTCGATTTAATGCTATGTAGAGACTGTCTAACACATTTATCTTATGAATCAATTCATCAGTTTTTAAATAATCTTTCAAAGACTAAAATAAAGTATCTCTTAACAACAAGTTATATAAATAATCAAGAAAACAAAGACATTGTAACGGGAAATTGGCGTAAACTTAATTTTCAAAAATTTCCATTTAACTTTCCTAACCCTATTGATCAGCTTAATGAAAAATGCCCCTTAAATGGATCAGAAGATAAATCGTTATTACTTTGGGAAGTTACTCAATTAAAATATTTATTAAAATAATTTAACATTTAAAAGACCATGTATGATTTTTAGAATTTTATAAATAGATTTAATGAAAAATAAAAAACATATTTTAGTGATCCCATCATGGTATCCACCTAACGGAGGATATTTTTTTAAGGAGCAATCCGAAGAGCTTAAAAAAAGAGGTTATAACGTTGGCTTAGTTTATGTAGAGCAGAACTCATTAAGAGAAGTTTCAATAAAAAATTTAACTAAAAAATATTTTCAAACAAAAGTTTGCCATGAAAATGGATTAATTGTATTAAGAGTTTATGGTTGGGCAATACCCAAGAATCAAAGGCTTAACCACAAGCTTTGGGTATATTTAATGATTAAATTAACAAAAAAGTATATAGAAAAGTATGGAAAGCCAGATTTAATTCATGCACATAGTGCAATTTGGGCGGGTGACGTTGCTGAAAAAATAAAGCAATTCTATAAAATACCATATATCATCACAGAACATAGAAGTAGATTCGTTTTAAATGAGTCTGAGCGGCTTAATAAAAAAATGTATAAAAATTGGCATAATAACATATTAAAAAGTACATTTAGAAATGCTTCAAAAATAATAACAGTAGGATCTCATTTTACTAAAAATATTAATAACTATCTCAAAAAAGATGATTACAAAAAAATAATAACTATCGGAAATATTGTTCAAACAGAATTTTTCAAACCAACCAATAAAAATCCAGCAGATTTAAATAACTTAAAATTCTTATGTATTGGTAGCCTTGAAGATTACAAAGGTATTGATATTTTAATTAAAGGTTTCAAAAATGTCATTCTTAAATATCCAAATACATTATTAGAGATAATTGGTGAAGGATCTTCAAAATTAAATTTAGAGTTATTAATTAAATCCCTTCATTTAGAAAAGAATGTAAAACTACTTGGAAAATATAATCGCGATCAAATTAAAAAGAAACTTGATAAATGTGATTACTTTGTTTTGTTAAGCCGTTTTGAAGCTTTTGGTGTTGTATTTATCGAAGCTATGAGTATGGGAAAACCTATTATTGCATCCAACTACGTATGTAACAACTTGATAACTGATGATACAGGAATTATTCTAAACATAGATTCAATGTCTAATGTTGAAAATGAATTATTAAATAGCATTAAATTAATTAAAAAATTTGATTCTAAAAAAATTCGTAAATTTGCAATTGAAAATTTTAGTTATGACGCTATCTTTGCACAGATAGAATCTGTATATAATGAAGTATTAAAAAAATATGAAAATTAATTTATCAATTAATAAAGCATTTAAATGGCATCAAAAAAAGAATGTTTGGGCAAAGGGATTTCTATTTGATTCAAACAATACTCTTTATAAAGAAGAAAAGATTATAGATTATTTTTTAGATATTAAAACCAAAGAAAGTTTTGAGAAAAAACTTAAAGAAGCCAATGGTTTTTTTTGTGCTGTTATTAAGAATAATGATGTGTTTTTTGCTGCCGTTGATCACATCCGATCTCACCCATTATTTTATTCTGAAACGCATCAATGGATTGGAGATGATCCAAAATCATTAACCGAAACAAAACATATTGAAAAAGACCCTATCTCAATTCTTGAACTTTCTTCCACAGGCTATGTGACAGGTTCAGACACCACATATAAAGATATTAAACAAATACAAGCTGGAGAGTATCTAGTGTTTAAAGACTCTAGCATAAAAACAAAATCTTATTACCAGTATCTTCATACAGATTTTATTCACTATAATCAGGAGAACGCCTTAGATGCATTAGACAAAAGTATAACAAATGCAATCAAGCGACTCATAACTTATGCAAATGAACGACAATTAGTTCTTCCTTTAAGTGGGGGTTTTGATTCACGCCTTATTGCATTAAAACTAAAGGAATTGGGCTATTCAAATGTTTTATGCTTCTCATATGGCAAAAAAAATAACTGGGAATCTCAAATCTCTAAAGAAATTGCTACCTATTTGGGATTTAAATGGATATTTATAGATTATGACCCCATTATAAACTCTCTGTATCAAAACAAAGAAATGATGAACTGTAGTAACTTTTGTCATCGTGCTGTATCACTAATCAATATTCAGGATTATTTTGCAGTTCATCAATTAAAAGAAAAAACTTTAATAGAAAATAATGCTATATTTATTCCAGGACATAGTGCAGATTTTTTAGCAGGTAGCCATTTAAGTAATTTAGAATTACATAATTCATCTTTAACACAAGCACAAATAACAAAAAGAATATTAAATAACCACTATGTTTTATTTAAGTTAACTAAAAAACAAAAGGATATCTATTCGCAAAAAATAATTGCAACACTCCCATCACAAGCCAAATCTGGTGATACATCTTCACAATTAGATCATTGGAATTGGCGTGAGCGCCAAGCTAAATTTATTGTAAACGCTTGCAGAGTATATGAGTTTTTTGATTATCAATGGCATTGCCCGTTGTGGGATACAGAAATCATGGAATATTTTCAAAAATTACCACTAAAATATAGAAAAGAAAAGTGGCTGTATAATCATTATGTAAATGGGTTAGACGCTAACCTAGCTCAAAAAAACAAAGCAAAAAAAAGCCAGATAAGCTCATTTTTTATAAAAACATTAAATATAATTTGTAATAAATCAAGGCCTTTTCATATTTTAAAATTTAATATATTACAAAAAAAAAGGTTATGTTTTAATAAATTGTTTCCTCTATATTTACAAAGGAAGTATTATACTAAAGGTTACAGAAATTTGAATGGATTAATCATAGCAGATTTAATTAAAAAATCAGATGAATAAAAATCAATAAACTATATCTCAATATATTAAAATTAACATCACAAGTTTTAATACCAGCTACAAAAAAATAACATACCTATTATTATAATTTAATAATCATATGTCTTGCATCGATTGATATAACTACATTCAATCATCTGTATGTAAATTATCCACAACTTAAATCAAACAATCCTAAACGTAATACCCATCAGGATTTTGTTTTTGCCATCGCCAACTATCCTCACACATTTTATTTAAATTAAGCTCAGCCTCCCACCCCAAAAGATCTTTAGCTTTACGAGGATCTGCATAACATGCCGAAATATCACCTGGACGTCGATCTTGAATTGTATATGGTATTGATTGCCCCGAAGCTTGTTCAAATGCTACCACAAGTTCCAAGACACTATATCCTTTACCCGTCCCTAAATTAATAGCATCACATTCAAACCTGCCTAATGCTTCCAATGCCTTTAAGTGACCTTTTGCCAAATCAACAACATGAATATAATCTCGAACCCCTGTTCCATCAGGCGTCTGGTAATCATTTCCAAAAACCGCTAATTGTTTTCGTTTTCCAACAGCCACCTGAGTAATAAATGGCATTAAATTATTGGGAATCCCTGAAGGATCTTCTCCAATCAAGCCACTTTCATGAGCACCTACCGGATTAAAATAGCGTAACAAGGCAATTTGCCAGTCTTTATCAGAGTTATAAAGGGCTCTTAGCATCATCTCAATAGCTAATTTTGTTTCACCATAAGGATTCGTAGCCTCACAACGATGTGCTTCTGTTAACGGCAAAAACTCTGGGTCCCCATACACAGTAGCAGACGAACTAAACACTATATTTTTTATTGAGAGCTCTTGCATAACGTGAAATAAACATAAGCTACCTAAAACATTATTATCATAATACAGCAACGGGTTTTCAACCGACTCCCCCACAGACTTTAGTCCAGCAAAGTGAATGACGGCATCACAGCCTGTCATGGCATTTTTTAAAGCGTCTTTATCTCGTATATCGCCTTTAATAAAAGTGATTGATTTACCCGTAATTTTTTCTACCCGACGTAACGATTCAAGCTTTGAATTAACTAAATTATCATAAACAATAACATTATAATTTGCCTGTAATAATTCGATACATGTATGAGAACCAATATAACCAGCTCCCCCCGTTACAAAAATAGTTTTAATACTCATTGATTATAACTATATCATAAATAGTATTTACTCTTAAAATAGTAACGAAATAATTAATTAAGTCACTAAGTAATTATTACAATTATTTACTAACATCCATCAACCATTTATACTTAACAGTAAGCATGAGCACAAAAACATCTAACTTAAAAAATAATGACGCTTCTTTTAATGATGATGACGAAATTGATTTAGTAGAATTATTTAAAACACTTTGGGAAAATAAAAAAACTATTATTGCTACAGCGCTACTTTTTGCTATTACAGTGGGGATTATTTCATTTATGCTTCCAAAACAATACAAGTCTACAGCGTCGTTTTTTATTACCGAAAGTGATAAACCTTCCAGTTCATTGATGGGCTATGCTGCAATGCTAGGGGTTAGCACTCCTGGTAATATTGAAAGCCTAATTAAAAATGTCTTAGATAGTTACTCAATTAAAGTTAATATCGCAGAAAAATATCATCAAGATTTTGATGATGCTATTAAAGAATATAAAGCATCTGAAAAACCCCCTATTACCCCTGCTCATATCAACGACTTTATAATTAAAGAACAATTAAAATTAGATAAAAATTTTTCTTTTTCAGTTAATAAAAATAATTTATTTCAACTAAATTACATTTCTCAAAATAAAGTCCAAAGTAAAACAATTTTGGAACACTATTTAAACAACATTATAGAGTATAATGAAAGTCTAGAATTAAGTGCTGCCAAAAATATTATTACTATTGTAGATCCTCCACAAATACCCTTAAAAAAATTTAAACCAAAAATTAAGTTAAATATTATTATTGGTGGAATTTTAGGTGGATTTTTATCCGTAATATTTGTTTTTATTAAATCATCTCTATTCAGAAATTAAAATTTCCTGAAGATTTCTAGGTAAATAACAATCTTAAAGACAATAACAATATTAGTTTTTCTATAAAATTTATATTTCATTTTAATAGTATTATTATTTGATCTTAAAACTAATATCAAAACATATTTTTAAAATGAGATTTAAAGATAGAAATAGTATATTCTTAGATATTAAAATAAATTATATTTCTCACAAAAATTGCGATTTATATTCTTTCTTTTTTGATCAATCACCCAACCCCATTTACAATAGTATTTAAATGCAGAAATAAGATGAAAAACAAACAATTTATTAAACCTACGTGACGCATACTCGCCCTTATGAATAACTTTAGAAAAAGGATAATAAATAGTCTTATACGACTCATGAATTCTTCTAGACAAATCTAAATCTTCCATATACATAAAAAACCTTTCATCAAACCCCCCTACGTCATCTATTACATCACAACTTAATAATTGAAAACATCCAGACAAAAAAGGAACATTCATGACTTCATCATTATGAATATTTTTAAGCTCATAATGCGAATTAAATTTTTGAAAGGAATTCTTCATAAAACGTCTTATAAAAGAAAGAATGGGATTAGGTAATAACTTTGCATTATATTGTAGTGACAAATTAGTATTTAAAACACAAGGAGCCACCATCCCAATATTTTTATTAGATTGCATATAGTCCAACAGATTTTTAAAAACATCTGGAGTACATGTAATATCTGGATTCACAATAAAATGATACTTCAAACCATCTAACAAAGTACGTTTTAGTGCCAAATTATGCCCAGCTCCAAAACCAATATTTTTACCACTAAAAATATATCTTAGTTTTTTATTTAAATCTATCTCATGGCGCAGTTTATCCGTAGGAGAGTTATCTATTAAATAAATATATTTAACATCACTTGCCAATATACAAGACTCTATTAATTCATTTATATCTAACTTTGTTTGCTTATATAAAACGATAGAAATATTAGCTTCCAATGTCATAGTTATAGTGTAGTTTAAACATTAGTGAATGTTAATATTTCTATTTTTTTACATTTCATAATAATCATAAACTATCTCTCTACCTAAGAAAAATTAAACACTATTTTTTTATACTTTGTAAGAGTGTATGTCACTAGTGAAAGAATATTACATTGAACCAAACTAAAATGATTAGAATACTCAATTCTTTTTTATCCAAAATACATTCTACGTAAAATCAAAAAAAATAACTGGACCCTTGAAAAAACTTTAAAAACCAGTCCATTACTAGATTTTTCGGTAGAAGAAGAGCTATTACCTGAATACCTTCTAAATAACAAAAGGGGTCTTTTCTCAAAAAAAACAGAATACTTTATATTTGAAATCATCCCAATCCAAGCATCATGATACATCATTAAACCTCTAGGAATAGGTAATACTTCCTTTAAAATCTTCCGGTTAAAAGCCATACAACAACCTACATAAGTATTTTTATAAAAGTTTTTAATTATCCCAGCACCAGAATCTAAACAAGAAAAAAAAGAATTTTGAATTACATTTAAATTTTCATCAGTAACGTAACAATTTGTGACAATTAAATCATAAGTTCGCAACCTTGTTACACACAAATCCACCTTGCTTTCAAGCCAAATATCATCTTGATCAGATAAAAATATAATATCTCCTTTAGAATTTTCTAATGATAAATTAAATGAATATATAACCCCAAAATTTTTAGGATTTATAGATAATTTTATTCGCTTGTCCTTGATATTAGTTATAATATCGACAGTTTTATCAGTAGAAGCATCATCTGTAATAACTATCTCATCATTATCCCCCAACTGACATAATATAGACGTTAATTGTTCTTTAATAAAACTTTCACCATTATATGTTGCCATACATACTGAGATCATTTTTTTAACATCTGAAACATATTTGATACTAAAATTAATTGAACAATCAAAAATACCATAACAAACAAAATAATAGGATACAAAAATTGGCTAACACCACCCGTTAAACTCCATTTTAAAGTTATAAATACATAGGCACCCATAAAAATTGGAGTCTTAGGCAACTTCAATAATATGTTGTGAAAACTTTGAACAAAAAAACCAACATATAAAGGTGACAAGAGAACACCAAGAATACCAAATAATACCCAAGCTTCCGTAGTAAATAAGCCTACAATATAACCTGCTGTATTATTTAAAACAGCTGAAGGGTTATATAATTCAAAAAGAGCTCTTCCATACATAATTCTTTTTTCTCCAACTAACGCTGCAAACAAATTAGAAATTCCCTTAACCCCAATAAAATCCACAGAATTTGGAACATATTCATACCCTAAAAAAATAGCTGCACTTTCAGCAACAAGAATTCTACTCAAAATAGAAATTATAACAATACCTAACCCTTTTTTCAAAAATAAAAAATAAAGCCCTATCAAAGATATAAAAACAAAAACAAAAAAAACTAATATTTTTTTTAAGGATACTTTAGAACTGATCAAAATATTAAGTAAAACAAACCCAAATAAATAAAAAAACAAAGGTATTTTTTCTAAATTATATGTAATAATCAATACAAACAAAAAAAACGAATAATAAAACAAAATCTTATACTTTAACAAATTAGTAACTTTTGAATAAGTATATAGTATATAGGACAATAACATTGTTAAATTAATTGCTAAAACATCTTTGATTGCAGCTATACCACTAAAATTCAACTTTGCATCACTTCTCAATTGCGCAAGAATAAAATTTTCAGCACCTGACAATAATGATAAAATAGGAAAATTTCCGATACAAACGTACACATATATAACAGCAAAAGTAGAAATTAAAAGAAAAATACAACACGTAATAAAAACAGCATTATCAGTCCTACTTAAATACATTTTTGTTTGACCAGAAAAATATTTACTTAAAATTAATTTAATTTTAATTTTTTTAAAAAAAATCACATTAGACAATATCATTCCTAAAGGAAATAAAACCATAGCATACAATACAGATATCCATCCATAAAACCTAGCTGAATCAAATGCATGATTAGTTACTCCCCAAAAATAAAGGTTTTGTTTAATATCTACGTTACACACAACAAGTATTGCACCAATAAAAGTAAGTAATATAAAATCCTTATAAAAAATAACAGAAATCATATTTAACCTTGTTATAGAATATGTTCCTAAAGAAAATCTAAATAAATACATAGAAATAAAAAGAATCACTGAACTAATTATTAACACTTCTACGATGCCTATCATAAACTCATCCTTATATTAATCCAAAATTCGATTAATATTCTCAATACCAAACAAACTATTAAGAAGCTTCTTATCATTATATTTACTTTTGAATTTTAATCCATCAATACTCTTTGAATCTTCATAAATTATACATCTATGACTAAAAAATTCTTTAGAATACCTAACAGCCTCACCTACATACTTACCAACAATAACTTGCAAACCATTGTTTAAATAATCTATAAATTTCACACTTAACCTAGTTTCCCAATCCGCACTTTTTTTCATCAATACGATACCATAATCACAAATCTGCATATATAAAAATAATTGATTTTTATTTAATTTCATTGTATCTAGCAAATAAATAGAGTTGTGTTTTAAACGGCGATCACTTTTTAATAAGTTGTAATTTTGTGATATAATTAATATTTTGTATGAGCTATTTATTAACTCATTAAACACTTCACAATACATATCAATATTATTCCAACCATTGTCCAATGATCCGTAATAACAAACAACAATATCGTCATTACGAAACCCTATAGTTTGCTTTATGTGTTTGATTTTATCCTTCTCATATATTATTGGCGTGGTTAGATAACAAGGAATAATCTCAATAACAGAATTCTTAAAACGAGATTTATAAAACTCTTTTTGTTTTAATGAAACAGCTATTACTTTTTGAGCATTTTTTAAAAATACTATTTCAAAATATCGCCACATTTTATAATTCAATGACCCTTTTTTTATATTACCGCTGAGTATATTTTCATCTATAAACAAACTACGACTGTCAAAAATAAATTCAATATTTTTAATTTTAGAAATAAAAAAAGAAACTAATGTTGCAAAATAACTTCGTGCAATAACAACACTATTAGTTTTAAGAAAAAAAACTAAGATAATTGAATAAAAAAATGCTATTAAAGGGGTACAAAGAAAAAAGAAATTAAATAAAAATAAACGTGCCGGAATAGCTATTGGGATATTTATTACAGGAATATCATACTTGTTTACTTTCCTAAAAAATTTATTTATATTTATAATTTTCAACTTATCTTTATATTTTAAACAAGTCAAAGGGGTTACAACCTGACTCATTATCAAGCCACTATTAATATCCTCATTTATTATTAGATAGTAATAATTACAAGAATGTCTATCTAGCATAGATAATTATATTTGAATTTTTTTTATAAAATTACGGTTCAATAAAAACCAATAAATCCTCTTAAATAATTTATATACCCAATAATTACTATTATTGGGATAATCAAAATAAGATTTTGGCTTAGATAATATAATTGTATCAAACTCAGCATCTGTTAAATTAAACTTTTTTTTCAGATAGTCCATATCTTCTTGTAACATTTCTTTAGAAGGATATGGATCTTTTAACATCTCATCTAAAGCATCCTGTCGTTTCATCTGTCCTGAAACAATTAACGTTGAAAAATGAGCTCGCCGCTTATCATAATTAAACTTTTTTGGCAAAATATACCCCTGATAAAATCGAGTATAGATTGATTCATAATGCTTGCCTCCATAATATTTCCAACCTAATTCATTTTGGATAAGATCCATTGCCTTTTCTTTATTGTAATCAACATAGTTTAATAACTTTATAATACGCTGCCTCTTAAAGTACACATAATAAATAAATTGAAATAAATTATAATGAGGATATGTTTTTAATTTTTTTGAACCAAAAATCTTTTGAACAGATTTAATGTAACGCCAATCTCTATGGCCTTGAGACCAATTTGATCCCATAATCAACTCTGTAACAATATTATTTCCTGTAATAATATATTTCACATTAAATTTAGATGCTACTTTCTTTAAAACTGCAGCAATAGCATAATCTGTAGGAACTTCAGAATCTGGAGTAGAAGCTTTTAAAAAACTTAATTGCAAATCTTTAAACTCTTCCCAATCTAAAACGTATGTATACAAATCAATATCTAGTTTATTTAATGTTTTTTCAATATTTTTTACAGCCAGTTCAGAATTCCAACCATTGTCCACATGTACAGCAATAGGTCTAAGACCAAGCTCTTTTAATTTATAAGCTAAATAGGTACTATCTACTCCCCCACTAATCCCAAAAATACAATCATATTTTTTTCTTTTTCCAGTATTTTTTAACAAATTAACTATTTTATTTAACTCTTCTTCACGAATGGTACTATCAAATAATACCTCTTCAGATTCTTTAAAATAATCCACACAATGGTTACATTGCTCATCTTCATTAAATTGTATAAATTCATCTGAAGTATCCATAATACACCGTGAACATATTTGGTATAATCTTTTTCTCATGGTTAATACTCTCCTAATTGGTATTTTAGTTCATCATAATTTGGATAAGTTATAAGGACAGCTTTATGTGGACCTTGAAATACAAATAAACTTCCCGCACTCAAAGCTGATATATTAACCTGTTTAATAACTTTGGCAAAGTCATAAACATCTCTAGCACCACCATTAACAATCACAGGCACCTGAATATCACTTATAAAGTTATTAAGCATGTCTATATCATAACCGGAAAATGTACCATCTCTATGGACAGCACTAATATAAATTTCACCTGCACCATTCAATTCCAAATGCTTTATATATGTCTTAATGTCTTTTTGTAAATTTTTATTTTGGGAACTATCATAAAGTTTATATTTCCCATAAAAAGTTCTATTTATATCAATACTTGCAACAATACTTTGAGAACCAAAAATTTTAGAAGCTTCTTTTAGTAAAGACATATCATTCAGCAAAATTGTATTAAGAACAACTTTTTCAATACCAATTCTAAAAATTTCTTTAATCTGGTCTATATTTACTATTCCACCTCCATAAGCAACAGGCATAAAGCATTCCGATGCAATATTTTTAATAATCTCAAAATCTGGCCCTCGATCTTCCTTTGATGCATCTATATCCAAAAATATTAATTCATCCACTCCCTTGTCATTAAATATTTTTATAGCGTTGATTGGATCTCCAATATACTTCCCTTTCTTTATAGAAAATTTAACTGTTTTAAAAAGCCCCTTGTTATGAAGTAAAAGAGTTGGAATAATCCTATATCTTAACATTAATACTCCCTCAAAAAATTTTGAAATAACTGCTTGCCATAATTATGGCTTTTCTCAGGATGAAACTGAACACCAATAATATTTTCTTTCTCAAAAGAAGAAGTGAAATTTCCACCATATGAGGTTGTAGTTAAAATAGCTTCTTTTTCATTAGATTCAACCTCAACATAATAACTATGTACAAAATAAAATCTCTTTTCCGTTTTTAATTCATCAAAAAGTAACGATTGCTTGTTATGTTCAATAGTATTCCATCCCATGTGAGGAACCTTTAAATCATCACTTATCTGAAACTTTTTAACTTTTGCATTTATAAAATCCAAACCAGCTAAACATCCTTCTTCACTGGAAGTTGTCATAAGTTGCATACCCAAACAAATACCTAATATAGGAATTTTTTCTTTTAAAGCTTTTTCCTTTAAAACATCAATCAAATCAAGTTTCTGTAAGTTGCTTACTCCTTTATCAAATGCCCCAACTCCCGGTAATATTATTTTGGTTGCAGTCGATAAATCATCAATAGATGACGATACCTTTGCATTAAACCCCACTTTTTTCACCATATTTAAAATAGAGCCAATATTACCCATTCCATAATCTACAATGACAACCATAGTTATACTTATCCCCTCTTACCAAAATAAAACGCTAAAATAGCCTCAAAGAAAAACTTCATAGCATATACCATAGAAAAAAACAAAATAGACATCTCCGCAGAGTTATAATAATAATAGCCTAAAAATAAAGCAACCACAGCGCACACTACAGTACTTACTTGTATAAAAAAATCAACACTCTGTTTTTCAGCAATAACAAACATAACACCTATAGGGTTAGATATAATTCGCATAAAAATCATTACAGACATAATTTCGACATACCTCCCAGCCATTATCCAAGCATCCCCAAAAATAACTAAAAACATATTTTTTGAAAAAAAATAAAGAGCCAAAGTGAACACTAACGCAAATAAAAACAATCTTTTCATAGTATAAACTAATATCGGTCTCGCATTTCCATGAACTTGATAATCTGTTGTAATTTTCTTTCTTAAAATATCTGACACTGAAGTTGCAACCACAGATATTGGCAACTGAATAACCCTCTGCGTCAATGCATATAGTCCCGAAACATATGGGCTATAATAATAAGTTAATAAAAAGATAGGCATATGAACAGAAATCGCTTCTAAAAAAGAAGAAGGTGTTAATATCAACGGAAAATTTTTATAGCGAGTTATTACACGACAAAATGAATCCTTTGAAATATGATTAATCCAATCCCTAACCGAAACTCTTAATGTTTTGATAAAATATAGCAAAGACAAAAGCAAACTACCTACCATACCAAGAATCAGACCTAAAACCCCAATATTAAATAGACCAAAAAGCAACTGTAGTAATGCAGAAAATGAAGATCTGACTATTTTTGATACCGCCATAATATTAAAAAAACCTAATCTATTTGAATAATAATAATAAGCTTGGTTCATGGAAAAACAAAATATTGCAATCGGAAAAAAATAAATAAAATTTTTTAAATCTAAAAAAATTTTAAAAGAATTTAACTGTGTATTAAAAATTAAATAACCTAAAAAAAGAAATACAATCATACTAATCGTAGTTAAAAAAATAATCTTTACAATAATTTTAGCCTCATCATGTTTTTTTGGTAATATAATCGCCATTTCCATACGAAATGTTGTTAAAATAATCGCTGTGAATACAATAGAAGAAAAAAAAGAAAATATACCAAATTCATTAGGCGTGTAAAGACGTGTCAATAATGGAGAAATTATAATTGGAATAAGTTGTGCTAAGGTAGTTCCACTAAACAATGTTAGAAAAGATTTTTTCATAAATTAAAACAATATGGCTTAAGTTCTTTATAAATATAATCAATTTCACTTTGATTTTTAAAGTTTTTCCATATACCAATATTATTTTGTGATATTTTTGGCATAAACTTATTTTTCTTATTCTTATGCATATACTCCGCAGCTTCTAAAAAGTCATAAATTTTATTAATTTCAGAGTCATAACTATAAATCAAATCTTCAAATTTCAACTGTAATAAATCTGAATTTACAGTTATATTTTCCCGTAATGCTTTAAACCATACCACAAAACGCTTATGTCTAGCACTAACATCAGCATCCATACCAATTAATACCTTTCTATTTACTAAATCAACATATATATCTCGAGGGTCTCTGTCCACTACAATTAACTTTGCATTATTAAAATATTGCAACTGATTAACTATGTTTGTAGCTGAAATTGGCTGATCTAATATTAACGTATCTGCATTCCTTTGAGCAATAAAATTCTTAAAGATTGAATCTAAGTAAAGTTGTGTATAATGCAAAAAATCTTCTTTAGATAATTTTGCCAAATACATCTTTCTTTCATTTGCAATTATTTTAAATTTAATTAATAACTTTCTAAAAAAAAGTCGTAAATTTGACAAACTATAATTAAACGTAAGACTACCACCAAAGTAAGATAATTTTGTTATTGAATTAACATACTTTTTAGATTCTAAAAGAAAGTCTACATATAGCCTTTCACCTAAGTTTTCACCTACTCGTGTAAATTTAGATCCCTTCATATTTAGTACACGAGTAAACCACAGAAAATCTTTCACAGCCTTATCACTTCTTAAGACATCCCAATTATAAACTAAAAAATTCTCCAAATCAGAAATACCATACGCATCCTTAATAAGTCGAAATTCAATATCTAAAGAAACATAACCTTCAAACTCTTGTAATAAATCAACAACCGCTCCTGAACCAGACCACCCATAGCCACTAACACATATATATTTTAAAGGCACAATTCAAGCCCTGTAATTAAACTATTTCCTGCACGTTGATTATTAATTAAAGATGACTTAATCCGATCTAGATCTTCTTGACTAACACCATAATCACTAAATTTAGTTGATATATTTAGTGCTTCATAAATCCCCCTCAATTTACGTGATGATAATTCACCAAAAATTTCAATCAAAGCATTATCAATAAATGAATACTGCCCTATAACATGATCGATTAACAATGGTAATGTAAAACTACAAGCAATCCCATGCTCTATACCCTTATTAGCCGTTATATAATAACTCATTCCATGAGCAATAGATGTTTGTGTATTTGAAAATGCCATAGCTGAATGCATACAACTTTCCATGACACATGTTCTATAATTAATATTTTCTAAATTATTAATAAGTAATGGCAAATACTTTAATAACAACTTTGCAGCCTTAATTGCATGCAGCACTGTAATTGGGCTTGCATTT
>CERB01031984.1_pt1 | contig 19417 bp, 16 predicted proteins | sample 356271 | NCBI WGS metagenome assembly CERB01 (sample SAMEA2621155, study PRJEB7988) | marine metagenome | isolation source: saline water (ENVO:00002010), including
CATCAATCCGTATGCGATATTCGTATCCATTTCTCTCCCTCCGCTGGCATTACCCAGATCAGGTAAAAGGGTCGTCGCCTCGCGGCGACCTCTCAGCACTAAGCTCCCCTGACCACCACTAGGGAAACAGGATATTCAATGTTGGGACCCTTATTCGTCCGCTCCCATGAACGGGTAGGTCCAGTCCTGCGGTATGTCCAAAGTCCTCTTTACGGAGCGTGGCGAGATCCACCTGAGTAGGTTGAGAGGGCCTCCTGCCTTGTCGTTTGTGCCCGATGCCCTGGCCCCTCCGAACGGCTGCTGGGCCACCACGGCACCGGTCGGCTTGTCGTTGATGTAGAAGTTCCCGGCAGTGAACCTGAGCGCTTCGTAGGCCTTCTGGACATTCTCCTCGGAGCTCGAGAATATTGACCCGGTAAGTGCGTAGGGGGAGGCCTTGTCACATACCTCTAGGACGTTCTCGAAGTCTTCGTCATCGTAGAGGTAGACTGTCAGAACGGGGCCGAATATCTCCTCTATCATGGACTCGGAATCTGAATCGGTGGTGACAATAATGGTTGGCTGGATGAAGTACCCGACTGAGTCGTCATACCCACCTCCGCAGACGATCTCGCATGTGTCCCTCTGGGATGCCCTTTCGATGTATCCAGAGATCTTGTCGAATGCCCTCTTGTCGATTACCGCTGTCATGAAGTTCGTGAAGTCCCGGGCATCGCCCATCTTTATCTTGCCAATCTCGCTAATCAGGTCCGCAGAAATAGCGTCCCAGACGGAACGGGGAATGTATGCACGGCTAGCAGCGGAGCACTTCTGCCCCTGGTACTCGAAAGCACCCCTTAGAAGGGCGACGAGGAGTCCTCTCCTGTCACAGTCTGGATGAGCGACGACGAAGTCCTTCCCTCCTGTCTCGCCGACAATTCTGGGATACGACCTGAGGCCTGGAAGGGCCAGTCCTATCTCCTGCCACAGCCCTTGGAATGTGGCGGTCGAACCAGTGAAGTGCAAGCCTGCGAAGTCTGGGTTAGACAATGCCACTTCTGTTATCTCGGCACCCGAACCAGGCAGGAAATTGATGACACCTGGAGGCAGTCCGGCCTCCATCATCAACTGCATCAGAACGTAGTTAGAATGGTATGAGTTGCGACTGGGCTTCCATACGCCCGTGCACCCGACGATTGCAGGGGCGCTCGGCAGGTTCGCAGCGATGCTTGAGAAATTGAAGGGGGTTATCGAGAGTACGAAGCCCTCTAGGGGGCGTATGTCAGTGGTGTTCAAGACCCCTTCAGGAGATACCAATGGCTGGAAGTCATCATGGAATCCCCGGGCATAGTGGCAGTTGAACCTCCAGAAGTCTATCAGCTCGCAAGCGGCGTCTATCTCGGCCTGGAATGCCGTCTTGGACTGGTTTAGCATGGTTGCCGCATTGACCCTCATCCTCCAATCTCCGGCAAGTAGGTCGGCGCATCTCTCGAATATCTCGCACCTGGCCTCAAGTCCGATCCCTATCCACTCCCCCTGGGCGTTGACTGCTGCCTCACAGGCGGCCTCCATCTCTTCCCTTCCAGCGAGGTGAACCCTAGCAATAACGTGGCCGTGGTTGTGGGGGATCACCTGTGTCGTGGTGGTCCCGGTGTAGACCTCCTGACCGTTGATGATGCAGGGTATCTCAATGACCTCGGACATCTGCCTGTCCATCTCTTCCATCAGGGATTGTCTTTCCGAACTTCCTGGAGCATATCCCAATATTGGCTCATTCGTAGGTTGTTCTGACATGAGTGTCGCTGGAGGCACTCATCTAACATTGTTACTGTCGATGGGTTTGCCCCTAACAGGTCAGGTCCACTCGGTTGGCTCGTCCTTCTTGGCCTTCTTCCAATGCCGGTAGCAGGACTTGCACACGGTAATCCTACGAGAATCACGACTGAGTCCCGATTCCCCCCAGACATCTGCCGCCCTGTCAAAGGCGAGTTTTCGACCGCCTACCTTCTTGTCGGCCCAGTTCTCGCAACCTGCTACGTCGCATCTTACCTCGCCCACATACTCCTCGTCCGACTTAGAGGACGACCTGGAATCAATCCCAGCCTCCTTACGCCTCTTGCGGGCATTGGACTTGAATCCCATGTGAGTCCGCCTGAGTTAGCCGATTAGAAGGTTGCCTCGACGGGGTTGACGTCGAAGGGGCCTCCGGCGCTGGCTATGGAAGCTCGTCGGTCTGGTCCGACGCCAACGCTGACAACCGGGATGCCGGAAAGCTCCTCTATTCTGCGGACGTATCTGAGGACCTTCTCTGGCATTGCACCTAGGCCCGAGCCGGATGCCCTTGACTCATCCGCCATGGCTATCCAATCTTCGTCCGATAACGCAGGGAAGCCTGGATGCACCTCGTAAACAGGGATGCACCTAGCTAGGTCGTCACAGCTTGTGGGCATGACCTCGATGACATCTCCGTCTAGCTGGTAGCCGGTGCAAATCTTGATCTCCTCAAGCCCCCCTAACACGTCTAGCTTCGTCAGGACGAGTCCTGTGTAGCCGTTTATCCTGTGACTGTCCCTCAGGGCCACCATGTCAAGCCACCCAGTCCTTCTGGGCCTCCCTGTTGTGGTGCCGAATTCATGACCAACCATCGCCATGTGGTTTCCTGGTCCTTCCTCGTAGGGGAGTTCGGTAGGGAATGGGCCATTTCCGACTCTGGTCGTGTAGGCCTTTGAGATTCCGAAGCACTGTGAGACGTGTCCGGGGTGGATCCCAGCGCCATGGGTCGCATTTGCCCTACTGGTGACAGATGAGGTGACGAATGGGTAGGTTCCTTGGTCAATATCTAACATGGCGCCTTGGGCTCCCTCCAGAAGGACGTTCTCACCATCCCTAAGTGCCTCGTCGACCATTAGCCCCGTGGGCCTTATCGCATCACCGAACCTCTCGATAATCCATTTGAGGTCAGCCATGAGCGCCTCTGGCTCTATCCTCTCTTCGACACCGACCGCGGCGAGTTGCTTGTTCATCCTCTCTGCAGTTTCGGAAATCTTCTCTTTGTCCGATGAAACAGCGCCCAAGTCTACAAATCTGATTCCAACCCTTTCTATCCTGTCCCTATAAGCCGGGCCGATCCCTCTTCCAGTTGTTCCGACGAGCTTGTCTGCGCTGTCGTACATCCTGTGGAATGGCAGTATTACAGAGGCCCTCTCGCTGATGAAAAGTCGGTCGCCCTCCGGACTTTCGCCCGTTAATTCCCTCCACCTGTCCAGTTCCTCTTCTAGGACCCAGGGATCAATTACCATTCCATCGCCCAGAACTAATTTACAGTTCTGCGAAGTTACCCCGGAAGGTATCTGGTGCAGCTTGAGAGTGGTGTCTCCAAGGACTATCGTGTGGCCAGCGTTGTTGCCTCCTTGGAACCTAACTGCCCAAGAAGAGTCTGCCGCCAGCTGGTCTATCGCCTTCCCCTTTCCCTCGTCTCCCCACTGGGCTCCGAGCACGACGCTAGCAGGCACCGTAGATTGGGGCGGTGCGGCGGGTGTTTGAATGCTTTGGAGGCAGGCAGTGTGGAAAAATGCTGGGCATTGTTCACGAAGCGGTTATGAAGGGCATGCAGGTCGGCGGTCTCATGGCTCAGAGGCACCCAGTGGCAGAAGCTCGTCTCCTGAAGAAGTGGATATGCATGAAGTGCTCTGCCACCCACAGAGGAAACAAGAAGCCACGGGCATGCCGGAAGTGCAGCTACAAGAACTTCAGGCCCAAGTCCGCAGAGAGGCGTCAGGGTGCATAATCGGCCTCTAGGCCCTTTTTATCCCCGTATCACGGTTATGAGCGCTTGACCTCAGACATCAGGGTCTCCAGCGCAGTCTGAATCTGGAGGCAGAGGGGCCCATAGTGGATTGGCAAGTTCGCGTCATTGAATATCTCGTCCAATTTCGATGCGGTCATCCCGAGTCTGACGTCCATGTCCTTGTCCTTGTTGAGAAGCCACTGATCTACCGATTCCTTGGCCGATGCCCTGATATTACGAGGGACCTGGCTGTCGTCCAGCTGCGAGAGTACTTGCGCTATCTGCTGTATTCTAGCCTCGATGTCGGTCAGTTCATCCCCTCCATTCCCGGCGACCGGTGAGTTCTCCTTAAGCGCATCCCCGTCAGGAATCCAATAAGACTCAGCCGTGCCACTCCGCCCATGGCATATCTGTGTTCGAAAACCCCACTCCTGCACCCTCCCTTCCCAAAGCAATCAGCCCCACGGAGACTCCTTCTTCTATCAGTTCGGAAATGCCCCATGACATCGCCTCGATTAGCGGTTCGTTGCTACTCAACGCCCTCTCGCTGACCCTGTAACTGAGGAGAGCTGTCGTAATCGCCTCTCCCTCGCCCGTGGCCGCCACGGAAAGCTCGCTTGAAGCCCAGAATCCGCATCCAGGAAGTGGGACGTCGCCGACCCTCCCCGGGGGCCTGTAGCTGCACCCCCCAGTACTGGTCGCGCAGGCCATAGCTCCAGTGGAGTCTCTAGCGATCACGCCGACTGTGTCGCCAACCCCTTCCACGGGCGGCCTCCCCTCGACCTGCGCCCTCTTGTGGCCCTTTGAGTCGGCCCAAAGCCTAGCACCCTCTCCCGTCAGTCCGTTGATTGGCTCATCTAGAAGATCGACTGCTACACGTATCGGGTTCGGGGTGTCTTCCATGGCGATTACGAACCCCATCCTGCCATCGCTTACGTGAAGGGATGCATCCAGAAGTACGGAGCCGTCGTTGCGGAACACCCCTCCTGTTCCAGCATTGAAAACGGGGTCGTCCTCGAGGACGACACATGCCTCCACCGCTGCCTCAATAGCGGAGGCTCCCGATTGGAGGAGTCTCGATGCGATCTCCACTGCCTCTTCGACGTTCTTTTGGCGATCCGGCCCTGGTCCGGCGCCACCATGTGCTACGACCGCGGGTATCGCCTCTGGCATCACATCCCCCGACCTAGGAGCGGTAGAAGGGACTTAGTTAGAGCGGTCCCCTATGCAGAAGGCTGCTTGTCGGTCTGAGAAGTAAATGTGTCAATGACCTTGGCGAGACGCTCGACTAGGCTGACCTTCTCCTCCGCCCCTACCAATGCAAACTGGAGGACCTCATCCAGGGAGTCGACAGGGTGGATTTTCACCATCGACTCATATTTCTCGTCGATGAGCACGTCCTGGAGATTAGCACGTGGGATGATGACTGTCTCTATTCCGGCCTTTGCTGCTGCCTCTATCTTTGCAGTCACGCCCCCAATTGGGAGCACCTCGCCCCTGACTGAAAGTGATCCTGTCATAGCTAGATTCTGCTCTATCGGAACGCCCTCGAAGGCGCTGATTATTGCGGTTGCCATGGTTATTGATGCGCTATCCCCGTCAACGTTATGCGTCCCTGGGAATTGAACGTGGAGATCGAAATCCTTGATGTCCTTCCCGGTGAGCTTCTTCACCACTGCACTGATGTTTGTGACGCTCTCCTTCGCCATATCCGATAGTCCACCAGTGGCAATAACCTGACCCGACCGGCCTTGTGCCGGAGTCACCATTGCCTCAACAGGGAGGACCACCCCGGAGAAGTCGGAGAGCCCGCTATCCGCACCAAGTACTGCTAGGCCGTTGATCCTACCAACCCTTGTTCCACGGTTTACGAGCATTGCATACTCAGATTGGCGCTCAAGGTACCTGTCAGCGACTTGCTGCTCGAGTGGTTTTGCTATTGCTCTGGCACGCGTGATGTGCTCGGCTCCGACGAGATCTGCTCCCTCCTCGGATGCCAGGTCCCCGGCGATTCGAACGAGGCCCCCGAGCTCCCTGAGCCTCAGAGAGAGCCTCCCCCTTCTGCCGCTTCTCCTCTGCGCCTCTTTCAGCACCAGGCCGATTGACTCTCTGTTGAAGTGGGGGATAGAGCGGCCAGAGTCCTTGTTCTGCTCATTCCTTACTTCCTGAGCTATGAATCTGATTAGCCTCCTACGGTTCCTCTCAGTGTCCCTCATATCCGAGTTGACGTAGACTTCGTATCCATACCCCCTTATGCGACTCCTAAGGGCGGGGTGCATCTGCTGTATGCTGTCGAGGTTTCCAGCAGCGACCAGGATGAAGTTTGTTGGCACGGGCTCTGACTTAGTGAGTGCCCCGGAGGATCTCTCGGAGCGGCCGCTGATTGAGAGTTCTCCTTCCTGCATTGCAACTAGCAAGGCCTGTTGCTCCTCCATCCTCAGCATCCTTATCTCGTCGATGTAGAGTACTCCCTTGTTCGCCCTGTGTACTGCCCCGGGCTCTACTCTCTCATGGGCTGGCGTGGCTAGATCTGCTCCTGATTGGAAGGGGTCGTGCCTGACGTCTCCGAGAAGGGCCCCCGCTAGAGTGCCTGTTGCATCGATGAACGGCGGGTCGTCGTTTCTGGCCCTCTTGATGAGCAATTTGGGGATATTTGATTCGTCGCCGGCCGTGAGTCGCGTCCTTAGGAAGAAGTATCCGAAGATTAAGAGGAACGACCCGAATATGAGGGTCATTATGTCACCAGTCTGAAGTACGGCAAGCAGGAGGGCGGCTCCAATTACCATGACTACGAAAAGAAGGGTCCGATTAGTGCGCTCCCTTTGAATCCTAATCTGGGCCTTCCTCTCGGAAATAATCGCAGAGCCTCTTCCTGCAGGCACCGTCCTGACCTTTGGTTCGTTCTCATCCTCCGTATTCCTGTAGACAAGAACGTCCTCCAAACTGTCTTTGGGAAGGAACTCCGTCATTGATCGGGCGAGCATCGACTTCCCAGTACCTGGGTCTCCGACCATGATCATGTGTCTGCGTTGCTCAGCGGCCTTTCGAACCACTATTGATGCGGCTTCCTGACCTATCACCTGATCGACTAACTTTTCGGGAATAGGGACACTGGCAGTAGAGGGGATGTCGATAGTATCTATCCACTCCTCGACGGCGACCTCGCAAACGGGATCCTTGTCCTCGCCGATGCCAAAGGCAGGGCCCTCGTCCCATGAGTCGAGATGGTCATCTGAGGGGACTTCTGGTGTCGTGGTGACATCTGAATCGTCGGACATAGCGCACCCTCCGCGACCACTGCTGACGCTGACACCTTCTTGAAGGTGTGTCAGACATGAAAATGTGAAAAATGGTCACTTTCGCCTGCTGAGGTATTCCTCGCCGTAGTAATGCCACTGTTCCATTGACCATCCATCGGGAAGCCCCTCGGGAGGGAGGGGGATCGTCATCGGAGGGGGCGGTGGCGTTAGCCCGGGAGGACGGGGTGGCTTGGAAACAGGGATTGTCTCCAGGGGTTGTCTGGAGTACCCATCCTCGTAGTGGTCGTAGTCGTAGCCCGCCCTCCTCCTGAGGATGAACGCAAGACCGAGAGCTAGTGCGGCACAGGCCAGAAGTGCGAATCCAGCTATGCCAACGGTGGCCATAGAAACTGCAAATGAAGACGATGGGGCGTCTTGATCATTGTCTGAAGGTTCTTCCACGACCTCTGATGGTTTGGTGGCGAAGGTCTTGTATTGGGTTTCTGTGGATCTGTCGAAACCATCCTGATCAACTGCCTGAACACTCAATGTGAAGTAGTCACCTGCCCCAAGTCCCTCCCCGCTGGCAGGGTGGATAATGAATGGTCCTAGGTTGTAAGAGGTCCCTGAGGAGTGGCAAATTCCAGTGATGCTATTGCAGACGGTCCAAATTACGCTGATTTCTGAAAGCACTAGTTCCCCAACATTGGAAATGACTACAGTTGGATTTGTGCCATATTCTTGAGTGTCTACTGACACTTGAAGGTCGGAATCCCACTCTATGGGGAGGTCGTCAACTACATCGAACGTGATTTCCACGGAAGATGACTCGCCATGCCTGTCCTCGAGGGTGACCGTGACCACTTCCTCACCCGGTTCCTCCCAGCTGACTGTAAGGAGTCCTGTGATGGGATTGTATAGAACGGCACCTGGAACTATGTTGGAGGCTGTGACCCATATCTCATCATCAGGGTCATCCACATCGGTGATGATGTCTAGGATCTGGATCTCTACGACCTCGTCAATCTTGATCATTAAATTCTCTAATCCGGAGAGGTCTATCCTAGGTGCATCGTTGACGTTGAGAAGATGGAATGTTATTGTCGTGTCCGAAACCATTGACCCGTCATCGGCTCTGACCATTATGTCGACCATTCCAAAGCCATCGTCATCGAGGGCGTTTATGTTCAGAGTCTGGCCGTATATGTTTGCCTCGACTAGGGAATTGTCGGAAATGGACAGTATTTCTAGTGAAATTCCAGCCACGGAAACCTGCTGTCCGTTATCGTTTGTGTCGGACAAGAATGAAGTTAGACCAAGGCTGGTTGAGCCGCCCTCATTGAATGATTGGGTGGGGATTGGTGACCAACGCGGTGCCCCGTTTTCAATGACATTGAACATCAAGAGTCCTGTATTCGTGTCGTCGCCATCGCTAATTGTCAAATGGATGCCTTGTGGCACGGGATTTCCTTGACTGTCCAGAATGACGTCCTGGAATCTAACGACTATCTCCCAGTTCTCCGCGTCCCACTCCATGAAGCTTGACGAGCTACTGTCTATTTGCAGAAGGGACAGTGGGGTCTCAGCATCCTTGACTAGGCCGAAAACGGAGACCCTCTCGTCGGTGTCAACCTTCACCGTAGGCGTTCCGGCGAATTCTGAGTCTCCATTGCCCAGAACCACAGGAAGGGAGTTCTGAAGCCTGAATGCGTTTTCAGAAAGTAGCCAATCGCTACTCTGGCCTGATGAGTCATACCACTTAACCCTCAGGTCATAGTCACCTATCTGCGCACTTAAGGGCGTGTCGAGTGTGTGGAGGTACCTCGCATTGTCCCCGGACCCGAGGAGCTCAGCATCCCTAATCCAGGCATCGTCCCAGAGGCCCGTTCCAGTTGGGCAATACTGCATGATTGGTTCCATTGTGCTAGTGTCGTCAACCATGTCATTGGAAATCGCATTGGTTTCAAACTGCACGGAGCTCCCTCTGTCTATGGTCGTGCTTGAAACTGCAGCTGGCTGGCTGGGTGTCGGAGGGAGGTCATGTATGGCGAATTCGTCCATCGCGTTGTTTGATGACACCCTATCGCCTTCTAATCCGGTTAACCTAGCCCTGAATGAAGTGGAGCCCAGGTTTACCATCTCTATTTCGTGAGTCTGGGAAGATGTGCTGAATGTCTGTGTTGATCCAGTTCCAAGGTTGCCGATTCCCGTAGATGAGACCTCTATCTCTTCGGACCCATCCATCCTGAAGATGGCTATCTGGCCGCCATCCGAATATGTGTCGACCCCATTGTTTGTGATCTCGACAGTTAGTTCTAGGGTATCTCCCTGCTTGAAGCCGTGATTCCCGTTGCTGTTTGAGATTGTGAATTCCGATATTCCTACGTCCACTAGTGGGACCATGTCGAGATCGGCAGCCGAGAGGAAGTTGTTGTAGGATGAGTGAGGCCCGTCCATTAGGGCAACCACTGGCCAGAAGTTCTCGAATTGTGAATATCCGCCAGCTGCCCTGACTAGGCTGATAGGCATGGTCCATGTCTTCTGCACAGGGCTGTTGGGGGAAAGGGTAAGTTGCTCGAATCCATTATTGCCGCTGTTGAGAAGCCAGTCCCTGAAGTTGTGATGGGGCCTGACTCCATTGTCATACGCATCCCCCCCTACCTTCTCTGTAACTGCACCATAAAGGTACACTGTGACAGAGGATAGGGGACCCATGTAAGTTGAGTCGACAGTGATCGTGACCTCATCGGAAGAGGATTGGTGGGCACTTAGCGTCATTGCGTAATTGGAGACATCCGAATCCATGCAACCTCCTGCTGAGTAGTCGGGATCGTAGTAATTGGTACCCCCTGCCCCCACCTTGTAACAAGTCCCAGACTGCTGATCGGCGAAGGAGAAGGTTGGATAGCCCGATGATGCGGCCATGACGTGGCTCCTGCGGTTAATCGGACCATCGGAAGGCCAACCCCCCGAGGAAGACTCGAAGAATGAGACGAAGGTGAAGTCCTCGGGATTGGACGTCTTCAGATTGTCCAATGAAGGTGAAGCGCTACTCATGCATGGCCCACACCAATGAGCCCCCACATATTCTCCGAAGACAGTGTGTCCGGGGCTGGTTGCGTACATCTTAACCCCTTCTTGAGGGAGTTGGTTACGTGAATCGGAGTCCGAACCTGCGTCAGAAATTCCTGAGAATGACATGAATATGACCAAGCCGGTGACGGTCAGGGCTTGGACGACAGCCGTCATACGGTCTACCTTCATCGATTGAGGCGTTGTGAACGCCCGTATAACCATGATGCATTCAGGTTTACTCGCCGACGGCTCTTTAGAGCCGACATAGGAATTGATATTCTGGAAGTCCTCGCAATGGCGTGAATGGCGAGTGGGTGGCGCTTAGGGAAGACGATGGCAGGGCCTATCTTCTAAGGAGGGCCTCCGGCGAAGTCAAGGTCAAGGGACTAGGAAGATTTGACGCTGAGGAGCTTCTGGACGGATATTCGATTGGGGATAGGATCACTGTTGGGCAGAAGTCACTGACCATTGTTGACCCGTCACTTCCGGAAGCTCGAAGAAATATGGCGCGTAGAGCTCAGGTCATAGGCGCAAAGGACTCGGGTTTTCTTATTTCTTGGATGGGGATAGGAGTTGGATCCCGGGTCCTAGAAGGCGGTCATGGTTCTGCAGGACTAGCTATGCACCTAGCCAATGTCATGGGCTCTTCGGGGACCCTCATCTCTGTGGAGTCTCGTCCAGAGCATGCTGAGGTCGGCCGGGCGAATATGGAAAGGCTGTCCGAAATACTGCCCGAGTTCCCTGAATGGCACCTGGTAGACGGTGATTTAGTCGAAGTGGGGTCCATCGTTTCGGGCATATGTGGGGAGTTGGATGCTTCGATAATCGATGTCGCTGAGCCTTGGCTTGTCATACCGATTGTAGAGCCCCTCCTGAGGACAGGGGGAAGGATAGCATGCTACTGCCCGACTACATCGCAATTAGAGAAATCATGGGAAGTCGCGCAGGAAAATGGCCTAGTCATAGAATGGGCTGGAGAAATGATCGAGAGGCGATGGGTCAAGGCCAGCAAGGGCGGTGTCAGGCCCGGGAATACCCCCATAGGGCACACGGCTCTCTTGCTAATAGCGGCCAAGGTCGCGACTTCTGAGGAAGAATGAGCACCGTTGATAACACGGACCTGCTGCGAGGGGCATGCGCGACAGCACGTCATGGGCGCCGACATCGTACAGGACCCATACCATTGGGCAGGTTTCTGGGAACGGAGCTTCGATGGTGGGTTCAGAAGTCACAATTGCTGGATATGCAGAAACGGTCAGAGGGAGAGGGGCTATTTGTTTCCTAATGCTTAGAGATGGGACAGGGCATATCCAGGCTTTCCTGAAGAAAGATAACATGGATGAGAGGTCCTTCGAATCAATTCAATCAGCATCTCGAGAGTCGACCATTCAAGTTACTGGAACTGTGGCACAGAAAAGGCCCCCCAAGGTCGCCGAGGGAGAGCCTGTTCCACCACCCGAGTACGAAGTCAACGTTTCCTCTGGGACTATCCTTGCAGAGGCTGCGGCGCCACTCCCGGTTGGGGTTACTGATGAAGTACAAGTGGGACTAGACGTAAGACTCGACAATAGGCATCTGGATCTTAGGCGGGCGCATGTGAACGCGATGTTTCAGCTCAGGTCGAAGGTTCTTCAATATGGCAGAGAGCACCTAATCAAAGAGGGCTTCCAAGAAATAAACAGTCCGAAGATTATCGCTGCGGCCGCAGAGGGGGGGACTAACCTGTTCCCAATGAAGTACTTCGAAACTGAGGCGTACCTGTCCCAGAGTCCACAATTATACAAGCAACTGGCCGTACTCGGGGGACTTGAGAGGGTTTTCGAAATTGGCCCTGCTTTCAGAGCTGAGAAGCACGACACATACCGCCATCTAAACGAGTTCATTTCCTTCGACATAGAAGGTGCCTGGATGGACGATGAAGACGTGATGGGCGTTCAAGAAAGGATGATCCACCACATCTGGACTGAAGTCTCGACTAACGATCAGGGCCTCATGGATGTCATTAACGAATACAGGGCTAGCCAAGGGCAGGAGCCAGTTACTGTGGATGTTCCAAGCCTACCTTTCCCAAGGATCCCATATTGCGACGCAATAGAAATTGTCAAGGAGGGAGGTGGCGAGATTCAGTGGGGCGATGATATCGAGAGCCATCATTGTGACCTCATTGCAGCGAAATATCCGGGTTTCCACTTCCTTCCCAGATGGCCGATGGCGATGAAACCATTCTATATCCATCACAAGGAGCAAGAGAAGGGGGCGTCGGGCGGACAGCTCAGTAGGGGATTCGATCTCAACTACGGGCGGGATGAGATGACCAGCGGGGGCGCCAGGGAGCATCGTGTGGATGTCCTAGAGCAGAATCTCAGGAACATGGGTCTCGATCCAGATGACTTCACATTCTATACTGATGGATTCCGATACGGGGCACCTCCACACGCTGGTTGGGGACTAGGAGTGGCACGATTACTCATGGTCTTAACCGGGGCCGGGAATGTTCGCGAGGTAGTACTATTTCCTCGCGATAGAAGTCGTGTAACTCCTTGAATTATGATTTTCCATGGACCGAAAATAACGGGTATCCATGGCCCCTCCGCTAGACGAGGCATATGGTCAAGCCGAGATTCGCGTTTCTTCTTCTGAAGGAGCACCCATACGGAAGGGAGATGCTCCGGCAGATACTCTCAGAGGGATTCGTACCCGAGATAATTATCGAGGAGGATTCTCCGATTGCTGACGAAGAGAGGGAGAAGTTTCTGAAGAGGATCGAGGGAAACCCAATAGCGCCGACTATAGAGGAACAGGCCGGGGAAAATAGAGTCACATTGGAGACCGTTGATATTCACAAATCACCTCAGGTAATGCCTTACCTGGAAAAATTAGATCTCGATCTAATTGTGTTTGGTGGAACTAGGATAATCAGAGGCGAGATTCTAGACTATCCACGTCATGGAGTTGTAAATTCGCACCCTGGAATACTTCCTGACTGCAGAGGTTCTGCGTCACCGGCGTGGTCCGTTTACCACGATATAAAAATCGGTTCGACATGTCATTTCTGCGACAATGGGATAGATACCGGGGAGATTCTTCTAAAGCGTGAAGTTCCAGTAAGGAGAGGGATGAATTACGAAGATCTCTGCTATGAGACCCTAGTTCTTTCAGGAGTCCTGATGAAGGAAGCACTGATGGCATATGATGAGGGACGGTGGTCCGACATGCGGCAGCCCCAAGGCGAAAGTGAGCATCCAACATTCAGAAATGCTCCCGAGGAGATACTAGAGGCTGTCAGGGAGAAGTTGGAGAAACAGACGTACGCCCATTACGTGGATTAGGTGGAAGAATGAGTGATAAATTACTGAGAGACGAGTTTCCCTTTGCAGAGGGAATTTTGGAAGGGAAGACGGCTTTGGTTTGTGGGGCATCCAAGGGGATTGGCAGGGCGGTAGCACTAATGCTCGCCAGAGCAGGTGCGAGAGTTATCGCTTGTGCTAGGTCTGTTGACGACCTAGATTCACTAGTTTCGGAAATGCACGGCCAAGGTCACAGATATCTCGAATTGGACCTCGAAGACACCGATGCCTTATCCCGAAAAATTGCTAATCTAGGAGCGGTGCACATCCTGATCAATAACTCTGGAGGACCCCCGGGTGGACCACTTCTTGAGAACACGGTTGAAGACTTCAGCGGCCCGTTCAAGAGGCATCTGCATGCTGCCCACACCCTCACAAGGGCCCTAACACCTCGAATGGAGAGGGAGGGGAGTGGCAGAATTGTGAACATTATCTCTACATCCGTCAGGGAGCCAATAGACAATATCGGGCTGTCGAACACTCTGCGTGGAGCCATGGCTTCATGGTCGAAATCACTCTCGAGAGAGCTTCCTACCTGCATTACGATCAACAACATTCTACCAGGATTCACGGACACGGGGAGACTGGATTCTCTGGCCGGTTCAATTTCCAACAAGACCGGGAAGAGCGTTGATGAGGTCAAGGAGAATTGGATGGATGGAGTGCCCATTCAACGATTGGTTGACCCGCTTGAAACAGCAGCGGCAGTGACATGGCTTTGCCTCCCATCGAGTGGTGCAATCCGTGGCGTGAGCCTCGCTGTAGATGGCGGAAGGATGCGTTCAATCTGAGTGATTAGATGGAGTTCGACATTTTTTTCTCGATTTCGCAAACCCCTGATACGTCGGGCTACACTCCATCCGAAGTGGAGATGTACTCCAACTTCTTTGATCAGGTAGAGCTTGCGGATGACCTTGGATTCGGGGTCGGATGGGTGGCTCAGGCCCACCTTTCTACTGAAGTTCAGAAGCAGAATTCCAATCCAGTGGTTCCACACTACCCAGGAGAGGTTGGGCTTTGCACAGACTTCTTCCAAATTGCTCAGTCAATGCTGTCGAGGACCAGTAGGATGGAAGTTGGTAGTGCCGTGATGTCGATCCTGGCTTCTGGTGGACCGATTGCACAGGCTGAAAGGGTGGGTTCCTTCCTTGCACTTCATGGAATGAACCCGGATGAGAAAAGGAGGTTGCACATTGGGTTCAGCGCTGGAAGATTTGAATTCATGGCGAGGCCGTACGGCATAGTCCCAAGGGACGATGTCGAGGAAGCATCATGGCCAGCGCTAAGAGGACAAGTTTTTGCAGAGGCTTCTGAGATATTCCTCAGACTCCTCAGGGGGGACGTGGTTTCAACTGACGACATAGGAGAGACCTTACTGACCAGAGAAAATTTCAGGAGTGCCGAGGATTGGGAAGAAGTCCAAAGAGTAACTATGCGTGAGAGGGGGCTAGATGCCCCTCCTGATTCGGTACCAATAGAGCCTAGATACCAATTTGAGGAAATCAAGACCATACCACAGGAATGGAGGAGAGATTTACTGAACCTGGTTCTCGGGAGTCATGATCCAAGGCTACAGGTAGAGGTCAACAAGTGGATGCCAGTTCAAGTTTTCAACCTCTCAATAACACCTCCGCATGTCATCGAGGCAACTCATGAGAGGATGTCGAAAAGCTATCACCCGGGGGGAGGGAGTTGGAAGAGGTCAATGATGCCACGGACTGTGATGGTTTTCTTGAACAACGAAGATGGGCTTACGGGGGAGCAGAGGAGTATTGCGGCTCGTGAGGAGGCAAAAGCGGCCCTCGGAACATACTGGAGCGCGCTAGAGGGGACAATTGACCCGTCTAAGGTAGAGAAGGCGGTGGATAACGCGGTGATAGGGAATGTAAGCGAAGTCGCGGATCAAATTAGGGAGAGATTTGACTCTGGGGACCGCTTAATGTGTTGGTTTGATTTCTTTAACCACGACAATGAGAGGGTAAAGAGGAATATGGCGGCATTCATGACTGAAGTCGTCCCGCGTGTGAACGGAGATGGTGCGGCATGACAGCTAAGAAGGAGCAGCCGTCTTCTGTTTCATCGGGCAGGCCGGGTTCTGCACTTTTTCCTTCAAATCCCTTAGGCGAGAGTCACGAGGGTATAGCGACAGGAAGGGACGTTGAGTGGGAGCCACTCGTCGACTTCCGAAGGATGGACGTTTCTGAGAATACCATTCATGGAGCAATTGCGTGGGCCCATGGGAATGAGATAGTGCATTCTTTTGGGGGGAATGTTCTGGTTTACGGTCGTTCCATGATGAAGCCATTCATGATGAAGCCATTCGTAGAAGTTCTGGACGATATGGATTGGCCCCAGAAAGCGATCGCCTGTTCTTCGCACAATGGAGATACTGAACATGTAGCTACTGCCCAGTCCCTTCTTTCCGAATCTGAGTGGGGATTGATGCAATGCCCACTGGATGTCCCTCTAATCCAATTTGGTAGACAGGTCAGGAGGCCTCGGAGATGGTTTCACACCTGCTCGGGGGAACATGCAGCTATCCTCAAGGGAATGCGGAAAATGGGAATAAATAGGGCCGGCTATACATTACCTAGTTCCCCGTGGTTTCCACTATATCTCGAAGTTCTTCGTGACTATATGGGCAAACCGGACTGGGAACCACTTAGAGTGGCGAAGGACGGGTGTGGCTTCCCCACAGTTTCGAACACTGTAGATGAGCTTGCAGTAATGTTCGCAGGACTTGCTAATCGTAAAAACGATGACTGGATTTGGGAAGCGATGAATAGGGGCCCCGACCTTGTTGGCGGATTCAATAGGCTTGACTCAACCTGTCTGAAGGCGGGAGAGGGGAACCTGCTAGCAAAGGAAGGCGCTGACGGGCTTCTCGGACTATCCGTGATTCATCCCGATTGGCCGAATGGCTTGGGGATAGTGATCAAGATAGCCCATGGTTGGAATAGCCAGGCAACTTGGTATGTAGCGAGGGCTGTACTTGGAGTACTCGGAATCACCCTGAGGAATCCCTACCCCCTTCACAGGCAGAAGGCATTCATCGTACCTGGGATTGTTCCCGAAATGTACAGAGAAGCATTGGAAGAAGTGGTCACTTGGGACGAATGGGATCCCGACAGGGACAGATTCACAATGGACTGGAAGGAGTATACTTCCGCAATGACGAGAACTGATCCGTTCTCCAACGAGGGAGTCGGTGATCCCTGATGGATCTGATGAACTACATCGGAGGGAAGTTTGAGGGGCATTCCGGAGGAAAATGGCTTGATGTCAAGGAGCCTGCCACTGGGAATGTGTTTGCCAGAGTCCCGTTATCAAACTCAACAGATGTTGACTCAGCGGTGCGTGCAGCTAGGGAGGCCCAGCCAGAATGGGGGGGTTTGGGTAGTAACGAAAGAGCGAGATGGCTAGACAGCATTGCTGATGGACTGGAGTCGAGATATGAGGAAATTGCATCTCTGGAAAGTAGGGATACTGGTAAACCGATCTCACTTGCTAGGGCGGTTGATGCATATAGGTCGGTTGCAAATTTCAGATTCTTCGCAGGTGAAATCAGAAGTCACGAGGAGGAGGTCTTCGAGATGTCAGACGCAACTAATTTCGTCTCATACAGGCCAGTTGGAGTCGGGGCGCTAATCACACCTTGGAATCTCCCACTATACCTGCTATCGTGGAAGGTTGCACCTGCCATAGGCATGGGTAACACTGTGGTATGCAAGCCGAGTGAGTTGACTCCGATGACAGCAAATCTACTCATGGAAGTAATAGATGAAGTTGGGCTGCCAGAAGGAGTTGTGAATTTGGTTCACGGAGATGGTTTGGGAGCGGGAAGTAGCCTTGTCTCGCATGGCGATGTAGACCTAGTGTCATTCACGGGTGGAACCTCAACGGGATCTGAGGTCGCCAAGGCTGCAGCGCCACAATTCAAGAAAATCAGCTTGGAGCTTGGGGGTAAAAACTCTAGCATAGTCCTGGATGACTGCGAAATCGACTCTACAGTCAAGGGCGTGGTAAGGTCTGGTTTCTTGAACCAGGGGCAGGTCTGCCTATGTGGCAGCAGAGTGCTAGTCCAAGACGGCATTTATGACGAATTCGTGGAACGATTCATAGAGGAAGTAGAATCGATGAAAATTGGTGACCCCTCCGATGAGGAGACTGACTTGGGGGCATTGATTTCAGCGGAACACCTGACGAAGGTGGAGGGCTACATCGAGTTAGCCAAGGAAGAAGGAGGGACCATAGTTACTGGAGGCTATCCGTGTCTACCGGAGCCATTGGCGAATGGAAACTGGATTGCCCCTACTGTGATTACTGGCCTCAGTGTTGATTCTAGGTGCTCGACCGAGGAGATATTTGGTCCGGTCGTCTCTGTACATAGGTTCTCAGAGGATAGCGAGGCCATTGGAATAGCAAATAACACTCGATATGGGCTTGCAGGAAGCGTATGGACTGGCGATATAGAAAGGGGAAGGAGAATTGCGGATTCCATCCACACAGGCATGGTTTGGGTTAACACATGGCTTCACCGAGACCTCAGAGCGCCCTTTGGCGGAGTCAAAGATAGCGGGGTTGGAAGGGAGGGTGGCAAATGGAGCCTGGGATTCTTCTCAGAGGCCACTAATGTGTGTGTCAAACATGATTGACTCAGCAACAGTGAAAGTCCGTTCTTGTCCGAAAGGCGCACTGTGGCACCAGTCGGAATAGTTGGTATCGGCTCCTACGTCCCCCCTCATGAGATGACTAACGAGGACTGGGCCGAGATAGTGGAGACCAGTGACGAATGGATTACGACGAAGACAGGAATGAAGAGGAGGCGCATAGCCGACCCCGGAGTTTCCACTTCAGACTTGGCAGTAGAGGCCTGCAAGATTGCAATTGATAATGCTGGCCTTGAAGCTTCTGATATTGACATGATCATCCTAGCCACCTCATCCCCTGACGTCCCACTATCCTCGACAGCCGGGATTGTCCAGGATAAATTGGGATGCACGGATTGTGCTGCGTTCGACATCAATGCAGTCTGTGCCGGGTGGGTACATGCTTTGGACGTTGGATCTAGGTACGTCGGTACGCCCGGATATGACAATGTCCTGGTGGTTGGTTCAGAGATATACTCCCGGATACTCAACTGGGAAGACAGGACTACCTGTGTGCTATTCGGGGATGGTGCTGGCGCAGCTGTGATTTCCAGAGTAGAGGATGGTCGCGGGATTCTGGGATCGTGGCTATTGTCGGATGGTTCGGGCTCATCGGTAATTGAAATTCCTGCGGGAGGGGTCAGGACGCCCATTCCTTCCGAGGACTTCGTTGAAGGGATGCAATATTTTCACATGGACGGGAGGGCCGTTTGGGACTTCGCCATTGAGGCATTCCCGCAGGCTGTGAGGGAGGTCCTAGAGAGGGTTGGCAGGTCCCTTGACGAGGTGGATATGATAATTCCTCATCAGGCCAACATCAACATTATCGAGGCTGGGATGGAGAATCTTGGCCTACCCATGTCCAAGACTTTCACGAACCTTCAGAAGTATGGCAATACCGCTGGCGCGAGTGTCCCTATTGCCCTCCAGGAGGCGATTGATGAGGGCCTCGTTGGACCTGGTTCACTGGTTGTAACCGCTGCATTCGGAGGCGGCCTCGCATGGGGCGCTAACGCGATAGTTCTCTGACTACTGATCTAGGGGCTTCCATGACCCAGACATGGGGTCGAATGACATTACGCTGCCATCCGGGTTCTGACAGTAGACTGCACCGGATAGGTCTACCCACACGAGTTGGCCATGTTCGTTCATCCTTGCATCCTCAGGAGCTGAGATGGCGGTTGGCTCTGAATCGGCTTGTGGCTCCTCGTGGAACGTCACCTGATCTGTCTCGATTTCGCCCTCAATGGGTTCATCTGGCACTGGTTCAGTGATTTCTGACTTGCCACCATGTGACGGGGTTTCGAACGGAACATATTCCTCTACAACGGAGGGCCTTTC
>CERB01171665.1_pt1 | contig 19327 bp, 17 predicted proteins | sample 356271 | NCBI WGS metagenome assembly CERB01 (sample SAMEA2621155, study PRJEB7988) | marine metagenome | isolation source: saline water (ENVO:00002010), including
GACAACCGATCTAATACCCACATATCATGTAAATAAGCATCATCAAACGGCGGATCCGTCCGAATAAAAATAACATCGACATCATTTTCATAAAGGCGCTGTTGCGGCTTAAGATCAAAAGGAAATTCGTTATCACCCGTACATGAAACTAAAAAAACATCAAAAACAAGTCCATCAGGTGTAATAGAAGCTCCCCCTTGGGGCAAAAAATAAATACTATGTCCCAAACGCTGAGACGCTTGCATAAACAAAAGAGATGTATCCTTCTCAGGCTTCACATAATCCAGCGGCTTCATTAAAAACAAAATATTCATACGTAATTATTTTCTAATTGCTTTATTTCTTGTTGAGCAGCATACACCGAAACTAACCCTAAAAAGCGATAAAAATACAAATCATCAATAATCGGATACTCATGCACCATATCCAATCGATCAGCAACATAATCAGTATTATTATCTATACACATTTTTTGAAAACTCATACCTCGTGAATTTAAATTATCACGATCTGATTTTTCAGAGTTTAATCGAAAAAAACCACCTAAATAATGACGACTTGCAAAATAAAGACAAAGTTCTGCAACTTGATTATTAATACGTAACGAAGAGGGGATACCTTCTTGTAAAATCAAATTATTAATAATCTGAGACTGCTTTCCTTTCGTAAGTTGATTACGTTGTTTACGATTAAATTCTAAAATAGCCTCTGGGGAATCAATCGACACAACACCCATGCCATAAGACCCACTATTGGCTTTAATAAATACATGAGGTTTTTGATCAATACCATAATAACGATACGATACCTCAAGCTGAGAAAATAACGCTTTAGCATTCTCATAAAGTGCCAAACGGTCATCCTGATTATTAATATTGCAATTAGAACATTCCATAAAAGACGTGGTTAAAAAAAATGGATCAATATCAAATTTAACAGAAATTTTTTCCATAATCCGATTTACTTCCTGAAAATGATGTGACTTATTACGAGAATGCCAACCAGCTGCCAAAGAAGGATACACCGGAATATTAATTTCTTTTAACATATCTGGAACACCTTGAATTAAATCATTATTTAATAACACAAAATCATAATAAGATGTCGCTAACTTTTCTTGTAAAAATTTAAGATTATAAACATTCAACATATTACCTGCTGCTGTTTGTAATGTTGTCATTTCATGCTGAGAATCCAATGCCATTGAATCATCAAAAAAAACGGCAACATCAACATCATAAGTAGCATCTTCTAAATACGTCTTAAGAGCATAAATATTTTCTAAATAAAACGTATTACGGGTATGATTTTCAGCTAAAATTAAAATTCGTTTACAATTTGGCAAAAAACTTGCAACCGTTTTTTTAAATAACAATGGAATTTCATCATAACTTAACCGACATAAATTATTAAAACCAGCTGGAAATAAATTCATATCAATCACAGCCGCTTTAACATCATTCATTCGAATATCAGCTGATGAATACAAAGGTAGCTGCAAATCAACTCCATTCATATCCAAAAAAGATACTAAATCATCATAATGTCGTGTTATCGTTTGCTTTACAGATCGTAGATTCATCATTAAATTCCTGCAAATTGCATATTAAATAAATTAGCATAAAAACCAGCCTTTTTCATCAAGGTTTTATGGTTACCACATTCTATTACCTTCCCCTCATTAAACGCAAGGATAATATCAGCATGTTGAACGGTTGATAATCGATGAGCCACAACAATAGCCGTCTTTTGTGCCAATAAAGCATCTAATCCCTTCTGAATCGCTTCTTCAGCAATAGAATCAACAGAAGCCGTTGCTTCATCCAATAAAATAACAGGACTATCACTAGCCAAAGCTCGTGCAAATGAAATAAGTTGTGCCTGGCCTGCCGATAAAGACTGATTTCCTTTTACTAAACAATAATCATAGCCCCCTGGCAAACTCATAATAAAATCATGAATATATACCTGTTTAGCAGCCGTTATCATCGCCTCATGAGTAATAGAGGGATTACCCAACGTAATATTAAAGGCAATGCTATGAGAAAATAATGTTGTTTCTTGATTTACAACCGCAATAAAACGACGAGTATCAGCCAAAGCCAAAGTTGATAAATCATAAGAATCTAAATAAATAGACCCTGTATATCCATCATAAAGCTTACTTAATAGCCTTAAAACGGTTGTTTTACCCGAACCTGTTGGCCCAACTAAGGCTAATAACTGTCCCTTTTTTAATGAAAAAGAAACATCTGATAAAACAACTTTATCATCAAAGCCTTTGTAGGCAAACGATACCGAATCAAACATAATATTACCTTCGACAAAATCTAACTTTTGATTACCAGAGCGTACATAATCTTGAATATCAAATGTCGAAAAGATTTTATCTAAAGATGCTAATGCATGTTGCAAAATAGCAAATTTAGTTGAAATCTCTTTAAGCGGAGTAAAAAACCGATGAATATAATCAACAAAAGCAACCAAAATACCTAATGTAATAAAATCAAGTTGATATTGCCCCCATCCATACCAAATCACTATCGCAATTAAAATAGAATTAAGTGAATCAATCAGTGAATAAAGCATCGCATCATAGGTTACCGATGATAACGTCGACTGTTTATAAGTATGATTCAAACGTTGAAACCGTTTAATACTATGCTGTTCTTGCTGAAACAATTGTAAAACAGCAATACCTTGAAATTGTTCTTGAATATAACCATTCATTTTACCCAATGTCGTTCGAATCATCTCAAAAGCAGATCGCAATTTAATACGAAAAAAATTAACTACCACTACCATAGGCGGTAAAATCAAAATTGTAATTAACGTTAATTTTGGACTTAATAAAAACATAACTATAATAATGCCTATCAACGTTAATAAATCAGCAAGTAACGTAACCAAACCACTAGCAAAACTTTCGTTAAGAGACTCAATATCAGATGTTAAGCGAGAGGTAACAACCCCTAAAGGGGTACGATCATAATAACGTGCAGAAAGATTTAATACATGCTGAAATAAATCAGCCCGAATATCCTGAACCGTTTTTTGACCAATATACTGAAACAAAAATACTTGTAATGTTCGCGACAAAAAATCAAACAAAATACAACATCCAAACAACAATGTAATAATTTGTAATAATGGCATATCACCCAATAAAATAGCATCATCAATCGCTTTTTTAATTAAATAAGGTTGTGCTAAATTAAAAAATGATAGCAAAGGAATTAAAGCAAGTGCTACACCCAACAAAACCCGATGCCTTTTTAAATATACCCAATAACTAATTAAATAACGTTTATCATGTTTCACAATTGTTCCACCAATTTTTGATAACGCCATGTATACGCATAAAGACCCTCTTTTTTAATTAACTCATTATGAGTTCCAGAATCAATAATAGATCCGTTTTGAAATACATAAATACAATCACAAGCCGACAAAGCGCTAACACGATGAGACACCATCACCAAAGCCTGCTCAACTGATTTAGCAGCCATAACATTATTAATCATTCGTTGCTGTGTATCATGATCAACAGCAGAAACAATATCATCTAATAATAATAACGATGATTCCTTATAAAAAGCTCGTGCCAAAGCAACTCGAGAACGTTGCCCACCTGATAAAACGACCCCTTTTTCGCCAATGACAGTATCATATCCATCAGGAAAACGATTAATATCATCGGTTACGCAAGCTTGATCTGTTAGTAATTTTAACGATTCATCATAACCATCAAAAAAACTAATATTATCCTGAATAGATGCCGAAAATAAAAATGGATGTTGTGAAACAGCACTAACATGATGTTGATACTCTGAAATAGCAATCGTATTCAAACAATGATCCCCAATAAAAACATGATTATCAGCTACTTTTTTTAGTCCCATCAAAATATTAATAAGGGTTGATTTTCCTGAACCTGAGGGACCAAAAAAACCAATAGTCTGACCCTTATTAATCGTAATAGTAATATCCGTTAATACATCACCTGTATTCTTATCATAAGCAAACGAAAGATTTTGACAACGAATAGGAAATAATGTGTCAGTATGAGTCAATAAAAGTTGACCTTGAAAATCATTAACTTCAGCTAAAATATCAGAAATACGCGACCAAGCCGCTTTACCCCGTTGAATAATATTAATAATCCAAGCTAATGATGCCGTAGGCCAAGATAGCAAACCAATGTAAGTTCCCATAGCTACAAATTCACCAATTGTTAAATCTGCATTAATAATAAGCTTACCTCCTAATAACAACAAAACAAAACTACCAATAGAACCTATAATCCCAATAAAAGGAAACATAGCCGCACGCACTTTAGCTAACTGAATATTTTTTGCAACGTAATCATCATTTTTTTGATGAAACAAAATTAATACAGCCTCCTCAGCAACCGAGGTTTTAATAACTTTGATATTCGTAAACATCTCAACAAAAAAATTAGTAATATCACCTAAAGCTTGTTGACATTGATAGGTATATAAATACATATATTTCACAAAAAATCCAACAAAGACCATTGCTAACGGAATCGGCAACACAACCCAAAATGTTAATTCAACATGAATATGAGTCATTTGAAAAATAACAAAACTATAAATCATAACCGTATTAATAATATGCAAAAAACCCAAGGCAGCCGTTGCACGTAAACTTTGAACATCATTAATCATGCGTGAAATTAAATCACCAATTTTTTGTTTTTGATAAAACGTATCTGATAAACCTAACAAATGAGTAAACAAAGTATCTCTTAAATCATATTCAACAAAACGACCCGGAAAAAAAATTAAAACACGTGACAAAGTGCGTACCACAGCCAATACAAATGCAAAAATAATAATCTTAAATAAAAACGGTTTAATAACAATAAAAGATGTTTTATCCGCCAATAAATCAACAGCTTCTTGAATATATAAAGGAATAACAGTAGCTATATAATTTGTTGCAATAAGAGCAAAAAAACCAGCAAAATAATAAGGCCAATAGACAACGACATAACGTCTGATAAACTGTAACATTAACTATCCTTAACTTTAGTGGGTTAATGGTATCATAAAAAAGGGAATATTCATAAGAAATGAAAGCAATAATAGCAATCCTCTTAATAACATCTTTGGCATCATACAATGAGGCAAAAACAAACCTAATTACAAAAAAAATTAATATCGAATATGTCCGTTATGATTATCTAGGAAGTTATAAAGCAATTATTAGCAAACCAAAAGGAAAAGGCCCCTTTCCAGTGATCATATATAGCTATGATGAATTCTATGATTGGTCAGGCAAAAAACTAGCAAACAAACAAGGATATAATCTAGAATATATCGCTGCTTATTTTGCACAATTAGGCTATGTATGTGTTATTCCCATTGAACGATTTCGAAAAGTTAAATCTATTATTGGGATTAGCAGCTATATCAAAACCAAACATTATATAGATCCTAACAATATTCATTTGGTAGGAATGTCAGAAGGTGGATTTTTAAATATTATTGCAGCAGAAACAATCAAAAACTTTGCTAGCATGACCTTAATTGGAGCCATTGAAATTAATGACAAAGGCTACCTATCAAATTCTATCTTTAACTACAAAAAAGCATTAAACCCAACGATGCCTATTTTATTCATAATGATCCATGATGTAGGCTGGCGTATTAAATATCAAAAAGCATTATATAAAAAAATAAATTTATTTTATAAAAATATAACATTCAAAAAAATATATAAAGAAAAACGTTGGTTTTGGGATATTGATCGTTATGGAAAAGACATTAACGTTTTTATCTTAAAACAGTATAATCGAACACATGAAACGCATAAGAACACATACAAACCCCCTCAATATAATTCATCGTTTTAAATCACTATCATTACCACAAGACAGTAAAGAATTAGATATTGAAATTGGTTTTGGTAAAGGAGACTTCTTAATTAATTGGGCCAAACAAAACCCTAACCATCACATAATTGGAATAGACGTACGTAAACCCGTAGTTATATTACTGAAAAAAAAATTAGAACAAGAAAAACTAACACATACAACCGTTTTTCATGGCAATGGTCATTATTTTCTCAACGATGTTCCAAATGATAATAGTATTAATAGAATCTTTATCTTTCATCCAGATCCCTGGCTAAAAAACAAACATCATAAACGACGAATCATCTCCCATGATTTTTTAGAATTAGCATTAAAAAAATTAAAAATAAATGGAAAAATTTATATTAGCACCGATGTTAAACCTTTGTTTGAAGATATAAAAACCCAATTTGAAACATTTAAAAGTTTTAAAGCCATCAAAGACTCATTCTGGGAAACATCCTATCAAACACACTGGAGCTTATTTTCTAAAAAAGATAACCGAAATTCTTTTATGCAAACTTATCAAAAAGTTAGTACATAAAAAACTAATCTATAATAAATTCACCATTTTCATAAATTAACGTATTATCAGCAAAAATCTGACCCTCTACTTTCATATCTTTAATCATATCCCAATGAACAGCAGATTCATTATTACCACCCGTTTCTGGATACGAAGCACCAATAGCCATATGAATAGAACCACCTATTTTTTCATCAAACAAAATATTTTTAGTAGCACGTTGAATCGAATAATTAGTTCCAATTGCAACTTCACCAAATTTTCGTGCCCCTTTAATCGAAAAAACACGATCTAATACCTCTTGACCCTTCTCTGCTTTCCAAGTTGAAACAACACCATTATTAACTTCTAAAAACACCCCCTCAACATCAGCCCCTTCATAAACTGTAGGATATGTAAAATAAACATGACCCTGAACACTATCTTCAACAGGCCCCGTAAATACCTCACCCGAAGGCATATTACAATGACCATCTGAATTAATCCAAATACGATCTTTTGTACTAAATGAAATATCAGTATTAAGCCCTACATAACGAACCATAGAGACCTTATTTAAATAATCAACAATATGCTGTTGTTTACGACTCAAATCTTGCCAAGCAGCAATAGGATCATCCGTATCCAACATACACGACTGATAAACAAACTGTTCGTAATCATTTAAAGACATCCCACATTCTTGAGCCGCAGCCTGAGTAGGATAAACACATAATACCCATTTTAATTCTTTATTAGCAGATCGCTCCATATAACGCTTGCGTAAAGGAGCCATAGCCTCTTGTAACACCCTTTTTTTATCAGACGACACCTCGGCTGTAGATTTTAAATTAAACGGCGCTATAATACGAATTAAAACATCAAATTCCTCAACCGCTTTATTATAAAAAATAGGTAAATGAGTTAACTGATCAGATGAACTAAAATCATACATAATTTTATCTTGATCTTGAAACGATAAATCAAATTCAACAAAACAACCGCGCTCTAACAATAATTGATACAAAATTTTCAATAAAGGTTCTGCTAAATATGTTGATTTAACTAAAACACGTTGATTAGGCCCTACATCAACACAATAATCTACCAATAATCTTGCATACTTATCTAACATGACCTAGCCTCCAACCAAAAAAATAAAATACCGATAAACTATTAATAGTTTAACCGAATCCCCCTTAATTCGCATCGTTTTTTTAATTCAAAAAGCAACGTCTGAGAAGAATCAAAATGACCGGCAATATCCAAACGTTTTAATGAAGGTTGAGAATCAACAAAATCAAGTAACAAAGGCAAAGACTCTAAAGACAAATGATTATCCGCTAAAAACAGCGATTCAAGGGTAGGGTGATGATTCAGCCCCTGCAACAAATCAACTAAGCCACAATCCGTAATATGATTATGCGATAACACAAGATGTTTAACAGATTTATTATTAGCCAAAGCCAACCCTAAATGCTTAGCACCTAAATCGCTAATATCATTATGATTAAACACTAACCAACCAATAAACCGATTTACCTTTAACAAGTCCGCTAAACCTGCCTTGGCAAATTCATTAAAAGAAAGCGCATTATGAGATAAAATAAGATGTTTAATCGTTGTATTTTGTTTTAAAAAAGGAACTAAATCCATAAAACCTTGATCAGTAATATGATTATGAGCTAACAACAATGCTTTTTGTGGTTGTGATGTTAAAATTGTTTTAATTAAATCCATAATATCCTGATCAAAAATAGCTGAATGAGCAAATTGAAAACCATAATCTGATAAGGGAGGTTTATCAAATTTTTGTGTATCTTTTGATTCTTGATCCAACATATCCGAAAAAGAAATATCAGCTAAGTTAGCAATAGTCTCGTGATGAAGGGATTGTTTACCCACTTGTTTATTCGTTGCAAAATTCCAAACATTTTCAAGCATAATGAGAACTACCATCATAACATAAAAAATAAACATCCCAATAGACGAATAATTGCCAAGAAAAAAAGGGTATGATACTATTCTTTTCACCTAACTGTGGCCCTATCGTCTAGGGGTTAGGACACCAGGTTTTCATCCTGGCAGCCGGGGTTCGAATCCCCGTAGGGCTACCATTTATAACAAATCAATATTTTATCTACCTAACATAACTAATCTCGTCCCATATTAATTTAACTCTTTCATTACAATGTATTACAAACTAATAAAATCAACTACACACGCTAGCATTAACAAAATCGTTTACTAAAACCATAGCGCCACCATAACACCAACAATAATTACTACTAAAAACCTTTTTAAAAAAAATTACAAATAATTACAACCAGTATCAAAATTCATAAAAAAATTGTTTACCAGCAAAAAAATCATTAATAATTGCCTGATTAAACTCATAAATAGAATCTGGGTTCCAGACAGAAATAAAAAAAACATGACTAAGACTAGAACAACTAGAATTTAATTGTGAAGCAGCATTATAACTAGCATTACTTGTACTTTCAGCTAACTTATGTCCAAGAAAAACAACGTCCAAAGTATCACAATTATTACCCGATTTTAACGTAGAAGCAAAATCAGTAACCGTAAACATCAAATCATCACCAGCTATACCAAAAACAGCTAGATTCAAATTAGTAATAAGACTATTTATATCAACAAGAGAACTAGCTAAATCAAAAGATAAAAACAAATACAAAGATGACAATTCAGGAAAAGTATCATCAATTAATGATAATTCCCAAGATGAATTTATAGTTAAACTAGTATCAAACGAAAAATTACCATCAGAATCAACCAAATATTTATCAATACGATCCCCCTCAAAATAAAATACTGATGAGCTAGACATATCAAGCAACGATGTAATCTGTGTTTGATACAAAACACCATCACTATTAATGACCTCTTTAGTAATTTGAGGCAAAAATTTAATAGCAGAAATAATGGTATTATCATCCAAATGATTGACTAGAAACCAATAAGACGTATTACTCGAAAAAATCGTTGTCTTATAATTACTAGCCACATCCAAACTAGCATAAGCTCTAACATTAACACTCAAAGAAAATTCATCTTCTAAATAAGTATTAAGATCCGTTAATGATCCTGAATAAGAACTAGATCTAGAGGACACCGTATCAAAATTTAAAAAGGGATAATAAAAATAAGAATTATCAGCCATTGTATTAACACAAAACACAAAAAACAAACAAACAATATTAATATAAAACAATAATCTCATATCTAATATTATATACGATAATTATTAAATAAATCATGCATTATTATTGTCCACGAAAACGCCATAACAAATCACAGCCTTTTGATATACCAATACGAGAATAAGAATTAATACTACTAAAATAATTAATATCATTAGTTTGCGCAATATATAAAGGACTTTTATGATAAGGCAATAAATTCATAACAGCAGAAATCCCAAATGCTTGAACTAATTTTGCAGGACCATTAGCTAATTGATTAACAGCAACATGACGATTTTTTTTCATACTATCAATACCATGAAGAGGAACAACATCACGAATTAAAACAGCACAACCAACACCTTTTTTCTCACACACAAAATTAAAACAGTAATGCAACCCATAAATCATATAAATATAAAGTGTCCCAGGCGATTCAAACATCGCTAAATTACGCTTAGTTTTTTTACCTAAATAACTATGACTAGCAGGATCTTCTTGTGTATAAGCTTCTGTTTCTTTAATAATACCCGCCAAAATACCATCAGAAGACTCATGTACTAACATCTTGCCAATCATATCTCGTGCAACCACAACTGTATTACGATCAAAAAAAGAACTAGATAGTTTTTTCATTACCCATATCATACCCAAAAGAGGTATAATAAAGTAGACAAAATGGATAAAGCAACGTTTGACAATCATATCAAAACTGAACATAGCAGTTCAACATTATCAACCTATCTAGAAGAATGTGTTTATGGTGGAACAGATGGAATCGTAACCACATTTGCTGTAGTAGCCGGATTTTCAGGAGCAAATTTAGGTGAACAAACCTTAAATTTATCAATTATTACCGTATTATTATTTGGTTTAGCTAACTTAATTGCCGATGGAGCAGCCATGGGCCTTGGCAATTATTTATCCATAAAATCAGCAAAATCACTTTATAAATCAGCCTACCAAAAAGAATTATCAGAAACCCAAGAATCCTATGACTATGAAATAGAAGAAACAGAATTTCTTTTCCAAGAACAAGGCTTTAATGAAAAAGATTCAAAACAACTCACAAAAATCATCTCAAAAAACACTGATTTTTGGATAAAATTTATGATCCAACATGAATGTAATTTAGAAAACATGGATAATGTTAGCGCAACAAAAAATGGTTTAGCGACATTTTTATCATTTATTATCTTTGGTTTTATTCCCTTAACCCCATATTTTTTTACATTAAATCAAGCTAATTCATTTAGCTTTTCAATAGGTTGTACCGGGCTAGCATTAGTAATCTTAGGGATAATCAGAGCAAAAGTAGCTAATGAAAACATGCTAAAATCTATTATCGAAACAAGTCTTATAGGAGGACTAGCTGCATCATTAGCATTTATAGTAGGATCACTATTTAAACATTAACGAACATCAAATATGATAGACGTTAAATCTCCATAATCAACAATATAACGCCCCTTTTTACCTGGAAACATAGCTCCTAGTGATCCAGTAATAATAAGATCATCCTTAGTTACTTTCCAACCTTGCTCCAACGCTCTGTTAATAGCCCACATCAATGACGTTAAATAAGTATCCAACAAGAAAGGTTTATCATAATTAGATACAATATCACCTGAATACATCGCTTTAACAACTAAATTAGAAATCAAGTCCAATGATAATTCAGGGCCCAACAAATAAGATGATGATAACGCATTAGCCATAATCAAATCACCAATTTGAATATTATTTTTTCGTGAAAAGCGAAAGTCAATCACTTCGATAACAGGATGCACGGACTTAATATACTTTTTTAAAATATAAAGACTAGTTATAGGCTTGGTAATATCTGATTTTAAAACAAAACCAAACTCTGTTTCAAACCATAAATCTTGAAAAGAGTTTTTTGGAATAATAGAAAAATTTTTATAAACCTGATCAGCAACCAAAACACCTAAAATAGGTTCACCAATATTATACTCTTTCTGTTCTTGTGCAGTCGTTAACGCTACTTTAAACCCACGCTTAGGTTGTTTTGTTAACATATTCTGTACTAATTTTTGCTGAATATCATAAGCTTGAGATAATGTTACAGAAACATTTAATTCTGATAACGTTTTATACGATTGTTGTGTATTATAAGAATTAGTATAATGAGAAAAAATTAATTTTTCGACATCCCCATAAGATGAAACATTTAAACCAATTAAACACAATAAAATTCCTAACAATCTCATGGAAAAAAATTATACAATTTTTTTTAAAAAATTTCAAAAATCCTCATACATTCTATATTAGTATTATTATAGGTAGTATCAGCCTCATATACCTAAACACATTAACATTTCCATTTATTTGGGATGATTTAGAACTAATTATCGCCAATCCTTTTATTCAAAAGGTTACAAATATTATTCATATTTTTACAAAATCTGCTTTTGGAGAACCCTTTTCTAGTAAAAGTTTTTATCGCCCCATACAAATTGCCAGTTATATGCTAGATTATAAACTTTATGGATTAAACCCTACAGGATTTCGATTAACCAATATTATGATAAGCATATTATCAGGAATAATTAGTTATAAAATTTTACTTAAATTACAATTCTCAAATATCATTGCTTGTTTATTAAGCTTATTATTTTTATTACACCCACTACAAATAGAAACAATCACCTATATATCGGGTAGGGGAGATGCCTTATATATTTTATTGTGTTTATTAACCTGTTTATTATTTTTAAGCCCATCAAAAACAAAACTAATTCTGGCAAGTATAACCATGATAATTGCTATAATAACAAAAGAAAATAGCGTCTCGTTTCCTTTAATATTATGGATCATAAGTTATCTATACAAACAAAAAAACACACTAAAAACAGCGAGTATATTATTAATAATAAGTAGTGCATACAGCTTATTTCGAATTATCTATCCTAGTACCCATAAAACCTTATCATGGATAGAACAAGCTAGTGTTTATGAACAACTAGCAACCATTCCCTATATTATAACCAAATATATTGCCTTGGTATTTTTCCCATACCCACTACACATGGAATATCACACCGTTATAAGTTCATTAATAAACATCTATAGTCTATCAAGTCTTACATTAATATGTTTATTATTACTACCCATCCTATTCATAAAAAACAAAAATTTATATAGCTTAGGAATTGGCTGGTTTTTTATTTGTTTACTACCTGTTTCCCAACTAGCAATCCCATTATCAGCAACCTTACGAGAACATTGGGCCAGTTTAGCCTTGTTTGGCTTTATTATTAGCTATGGCGTTATTATGCAAACACTTTACAAAACATATCCAAAAATCATTTTAAATCTATTACTAATACAAATTATCTGTTTAGCCGGTACAACCTGGCAACGAAATCAAATTTGGAAAGACCCAATAACACTTTATAACAACGATCTAAAATACGAACCTCGAAGTTTTATTATGCTAAATAATTTAGGTTACAATTATTTTATGAAAAAAAATTATCAAAAAGCTAAATACTATTTTAAAAAGTCTATTTATAACTCCCCAAAGCATAGCTATGACATCGCCTTAAATAACCTCGGTGCAATCTACGAAAACGAAAATAATATACCTATGGCAAAACACTATTATCAAAAAAGTATTAAAACTGGAAAATATAACTTAGCGACCCAAAATTTAAAACGAATTTCAAAACAAAAAAATTAACAAATTACTTACAAAAACAATGGATAACCATCATTATCTGTTTCATCAAAAAAAGTATATCCAATCGCTACTAATAAAGCTGTAAATTCTGATAACTCAGAATCATCAACCTGAATTCCCACCAAAACTCTCCCATAAGCAGCCCCATGATTTCGATAATGAAATAAACTAATATTATAATCTGTTCCTAACGTACTTAAAAAATTTAATAAAGCATTAGGACGTTCTGGAAACTGAAATCGATATAACCGTTCATTATGTAGATCCTGTGGCTTTCCTCCGATCATATAACGCAAATGTAATTTAGCAACTTCATTATACGTTAAATCAACCGCTTGATATCCATGTTGATTCAAAACACCTAAAAAATCAGCGGACGTTTCGTCTTCTTGAAGTTGAATACCGACAAAAATCTGAGCAACACTATCATGTTGATACCGATAATTAAATTCTGTAATCGACCGCCCTGATAAAACCCGACAAAACAATAAAAAACTACCTTTTTGTTCATCAATAGCAACCGAAAAAAGAGCTTCTTTTTGTTCACCTAACTCAGCTCGTTCTGAAATATGTCGTAAACGATGAAAGTTAACATTAGCACCACATAAAATACCAGCAAAAACCTTGTTTTTAATATCATGACTATGCAAATATTTTTTGATACCCGCAAGAGATAATGCTCCAGCAGGTTCTGCAATAGCCCGAACATTATCATAAATATCCTTCACACCTGCACAAATTTCATCTGTCGTTAATAAAACGGTATCATCAACACAATCACGAACCAATTCAAAAGGATACCGACCAATTTGCTTCACAGCAACTCCATCAGCAAAAATACCAACATGATCCAAAACAACACGATCTTTAGCTTGCAAAGCCTCATATAAACATGCCGAATTTTCTGGTTCAACAGCAATAATCTTAATATCAGGCTTAACATGTTTTAAATAAACACACATACCAGCCAATAAACCACCCCCACCAACAGGAATAAACATATAATCAATATTAGCTAATTGTTCTATGATTTCTCGAGCAATGGTTCCCTGACCAGCAATCACATCAAGATCATCATAAGGATGAATAAAAATAGCATCAGAATCATTAATAATAACTTGAGCCTTTTCATAAGCATCATCATAACTATCACCATACAACACAACATCAGCACCAAAATTACGAACAGCCGCTACTTTAATATCAGGCGTTGTAACCGGCATCACAATGGTAGCCTTAATCCCTTTTTTCATTGCAGAATAGGCAACACCCTGAGCATGATTACCCGCAGAAGCAGCCACAACACCTGCCTGTAACTGAGAATCCGTAAACAAAGACATCTTATGATAAGCACCTCTTAATTTAAACGAATAAACCGGTTGTTGATCCTCACGTTTAAGATAAATATCATTACCTAAATCAACTGATAAAGTATCTAGGTAATTTAAATCTGTTTGTTTAGCAACATCATAAACATTAGATGATAAAATTTGATCAATAATATTGTGTTTCATAAAAAGCCACCTAACATATAAAATAATATGATTATACAATATCAATGATTTTGCAAAAGAAATACCCCATTTTCTTTTAACCAACGCTTTTTATCTTTATAATCTGGCATATAATGTTGAACCAACTGCCAAAACCGTTTTGAATGATTAAAATGAACCACATGACAACATTCATGTAAAATAACATAATCAATAACCTCTATAGGTGCTTTAATAAGAATCCAATTTAAAGTAATTACTTGATTTACAGAACAACTGCCCCAACGCGCTTTGAACTGTTTAATTTTAAATTCAGCAATATCAATATTCATCAAAGATTGCCAATAACGAATTCGATCCTCAAAAACAGAATAAGCCATTGCTTTGTACCACTTTACTAAAAACAAATATAATTTAGCTTGATCTAAAACATGACTATAACAAACCACCAATCTATTATCATCAAAAAACACATTGTGTTCAGATGATGTTAATAACGTTAGTTGAAAAGAACGCCCTAAATAATATAACGGACTACCAAACACAAGTGGCTTAGGAAAAACCAAATGAACAGCCGTTTTATATAAACTCATATGTTTATTAATCCAATCACGCTTAGAATCAACAAAATCCATAATTGTTTTTTTAGAAACATGAAACGGTGCTTTTACCAAAATTGTAAAATCAGGACAACACATAAGCTGTATATGCTTTCGTTTTTGTTTTGTAATTTGAATAGGGTATAAATCCTGAATCATTACGACAATTCAGTCATAATTGCCTTAAATGTTTGCTGATAATCTGAAGTTGTAAAAATAGCTGATCCCATAACAAACGTATCAACACCAGCAACAGAAATATCCTTAATATTATCCAACGTAACCCCACCATCAATCTGCAAACGAATATCAGCACCTGAAGCATCAATCATCTGACGTACATCAATAATTTTTTTCATAACAGATGGAATAAAAGCCTGACCAGCAAAGCCTGGGTTAACAGACATCAATAAAACCATATCTAAATCCGTTAAAGTATGATCTAACCAAGTAATAGGAGTTGCCGGATTTAAAACCAAACCAGCTTTACACCCTAACGATTTAATCAAACGAATAGATCGATCAACATGAGTAGATGCTTCAGGATGAAACGTAATATAGGTTGCTCCTGCTTTAGCAAAATCATGAATCAAATTATCAACAGGATCACACATTAAATGAACATCAATAGGGGTTTTAATCCCCGATGAAACTAAATCCTGACAAATTTTTGAACCAAACGTTAAATTTGGCACAAAATGATTATCCATCACATCAAAATGAATTAAATCAGCACCTGCCTTAATAACAGAATTTACTTCATCACCTAATTTGGTAAAATCAGCTGATAATATTGATGGAGCAATCCAATTTTGTTTCATTTAACACATTCCCTTTATTTTATTTATATAAAAAATCATAGAATTTTTATATTACACATTGAAAAAATCTCATCAAAAATATAATATTTAAATAATTATTCACATATTTTATAAATTATAAACTAAAAGGGGGTTCTTTAAAATGAGCCAAAATCAAAAAAAATATACAGTATATGAAATCGAAAAATTATCAAAAGGAAAATTAACTAAATATAAACTTACAAAAGCAATTCTAGCAGGAGAATTACAAGCTGAAGAAGTTAAAGAAAAAAAACGAGGACGAGGCTTACCCAATTACTTTATCTATGAAAACAACCTCAATAACTATTTAGAAAAAATGGAAGAAAACAAAAAACATCATATTAATATTCCTCAAGATACAGTTCAATCAAAATACTCGGTTAATCCAGACAACTTAAAAGAATTACATGACTTATTAAAACAAAACATAGAAAATTTTAATATGCTAGAAAATCGATTATCAAAAATTCAAACTGACTATGATCTAATAATTCCATTGCTTGAAAAACATAATATAACACCAACACAAAGCATCGTTGAAAAAAGAAAAGAAATCATTGAAGAATTAGCCAATACACCTGCCTTTCAAATGGAAAAAAGAGAAGAATTAATAAAAAAATTAGATAAAATTGGGTAATTGCTAAAAAAAACCAATATAATTTGGAATTATTTTCAAAAATATTGTTTACCGCCATTATGTAGCAATTGTAACAAAAGGGTTGGATATTTATGCCAAATATGTACCCAACAGTTAACCTTTACAATCAATCATTCTCGGATAGCAAACTGTAATCATTATTATTTTTCTAACTACACCCCCCTCTTAAAAACTATTATAAAAGCCATCAAATACGATAATTACAAACAAGCATTACGTCCCATTTATAACCATTTAAATCAAAACCCCCGCATACAATCATTACTAAAACAATATGATATATGGATACCCATTCCTTATCACCCAAATAAATTATACCAAAGAGGCTACAACATCATCGAAACGATGTTTAAACCCATCTTTGATCAAAATAATGTTCCCATTCAATATAACTTAGAACGAAAAAAAAACACTAACCCGTTAGCAAAGCTATCAAAAGTAAACAGAAAAAAAACACTAAAAAACGCCTTCAAAATCAAACAAAAGCAAAAAACAAATAAAAAAAATTTAAAAATAGCTCTAGTAGATGATATTGTTACAACACAAACAAGTATGAAAGAATGTATTAACATATTACAAGAAACATATTCCATTGATAAACTAGACTGCATTAGTTTAATCAAAGCCTAAAATAATGAAACCATTAATACTCTCATTAGAAAAAAACTATTCACAACAATACCTAATTGAACAATTGATAACATTACATTACAAAAGAACAAAACTAGTATTAGAAAAAGGTGAATTTGCTATTCGAGGTGATGTTATTGATATTTTCCCAGCAAACGCAATTCAACCCATTAGAATTGAACTAGACTTAGATTGTTTAACCCGAATCAATACATTTTCATCTCATACACAACGAATCACTAAAAAATTAACCCAAATAAGCATAAAAAAATTTGATAAAACAAATCATAAATCACAAGGCATCAATTTAAACGAAAGTTATGTTGATCATAAAATAATTGAAAATTTATTTGAAGATGACTACATCATTCACGAAGATTATGGGTTAGGAAAATTTAAAGGTTTACAATATAAAACATTTCGAAATTCACAAGGTGAATATATTATCTTAGAATATAAAAAAGGGGATACCATCTACATTCCTATTACTCAAATTAACCGAATACATAAATACGAAAAAACAACAGAAAACCCACCTCTTAATAACCTTAATGATGCAAAATGGCGATCCCAAAAGAAAAAAGCAAAGGCAGATACACTAAGACTAGCGGAAGAATTATTTACAACCTACAAAACAAGAAACAAACAACACGGGTTTGCCTATGCACCTGATACCGAACTACAACTAATTGTTGAACAAGAATTTCCACATCAACTAACCCCTGATCAAGAAAAAACAATGCAAGCTATCAAACATGATATGGAACATAGCCGACCTATGGATAGACTAATCTGTGGTGATGTTGGTTATGGGAAAACTGAATTATTAGTAAGAGCTACCTTAAAAGCACTTGATAATCAAAAACAAGTTGCTATTTTAGTACCCACAACACTATTAGCTGAACAACATTTTCAAACATTTACAAAAAGACTTAAAAACACCCCTTACATCATTAAATGTTTATCACGATTTATACCTAAAAAAAAACAAAAACATATTATTAACCAACTAAAACATAATCAATGTGACTGCGTTATCGCAACGCATCGATTATTATCAAAAGACATATCATTTAATAATTTAGGCTTATTAATTGTAGATGAAGAACAACGCTTTGGAGTAAAACATAAAGAAGCCATAAAAATGATCAAACCAAACGTTGATATACTTAATGTAAGTGCAACACCCATCCCCAGAACACTTTATTTATCGCTTAGTGGCAGCAGAGACTTCTCTGTCATAGAAACACCGCCAAAAAACAGAAAACCAATCTTAACCTATATTAATCCCCTTGAGGATCAAATCATCAAACACGCTATTCAAAACGAAATAAAGCGAAAAGGGCAACTATTTTATGTATTTAACAATATAAAAAACATTCATAAAAAAGCAAGCTATCTAAACACATTGCTACCTACATTACGAATTGGAATCATTCATGGTCAATTACAAGAATCTCATATTAAACACATGATGACCGATTTTAAAGAAAAAAAATACGATTGTTTGTTATCAACAACTATTGTAGAAAATGGTTTAGATATTCCTAATGCCAACACCATTATTTTAGATAGTGCCGAAAGTTTTGGATTAGCACAAATCCATCAATTACGCGGTAGAGTAGGGCGATCTAACCAACAAGCCTATGCGTATTTACTATATAACGACACGAAAACCTTAAGCGAAAAAGCAAGTAAACGATTAGATGCTATCAAAGAATATGTATCACTAGGATCAGGCTATGATATCGCCTTAAGAGATCTAGAAATCAGAGGTGCCGGTTCTGTCTTGGGAAAAGAACAACATGGT